>OIXA01003688.1_pt1 | contig 15713 bp, 10 predicted proteins | sample 1587721 | NCBI WGS metagenome assembly OIXA01 (sample SAMEA3888900, study PRJEB22519) | human gut metagenome | biome: human gut; feature: human-associated habitat; material: faeces | place: Denmark | collected 2013 | reverse complement strand
AATCTCGTTTTTGCTCATCACGGTCATTGCCAACCGGCGCGGCCTGACGGACGCCGCCGCTGTGGGCATCGTGGAGAAGATCATCAGCTTCATCTTCCTGGTGCCGTCCTCGATGCTGTCCACGGTGTCGGCGCTGGGGGCCCAGAACGTGGGCGCAGGAAAGCACGACCGTGCCGCCGGGACACTGTACTACGCCATCGGCATTTCGCTGACCTTTGGGGCTATCGTGGGTGTGCTGGTGCAGTTTATCGCCCCCAATGCCGTGGCTCTGTTTACCAGCGACGCGGCTGTGGCCGTGGCGGGCGGCTGGTACCTGCGCGGGTATATCTGGGACTGCTTCTTTGCGGGTATCCACTTCAGCTTCAGCGGGTATTTCTGCGCTTACGGCCGCAGCGAGCTTTCGTTCCTGCATAACATTTTGGCCATCGTGCTGGTGCGTGTGCCGGGGGCCTATTTCATGTCCAAGCTGTTCCCGGACAACCTGCTGCCCATGGGCCTGGCGACGGCCTGCGGCTCGCTGCTGTCGGTTATCGTTTGCCTGGTGATGTATACGGTGCTGAAGCGCAAAGGCTCGTTTGGGGGAAAGGGATAATACCGTGGGGGAGAAATTTATCCCGCCCCTGCAACACAAAAATGCGGTCTCCGCGCAGGAGGCCGCATTTTTATACGATTTTCAGAACAGCCTATCCACCGGGTACAGCCCATCCTCGCTCATCTTTTTCAGGGCTTCGACCAGCTCGGGCTTGTCCTCGCGGTAGGTGATGCCGTGCCATTTGTCGGCACTGGTCAGCACATGGACATCCGCCTTACCGGCCTCCAGCGCGTTCGTCACGACGGTGGGCAGGTAATATTCGCACTTCATCGGGTTGACGGGCAGGCTGGCCTGCAGGAACGCGGCAAAACCGGCCTTGGCCTCCTGCACGTAGGCGGGGGTGAAGCCCCACAGGTTCATCGAGACAACACAGTCGGCGGGCAGGTCGGCCCAGCTCTTGCCGCCGTCCTCGCTGTAATGGATGCCGTCGGCGTAGGGCTCGATGCAGGTGCGCTCGGTCACGCTGACGAGGTTGCGGCTCTCGTCGGTCACGCAGACGCCGCGGCTGACACTGCCGTTGGCGCTGACCGTGTTGCCCAGCAGGAAGCCGACCATGGCCCAGGCGTAGCGATCCCCGTCGGCGTGGGTGCTCAGGTAGTCGTAGATGAGCTTGAAGCCCTGCGGGCCGTAGTAGTCGTCGGCGTTGATGACCGCAAACGGCGCGTCGCCGATGGCCTCCTCGGCCACGAGAATGGCATGGGCGGTGCCCCAGGGCTTGACGCGGCCCTCCGGCACGGTGAAGCCCTCGGGCAGCTTTTCCAGCTGCTGGTAGGCGTAGCGGACCTCGAACCCGGCGCGCACGGCACGGGCACCGACGGCCTCTTTAAACGCCTGCTCAATCTCGTGCTTGATGATAAAGACGACGGTCTTGAACCCGGCGCGGCGGGCATCGTACAGGCTGTAGTCGAGGATGGCCTCGCCGGACGGGCCGACGGGGTCGATCTGTTTGAGTCCGCCGTAGCGGCTTCCCATACCGGCGGCCATGACAACGAGGATCGGTTTGGTAGACATAGGCTTTTGCTCCTTCTTCTAAGAGTGACTGCGCTGTAGGGGCCGGGCATGCCCGGCCCGCGCGTGTATGGCAGACGAACGCCCGCCGTAAAGCTGCGGGCCGCACATGTGCGGCCCCTACCGGGCGTCGCCACATTGATTTTTATCTTACTCTTTTTTTCTGCCACTTGCAAGCACCTTATAAAATTAGAAAAAACTGCGCAATTTCCGCAGATTGTGACCCGGTTTGCTATGGCAACTTAAAACAGAAAATGCTATAATGAATAAAACTACAAAACAGGAGGGCTTTTTTCCGATGGAACATACCGGAAAACGTGCGCTGGTGCTGGCTGGCGGCGGGGCCAAGGGCAGCTATCAGATCGGCGTCTGGCGCGCTCTGCAGGAGCTGGACTGGACACCTGACATCATCACGGGCGCAAGCGTCGGCACGCTGAACGGCTGCCTGTTCACGATGGGCAAGATCCAGGAGGCCGAGGACCTGTGGCGCAGCCTGGAAATTCACGATGTTCTCGAAGTCCCCGCAACGCTCAAGCCCGAGGAGCTGCACACGTTCTTCCTCGACATCATCCGCAGCGGCGGACTGAACGTTGAACCGCTGGCCGAGATGATCGACCGTCTGATCGATGAGGACGCCGTGCGCACATCGCCTATCCACTTCGGCCTTGTCATGACCGAGCTGGGCAGCCTGCGCAGCGTGCAGTGCCCCATCGAGGACATCCCCGAAGGGCAGTTAAAGGACTATATGCTGGCGTCCAGTGCCTGCTTCCCGGCCCTGCGCCCGCGGGAAATTGACGGTGTAAAGTACATTGACGGCGGCTGGCGCGACAATATGCCGCTGGATCTGGCCGCAAAAATGGGCGCAGCGGAGCTGCTCGGCGTCGATGTGGACGGCATCGGCATTGTACGCCCCAACACCACCGGCCTGCCGACGCGCATCGTGCGCAGCCATTGGGATTTGGGCCCGACGCTGGACTTTGACCCCGCCCGCGCCGGGCGCAACATCGCGCTGGGCTACTTTGACACGCTGCGGCTGTTTGGCCGCTGCGGCGGCACGGCCTACGCCATGCTGCCCGACAATGAGGAATTTCTGGCTCGCTTTGCCGAGCAATACCAAAAGCTGCTGGCCGAGGTCTGCGCCCGCGCACCGGAAATTGACCTTGTGGAGAAAAACGCGCGGCTGCGCGCAAACTACCCGGCACCCTATGCACCGAACCCGAGTGCGCCCACCCGCGGCGCACTGGCCCCGCTGGAGCTGGCCGCCGAGCGCGTCGGCGTGCCCGAGGACGTGCCCTACACGCCGAAGCTGCTGGCCGCGACCTTCATGGGCAGCTTTGACAAGGACCCGGCAGACCGCTTCCCCGCCCTGCTGGACGGCAGGGACAACACCCTCGTGACCGAGCGTGCCATCGCCGCCGCCGTGCCCGAGGAATTCGTGACCGCCCTGGTCAGCAAGACCCTGGGCGAGCTGCCGATTTTGTAAAAAGGCTTCCCCCTTGGGGCTCCGCCCGCGTTTGCCAAAGTATCGCGCTGTAGGGGCCGGGCGGTAAGCCTTTAACGGGTGTCTGCGGCGAACCCGCCCCTCATCCGACCCTGCGGGAGCCCCTTCCCAGAGGGGGCCAAGAAGAAAAAAGGAGGCATCCTATGCACACCTATACCGGCGTACCGGCGTCCACCGGCATTGTGGTCGGCCCGGTTGAGCAGATCGACCACGGCACCACCGGCCTGCACCGCATCGTCTGCGACCCGTTCCGGGAGCGTGCCCTCTACGACGTCGCCGTCGTGCTGGCCAAGGATGAGCTGCGCCGTTTGAGCCAGCGCGCCAAGGGGCCGGACGCGGACATTCTGCTGTTCCAGATCGCCCTGCTGGAGGACGAGTCCTTTACGAACGAGATCGGTGACTATATCGCCGCCGGTGCGGGCGGGGCTGCCGCCGTCGAGCGCGCCGAGCAGATTTTTGCGGGCCGCCTGAAAAACGTCGATGATGAGTACATCCGGGAGCGCAGCGTCGATGTCTGCGACGTCTGCCGCCGCGTGGTGGATATTCTGGACGGACGCCCGCGCCGCCGCCTGCATCTGAAGCGCCCCAGCATCCTGGTGGCAGACCGCTTCTTCCCCAGTGACTTGTTCAGTCTGGACCGCCGCATGGTGCTGGGCCTGGCCAGCGACCAGGACAGCACGGTCAGCCATGCCGCCATCATGGCCCGCAGCATGGGCATCCCGGCGGTGGTACAGCTGGGCGGCGGCACTGCGGCCATGGCCGTGGGCCACCGTGCGATCCTTGACGCCGACAACGGCACGCTTATTGTGGAGCCGGACGGTGCGCAGATAGCCCAGGCGGACTGTAAAATTGCATTGAGCCGCCTGCACGGCCAGAAGCCCGACCCCGTGGCCGCCCTGCCCTGCCTGACGAAGGACGGCACGGCCTTCCGCCTGATGCCGACCTGCAACATCAGCGACAGCGACGTGCCCCATACGCGCGGCGCGGCGGGCATCGGCCTTGTGCGCACCGAGACCGCGATTCTGTACGACCAGAGCGACGAGGTGCAGACCACCCGTCTGCGCGAGCTGCTGAAAAGCGCCGAGGGTGTGCCCGTGCTGCTGCGCACCTGCGATACCCGCGCCGACGACGACGCCCCCTGGGCCGGGGAGACGCAGGACCGCCTGCGCGGCAATCGGCTGTTCAAGCCGCAGATCCGGGCGCTGCTGCGCGCCGCCACGGACGGCGACCTGCGGGTCGTGTTCCCGATGATAAAAGATGTGGCCGACTGGGATCGCTGCGTGAAGGAGGTCAACACCTGCCGCGACGAGCTGCTGGCCGAGGGCTGCGAGACCGGCCCGATGATGCTGGGCTGCGTTGTGGACATGCCGTCCGCCGCGGTCATGGCCGGGGATATGATGGAGCACGGCGCGCAGCTGATGGCTGTGGATATTGAGGACCTGACCCGCTACACGCTGGGCCTTGTGCAGAACCCCACCGCCGCCGTGAACCAGCTGACGAACCCCGCCGTGCTGCGCCTTGTCAGCGGCATTCTGGAGCAGGCGCAGGAGCGCGGCGCACAAGTCTACCTCTGCGGTATCACCGTGGCCGCCGTGGATGCCATGCCGGCCTATTTAAAGCTCGGCATCCGCACCTTCAGCGCTGAGCCCGCGGCGCTATTGCCGCTGAAAAAGCTGCTGATGGAGCAGGAGCTGACGCAGTAGCGCTGTAGTGGCCGGGCATGCCCGGCCCGCAGGCTTCCCATAAGCAGGGCGATTTCGCGAGGTGCAGGGCCGCACATGTGCGGCCCCTACCGGCAGCTTGTAGGGGAGGCATTCATGCCTCCCGTGTACCTACCGGCAGCACCAAACGCCCCGGGAGGGATGAATCCCTCCCCTACTACTTAAAAAATGAAAATGCCCGCCGTGTTCCCACGGCGGGCATTGTTCATGCGATCAATTACTGAGCAGCAGCCTTGTTGGCGCGCTTAGCCATGCGGCTGATCTTGCGGGCAGCGGTGTTCTTATGGATAACACCCTTGCTCTTAGCAGAGTCGATGGCAGAGACAGCAACCTTAACGACGGTCTCCTTGTCAGCAGCATTGCTGTCGATGGCAGCGTTTGCCTTCTTGACCACTGTTTTCAGGTTGGACTTGACGACCTTGTTGTGCAGAGCCTCTTTCTCGGCCTGAACAACACGATCCTTCTGAGATTTAATATTAGGCATTCGTTCCACCTCCTTGGTTCCCCATAACAGTACAAGTTATCCTACCACACTTTTTGCAAAGTTGCAAGGGCTTTTTGAAAAAAACTTCATAGAAACCAAAAAAATCGCATAAAATTCTTGTACAAGGGGGTGTGTGCCATGCAAAAGCTGCGCCGGTGGGCGGCGGCTGCGCTGTGCGGGGCCGCATTTGCGGGCAGTGCGGCGGCGGTTCTGGCCGCGTGTGCGCTCTGCCCCGGGCGGGCGTGGATCGTGCGCGGGGCGCTGTTTTTGCAGGACCCCGCGGCGGCTTCGGCCATCGCCTGGCCAGCGGATGCCGCCCGGGCCGCCTACAAGCCCCAGAAGCCGGACCGCCGCCCCACGCCCGTGCCCACGGCGAGCTGGGAGAGGGCGTTCTTGAAATAGAAGCGCGAATTGGGGCGGTGCTCATCATCGTGCATCGTCCACACGTTGCCGGCATCGAGGAAGAGCGCGCCATAGAGGTTGCCGAAGAGGCGTGGGCGGTATTCAAGGTTGGCAAGGAACTTTATGTCGCCTGTCTGGTCGAGGTAATAGACGCCTGCCGAGGCCGCGTCGTGGTAAGAGCCTGGGCCTATCGTCCTCACCGTGAAGGCGCGTATGGAGTTGGCGCCACCCACGTAGAACTGTTCGGAGTAAGGCGCGTCCTCAGAGTTGCCGTAGCTCCAAACGATACCCGCGTCGACGTGTCCCACGAGGGTGGAGTGGGGCGAGAGCCGCCACGTCTTCACCAGTTCTGACTCAACCTTGAAGAATTGTGCGTATGGGTTGTTGAACATCTCCTTGTTCTTGTCGCCCCATTTCTTTCCCGCGGCGAGATAGCCGAGCGACAGGATGTTTCCCGACTCCGACACCGTGGTCTGCCACCACAAGGGATTCTTCAGCTCGCTGGGCGACGTGTAGGTGTAGACATACTGCATGCGCGGTATGAACTGGTTGCGCATGGTGTAATAGAGATATGGGTTGGCGTTGAGCACGGAGTCGAACTCCGCCGACGAGCGCCGCATGTAGTCGTAAGAGAAGTTGAGGGGCGAGAACTGGTGTCGGCTTTGGGCGGATGTCTGTAACTCATAGGTCCACTCACCCGACACGATATGCCGCGTGAAGAACGACGACCGCCTTACGATGTCGGACGAGAACTTCAGTTTCGTGGATAGCTGTGGAATGTATTGCGTGCGTATGGCTCGCCTTATGAGCCTCTGCCTGACTTTCGACGCCCATGGCATGATGAGGCGCGGGAAGGTGAGCGAGGCATCGATGCCATATTCATAGCTGTTGAGCTTCGCCCCCGTGTTTTCCGCCTTGTGTCCCGTTTGCCATTCATAGCTGCCCTTTAGGTTGATGTCGAGCAGCTCGCCTCCGCGGAACGCGTTGCGCTTGGTCAGACCGACGGTGACGCCCGGGCCCACGCGGTTGTTGGTCTTGCCCGTGAGGTTGCCTTGTACGTAGAAGTCGTAAGGCTTGTCGAAGATGAGGTTGAGGTGCAGGTCGAGCGTGTCGGCGCGCCCTGTGGTGTCACGGGGCGCGAAGTTGAAGTCCACCATTGAGAATATGCCCGTTGCAGCCAGCTTGTTAGCGCTCTCCTGGTGGTTGAAGTATCTGTAAGTGGCTTTTGGCATGAGCCGCATGTTTTTCAGTATGGTGCTGAACTTCACAGGCGGCTTCTTGCCATTGAAGCGTATGGTGAAGTCGCGGTGGCTCAGGCTGTCGTTCAGCGCGTCGTTGTAGCTCTTGTGCATGTCGATGTTCACCTTTCCGATGGTCCATTTCCTTGTTGCCATCGACGGAATGTTGCTTATCTCCTGGAATCTCAGCAGAGCCTTGCCGGGCACGCTCACGGTGTCGGCCAGATAGGAGGCGTAGGATGGCTGGTAATAGAAATAGCCATTGTTGCGGAATAGGTTGCTTATGCGCGACCGTTCGCCGTCGAGAGCCGTCACGTCGAACGGGTCGCCATTGTGTATCTTAGCCTTCGACGCGGTGCTTGCCAGCAGGCTGTCGGCCGATTCGGGGAAGCCTACGTATCGCAGGGAGTCGATGGTGAACAGTGGTCCCGTCTGCACGTCGTATCTTATCTTCGCCTTCTTGGGGTTGCCTTGTTTCAGCACCTCGTATTCCACGTTGCCGCGGAAATATCCGTGCGCTTGCAGCACGAGCTTCGCCACCTTGGCGCGCAACCCCGGGTTCACCCACGACATGAGCACTGGGTTGGAGCCAAAGCTCTTGAGCATCCATCGCGAGAAAGCGTCGTCCTTGCCGGTGAACTCGTTCCATACCCACAGGCCAATAGGGAAGGGCGAGCGTATGCCCGACCCGAATATCGCGCCGTTGGGCGCCGTGGCAAGGGCGGCGTCAATCTCCTCCTTGGTCGAGGCGAAGTGGCTGTCTTTTTTGTCGGTGACGTAGTTGATGTTTTCCACTCCCGTGAAGAGCTGGTCGTCTTCGGGTATGCTCTTTGTCGACGAGCAGGCCGAAAGAAACGCCACGATAGGCAATAGGCATGCTATATACTTGTTTTTCATCATTTGCGCTTTGTTTTGTTTTCGCTTCCGCTCTTGGTGGAATCTGCCTTAGCGGTTTCAGCCTTGCCGAGCTTGAAGATGTCGGAAAGCGAGTTCATCTTCTTTCTCCACAAGAAGCCACCGCCGAAGCGCGACACGTTGCCCTCCAGCCAATCGTAGCTGTCGCGCACGTAGAAGAGGTTGAGATACATGTTAGACACGGGCGAGACGCGGTATTCCACCGAAACGTTGTCGAAGAAGGTCTCGTTGGTCATGGCCGCGTCGGCTCCCGACGACAGTTTGCCGCCGACGCTCAGTTTCAGCCTGTTGTTCCAGAATCTGCGCGCGAACTTGAATGAGTAGTCGGTATGCATCTGGCCCGTGCCGGTGAAGCTGTTGTCTATGCCGAAGCCGACGTCGAGGGTACGCAATGCCTTGCCCGATATTTGGTTTATCTGCGAGTTGAGGAAGGCGGAGAGCGCGGAGTTCATTGAGAAGCTCGACGTGTTGCCATCGGCGAGATACATGCCGGTGGTGAGCATCGCCACGGCCTGCTTGCCGCGTTCCTCCATCGTCATGGCCTGGAGCTGGTTGTGGATGGTCATGTCCTCTGGCGCGTCGATGGTGAACTCCAGTCCCATGTTTTGAAGCGTCTTCGACACCTTCACGCCGCACGTGAAGTTCACGACACGGCCATTGCCCGACGACGTGCCGACGGTCGACTTGGTGGTCTCCGTGGCGGTGAGCGACAGGCGCGGGTTCATTGGGTCGCCCGTGAACTCTATGTAGGAGCCTTGGGCGATGGTGAACGTCTTGAGAGGAATGACGGGAAGCTCGTATTTCATCTCGCCACTGTTGATGGTGTACCTGCCTCGCAGCGTTATGCCGTCGGAGTTGTTGTATTGCATTCGCATCTCTCCGCCGCCAATCACGTCGACATAGTTCGACTTCGAGGCGTTGAGATAACAGTCGATGTGCGCGCCCTCGTCGATGTTGAGCGACAAGTCCACGTTGAGTCCGGTGAGCGGTGGCTGGCTTATCTCGTCCTTGGTGGTGTCGCTGAAGTTGGTAAACTCCACGAGGTCTTTCAGCTGGTCGTCGGTGTTGAGCGGCGAATCCTTGAGGTTGTATTTCAGGTCCGTCGTGCCGAGCACGTCCACCTTACCCCTGACGCGCAAGTTGTCGATGAGTCCTTGCGCCGTGCCGTTGAAGTTGACAAACGCCTTGCCGTAAGCCTCGGAGCGCGCGTTCTCCTTCGAGTCGATGAGCAGGTAGTTGCTGGCGCGCATCCTCACGTTGACCATCATCCTCGACAGGTCGGCGAAGTCGATGGAGCCGGAGATGTTGAGAGGCGAGTCGTTGTGGGCGAACACCTCGAAGTTCTCCAGCACGACGTGGCTGTCCTTTATGCTCACCGGGTCGTTGGCGAACCTTACCTCCATGCCGTAAGGCTCGGAGAACAAGCAGCACGAGTCGAGAAACAGCTCGCCGTTGGCGTTGGGTTGCGCCGGCGAGCCTTTCAGCGCGAGCGTTCCCTCGGCGTAACCCTTGAAGCCGAAGAGCCCGTCGGGCACGAAGCCGTTGATGAAGTCCATTGGCATGTGCGTCATGTCGAGCGTGGCGTCGAGCACGCCTTTGCCCACCGAGAAGTAAGTGCCCTGGAGCGTGCCGAGCTCCTCGCCGTCCTTGGTGATGATGCCATCCACGTAGTGGCCGCCGCCCGGCTTTGGCATGTAAGTGAACTCCGTGCCCACGTTGCCCAAGGCACAGCTGTTATATGTCATCTTGTCCACGTTGACCGACGAGGCCATGGTCAGCTCCTCTTTCGTTTGCGTGAGGTGGATGTCGCCGTCGAGCACGCCCGTGATGTTGGGCGCGTAAGGAATGACCGCCAGTATCTTGCCTATGTCGAGCCTGTGGAGCGAAGCCGTGATGTCTTGCAATGCCTCAGGGTCGTTGTCGTCGCTGTATATCTGCAGTCCGGTTCCGTCGCTGGCCGTGAGCTTCACGTCAGCCTTTACCCGACGGTTGTCGCCAAGGAAGATATAGTTGCTGTCGTTTACCTCAAACGCCTTGTAGCCCAGTATGGGCTTGTCGTCGAAGATGCGCAGGTTGATGCCACCCGGCTTCATCTCCGCCATCAGGCTCAGGCTGACGCCCAGCTTGCCGCTGGCGTCGTATATGCGGGGCTTTATCCACGTGCCATGGCCGGTGATGGCGCCGTCGAGGAAGGCGTGGAACGGCAACTGGCTCTTCTTGCCGTTGTGCACCTCGAGGTTATAGGTCATGTCGCGTTGCGCCGACGACAGGTTCAGCCGCACGGTGTCTATGGCCATGCTGTCCACCACTATGCCTATCGCCTCAGCGAAGCCGTTGATGCCGCGGGATGGCGACGACGTGACATCCATGTTGATGGTCTTGAAGTCGAGGCCGTAGTGGTGGAGAATCTGCGCCACGAAGTTGTCGGTGCCCGTCTGCAATGCCAGTTGCAGCTGCGGCAGTCGATGGCGCAATCGCTCTTGGTCAATGTATTTGTCCTTTATCTGCCGTTGTAGCTCTGCCATGAAAGGCGTCACGGCCTTGAGCAACTTCTCGTAGCCGCCAGAGGCATGGAGGTTGAGATGGAAGTCGTTGCAGTCGGCAATGGCGCGAGTGGTGTCGCTGTTGGTGTAGATGTCAAGTGTCACGTCGTTGGGGCGCAGGTGCCTGTTGCCGTTCCTGACGGTGATGTCGGAGAACAGCCCTTCAACCTTGTAAAACTTGTCGAGATTGGTTGCCACGTCCACTTGTCCGCACACCGACACGGTTATCGGCTCGTCGACGACGTGTAGCCTCTGCAGGTCGATGTGCGAGAGGTCGGCGGTAAGCGTGCACGCGCAGGCCTTGTGTTTGCCGATGCGCAGGTCCGAGAGCAAGGCGTCGAGACCTATCTTGCCTTTCAGGGCCTTGTTGCGGCAATCGGCGTTTGCCGTGAGGTGGCCACCGTTGAGGCTCGCCGTGAGGTTGATGCCATCGAGATTGTATTTGCCATATCCCAAGGCTTTTATGTCAACTGCCGCGCGCAGGTTGGTGGTTGGCGCGAAGAAGTCGGTGCCGCTGCCGTGGGCCGTTATTGAGCCGGTGAAAGGATGCACGGGCTGGTGTTTCAGGAAGTGGGCTATTGGCAGTTGGCGCGCCTTGATGTCGGCGTTGTAGGCCATGCGTTTCATGTCGAGGGCCAGCGTGCCTCCGATGGAGCCGCCACCTTGCGAGGCCGAGAACTTCGTGGCTATCCGCTTGCCATCCAGCTTCACGTTGCCGCGCAAGCCGATGCCGCGCGGTATGTTGATGTTCGACGTGACGCTCTTCGGCAGCAGCGGCGTGACAAAGGATAGGTTGCTGGCCGTGGCGTTGACCGTCATGTCGGCGCGGAGGCTCGCCAAATTCGTCACGTTGGCTACGAAGCCATCAGCGTTTACCTTCATTATTCCAGGCATGGCGAGGTGCAAGCCGTTGACGTGCAGGCGGTGCAGGTTGCCGCCGGCCTTGCCGTCGACCACGATGGGCACGCGAGGCCACACGCGGCGAACGTAGCGTGGAATGTAAGGCGAGGCGAGGGTCAGCAGATCTTGGTTGCCAAGGCTTCCGTGCATGTTGACGGAGAATGCGCCCGTGCTGTCGGCAGGCAGGTCGGTGGAAAAGGCATTCATGTCCATCTTGAAGGCCAACAATATGTCGGACGAAGGAGTTTTCAGGCGCAGGTCGGGCAGGGCGATGCCCATGCTGTCCATGTTGAAAGGCCCTTTAGCGTTGGCAACGGTTAGTCCGCATTTCTCATGAAACGCGGCGGCGAGAATGTTCAGCTTGATGGTAGGTGAGCAGAAGAGTAGCGAGTCTATTTTTAGCCGCAAGGCGTCCAAGGCGATGTGGTTGGGGTCGAAGCCTGCCTTCTCCACCGCGGATGGTTGCTTGTCATAGTTGAGCCAACCGCCCGCCCAGTCGATATGCCTCACGGAGTATAGGTTCTTGAAGAGATCCATGAAGACGCCCTGCGCCTTGCCCTTCTGCATGAGCAGCGCCACGGAGATGGTGTCGCCCGGGGTGCGAAGCGCGAAGGCGGTGTTGCGAATGTTCAGCTCGTCGAGATTCACCTTCCAGAAGTTTTGCTTGGCGGTGTCTTTCTTCGCCGTGTCGGAAAGCTCAACAAGCAGGTTGGCGTCGTTCAGTATCGCGCGGTTCACCCTCACGTGCTCTTTCGACAGGTCTATGCCATGTGCCTTGACCTTCAGTTCGCCAACCTTTCCGCTGACGCGCACGTCGCTGATGAAGTGGGTGGTGTTGAGCTGCATGTCGCGCAGCGACAGTTCGTCCACCATCACCTGCTTGTGGAGTAGCGGCAAGAGTTGCACGTTGGCCACGGCGCGCGATACTATCGCCACCGTGTCGGTCTTGCCCTTCACCGAGTCGTTTGGCTCGAAGGCGCGCACGTCGTCGAGGGCGAGGTCGAGAGGAAAGGCGAGCCTCACGTGGCCAACGCTGATGCTCATGCCCGTCTTTTCCGAGGCTATGGCCGTGGCTTTAGACACCGCCCAGTTTTGAAAAGGAGGGAAGTAAAGCAGGAGCGACAAGGCTATGACCACGACTACGGGCACCGCCACGGCAATGCCTGTGTATCTGATCGCTTTTTTGAGGTTAGGTCTTATAGTGTTTGGCTTTTTGGAATCTTCCGCCATATAACTTAAATCTTTTGTTTTATATTGCAAACTTACGCATTTCCTGAATATTAGGTTGATAGTATATAAAAAATGATGAGTTGTGAAGATTAGAATATAAAAAACCGCATTGCGCTTTTCCTTTTTGAAAAAAAACGGCTGACGGTGTTGCCAACAGGCAAAAGGCTCGTGTGCGCACGGTGGCAGTCATGGATTTTTGCCATATAATAACACAAAAAGAGGTCGCCGGAAACCAGCGACCTCTTTGAGTATGTGGGAAGAAGATAGTTTTTGTTTATCCGAAATTGTCGTACATGATGCTCTCAGGCTCCACGCCAAGGCTGTCGAGATAAGTAGTCACGGTCTTGATGAGCATTGGTGGGCCGCAGAGGTAGTACTCGCAATCCTCAGGCGCGTCGTGGTCTTTGAGATACGTGTCGCGCACGCAGTTGACAGCGAAGCCGGCATAGTATTTCACGCCCGCGGCGTCGGCCTTGGGGTCAGGACGGTCGAGGGAGAGATGCATGTGGAAGTTGGGGAATTCCTTCTCAAGCTCCCAGAAGTCTTCCAGGAAGAACGCCTCCGACAGGGAGCGAGCCCCATAGAAGAAGTGCATCTCACGGTCGGTGCAATGGATCTGCCGTGTCATGTACATGATTTGCGAACGCAGGGGAGCCATGCCGGCACCACCGCCAATCCAGATCATCTCGCGTTTGCTGTCAAACTTAGGATGGAAATCGCCGTAAGGGCCACTCATGCGCACCTTGTCGCCCGGCTTGAGCGAGAAGATGTAGCTTGAGCCTATGCCTGTCGGCACGTCCTGGAATCCCACCTGCGGGCGTGGCAAGAACGGCGTTGAGGCTATGCGCACCGTGAGCGTTATGATGTCGCCCTCGGCAGGATAGTTGGCCATGGAGTAGGCGCGGATGGTCGGTTCCGGGTTGTGGGCCTTGAGCGAGAAGATGTTGAACTTCTTCCAAGCGCCGATATACTCGTCGCCGATGAGCGACTTGTCGAAGTCCTTGTCGTAGTCGATGGTGTCGTAGGCAGGTATGGCAATCTGCGCGTAAGAGCCAGGGATGAAGTCCATGTGCTCGCCTGGAGGCAACGCCACCTTGAACTCTTTTATGAAGCTTGACACGTTCTTGTTTGATATGACCGTGCACTCCCATTCCTTGACATTGAGGATAGATTCGGAAACCTTCACGCTGAGGTTGCCTTTCACCTTAGTCTGGCATCCAAGGCGCCAATGCTCCTTTATCTCCTTGCGCGAGAAGTGGCCCTTCTCGGTGTCGAGAATCTCACCACCGCCTTCAAGGACTTGCAGACGGCACTGTCCGCAGCTGCCCTTGCCGCCGCAAGCAGACGAAAGGTGTATGCCATTGTCGTTGAGCGTGGAGAGCAGCGAACCGCCTTGCTCCACTTCCAATTTCTTGTCGCCATTGACGGTAATAGTCACCTTTCCGCTCGGGCTGAGATATTTCTTAGCGATAAGCAGCATCGCCACCAAGACAAGTATGATGACGAGAAACACTGCTATGCTTACGCCTATAAATTGTCCCATAGTATTGTTGTTTCTTTTTCTTTGTTTGTTCTATATTGTTCTTTCTTTTGCTGTTGTCAGAACTGCAGCCCACTGAAGCACATCATTGCCATAGCCATGAGGCCGACGGTTATGAAGGCTATTCCCATGCCTTGGAGAGGCTTGGGAATGTCGCTGTATTCCATCTTCTCGCGTATGGCTCCGAACATGACGATGGCGAGTGTCCAACCCAGTCCGCTGCCGATGGCATAGGCTATGCTGTCGCCAATGCTGGAGATGGCTTGCGCGTTGTCGATTGGCAGCTTGATGCGCTGCTGCATGAAGAGCGATGCGCCCATGATGGCGCAGTTGACGGCGATAAGAGGCAGGAAAATGCCCAACGCCGCGTAGAGCGATGGCGAGAACTTCTCCACGGCCATCTCCACGAGCTGCACTATTCCGGCAATGATGGCGATGAAGAGAATGAAGCTCAGATAGCTAAGGTCGACACCTTTGACCAGACAGTCGGGGCCAAGAACGTAAACCTGCAAGAGATAGTTGATAGGCTCGGTTATCACGAGCACGAAGGTCACGGCAAGACCCAATCCGAGAGAGGTCTTGACATTCTTGCTCACTGCCAGGTATGAGCACATACCGAGGAAGTAAGCGAAAATCATGTTGTCTACGAATATAGACCTGCAGAGTAATGCTATAGCGTGTTCCATTTCTTATTTACTTCTTTTCGTCTTTAACAAAGAAAGCCCTGTTGACCCAAATGATGCATCCGATGAGGATGAGGGCGGTGCACGACATGTTCATCATGCCGTTGTTGATATACCCGAAGTCGTAAGCTCCCTGAGGGATGATTTGGAAGCCGAGGAGCGAACCCCTGCCAAAGAACTCGCGGAAAGCTCCCACGATGACAAGTATGGCCGCATAGCCGAGGCCGTTGCCTATTCCGTCGAGGAAGGAGGGCCAAGGCTTGTTCATCATGGCGAAAGCCTCCAAGCGGCCCATGAGAATACAGTTGGTGATGATAAGACCGACATACACGCTCAGCTGCACGCTGACATCGTAGGCGAAAGCTCCGAGGACCTGGTTGACGATGGTGACCAGCGCGGCCACCACGACGAGCTGCACGATGATGCGGATGCGCATCGGGATGGTCTTGCGTATGAGGGAGATGATGACGTTGGCGAATGCCGTGATCACTGTTACCGCGAGGCCCATCACGATGGCGGGCTTGAGCTGTGACGTGACGGCGAGGGCACTGCAGATGCCAAGCACCTGTACCATGATGGGGTTGTTCAGGTGCAGAGGCTCAATGAATGCCGCCTTATTCTGTTTTGAAAATAAACTCATAATTCGATAATTTTGTCGTTCCGTTGGAAAAACTTATTTGCTGTTTAGGAACTTCAGGAACTTCCCAAGTCCGTCGTGAAGCATGTTGGCTACACCGTTTGACGTCAGCGTGGCACCCGTCACGGCATCAACCTGTGTGGATGAGTCCGTCACTTCCTTGTTTACCGACAAGGCGATGTCGTTGCGGTTTCCGTCCTTGAAGAGCTTCTTGCCCTGGAATTTCTCTTGCCATTTCTGGTTGTCCTTGATTTCGGCGCCCAGTCCGGCAGTCTCGCTCTCGTGGTTGAAGTATGCGCCATAGACGGTGCTCTTGTCA
>OIXA01003687.1_pt1 | contig 15720 bp, 14 predicted proteins | sample 1587721 | NCBI WGS metagenome assembly OIXA01 (sample SAMEA3888900, study PRJEB22519) | human gut metagenome | biome: human gut; feature: human-associated habitat; material: faeces | place: Denmark | collected 2013 | reverse complement strand
TTTTTTGCTGTAGGCCAAATAGTGTTTGAAATAATAGAAACACCGATCCAAATCGCCCATAGGGGAATAGCAATGAGCGAGCCCCCTGTAGCCTTCACCGTTTCCCTGCTTTATCGATAATTTATAATAGTTTTTAGCCTGCGCCAGCAAAGCCTTCCACTCCAATTTTTTCGCAGCTCCCGTATAGAACTGTGTTTCAAACTCGTGGAAATAGAAATCCCCCAGTTTAACCGAGGCGTCAGAATCGCCCAAAGAAGACTGTTCAAGCAATTTTAGTTTTCTTTTTTCCGTCATAGTCAAACTACCCCTCTGTATAACGATTTATCCTCGGTAAACATCTTTAGTGTTAAATGGACGATATAGCAAACTCACCATCAACTCACAATTTTTATGACTTTTTAGTCAGTTTCTTTATTTTATCCGCAAGGTATTACAATTTCAAAAACCAGTTAGCCTTATTGGGACTTCTCTTTTATTAACATAAGACGCCTGTCGCCCAAAAAAAGGACGCGACAACGTTATTTCGAATGATCCGTAAAAAAATCTAAAGTCTTTTGGCACATTTCTCCGCCAAAAAACTTATTCAAAGCTTCCTTATATTTATCGTTCGCCGTAGCCAAATACGCCATCGTGAGTGAGGATTGCAGCTTTAGGGCGTCTACAACGCCGAATATCTCAAACGCCGTGTACGATTGACTCATAATAGCGTCTACGCATTCATCATAACGATTGCGTAAAATGGGATTAACCATATACGTCTTTGCTTCTTCGATGCTTTTTATGGCGAAAAATTCACTCATTTCACTTCTGCCAAGACCTGAAACTTGAGGAAAGACATACCACATCCAATGGGTTAGTTTTCTCCCGTTTTTAAGTTCGTTTATTGCATCCAGGTAGTTGGATTTTTGCGCATCCAAGAATCTTTTGAGATTGAATTTATCCTCGTTCATTGTGCTTCCTCAAAACATTCTATACGTTTTCAATCGATTATTGTCCTTATGTTAAAGATAGCCCCCATCATATAGATTTAAGCATCCAGCTCTAGTTTAGAGTCATCCGACCCTGCAATTCGTCTTTGGCTAATTGCAATTCACATCGAAGAAAAATCCAAAACGGTCCGACAATTGGGCTAAGTGGATGTGGTATAATTAACACAAATCAAAGAGGGGAATTATGAAAAAAATAAATATGCTTGGGCTAACTTTATCGTTATGCTCCATGCTTTCAATCAGTTGTGGAAAGAAAGATGTGAACGGGATTGTTGTTGTCGATTCTGCCGGTGATGAAGTTCTTTTACCAAACAGGATTGAACGAGTTGTTGTTACCACAGAACCTGCCGTTGATATGATGGTTGCAATGGGACTAGGAGATAAAATTTCCGGAGCTTATAAGAACGTGTATAACAATCCGTGGTTAGACCGTTTTTGGGAGCATGGAATAGACACTGAGAAAATTCAAACTTATCAACCGGAAGCAGAAAGTTTGATTGCCTCAAATACCGATATCATCTTCGTCCCAACAAAAGAAAGGGCGGATGCTTTAAGAGATAAGGGCATATGTGCCATTACGTTAAGAATGTTTAGTCCAAAAGAAATCAAAGAAGGGATCAAAATCCTTGGACAAATATTTGGAGAAAAAGCAAAAAGCAGAGGCGCCGAGTGGATTTCCGATTTCCAGCATTCTATCGACGACATATCTTTTAGAATTAAGGATGTTCCTTCAAGCAAGAGAAAATCTTGTTATCAGTTAATGGGTGATAAATATAAAGGACTTTTTAGAACAAATTATGGTGATACTCTAGACTATTTTGTTTATGGCGGAGGGAGGAGCGCCCTTTCCGATATTGAAGGAACATTCACGGACCACATGCCTACCGAAGAGGCCGTTTTAGGAACAAACCCAGATGTTATATTTGTGAACGGAACTTATGCTTCGAAACTTATTAAAGACCTGAAAAACGATCAAAGATGGAGTGCTATCAATGCGGTTATAAATAATGAAATTTATCGCACGCCGCTCGGCTTTAGTGATTGGTCCGCCGAAGGAAGCGAACTTATTTTAATGAATTATTGGGTTTTCTCTAAGCTTTATCCTTCTAGATGTGATTTCGACATTAAGCAAATTGCCAATAATTTTTACGAGAAGTATTTCAGCGTAACATTTTCGGATGACGAACTAACAAAAATGTTTGATATCTTGTCTCCGGAAGGAAACGAACTATGCAATTAGACAATCTTCAGGTCAAAGAAGAAAAGGCATATGAGAAAAGTCAAAAAAAATATCTTTTATTAATTCTAATTGTTGTGATTGGATTATTAGCGATTTTTTTGACCTCTTTGTGTGTCGGAAACTATAGAACGAACGTTAAGGATGTTTTTTTGGCTATCGTTAATAGACAAGAATACCCCCAAGTTTACACAATCGTGGTTTACAGTCGACTGCCAAGGCTTGTTGCGTCCATGTTTGTTGGCGCTTCGCTTGCCATCTCTGGGTTTTGCTACCAGAACATTTTCAAAAACAAAATGGCTTCTCCAGACTTGCTTGGCGTCTCAGCGGGGGCGAGCGTAGGAGCTGTTGTTGCAATTTTGTTGAATTTTTCCTTTGCCATCATCAGTTTATTTTCCTTCTTTGGAGGAATTTTCGCCGTTTTAGCAACGGTGTTGGTTGCCAAATTGTTCAAAGAGGATAATTTCTCCGTATCCCTACTCCTTAGCGGAATTGTAATCAGCGGCCTCATGAACGCCTTAGTGGGGATTGCAAAATTTGTTTCGAACGATGCTCAATTATCTTCCATCACATATTGGCTTTTGGGTGGATTTAACAACGTCAAGTATGAGCAGTTAGCTATTGTCTGCCCAATTATGCTGGTATGTATTGTTCTTTTGCTAATGCTGCGCTGGAAAATTGTGATGCTTCAAAATGCTGACTTTGATGCGATTTCTCATGGCATTGACGTTAAAAAGATTCGGATTTTTATAGTGGTGTTAGCCACTTTGGTGACCGCTCTTTCCGTATCAATTAGCGGAACCGTCGGATGGGTCGGTTTAGCCATCCCTAATTTGATTAATTTGTTTGTTAATAACGATTCAAAGAAAGCCATAGTATTATCCGTTTTGTTTGGTTCCTTATTTACGATGTGTTGTGATTTACTGGCTCGCTCGTTAACTGCATCCGAAATTCCTGTAGGAATTATCACTGGCGCGTTTGGTGCGATAATCTTCATTGTAATCTTGATTATAAAAAGGGTTCAAAAATGCACGACACGTTACTAAAAGTAAATAATTTGTCCTTTTCCTATGGGAACAAGCAGGTATTACATGGCTTATCCTGTTCTATAGAACGGGGACAAACTTATACCCTTCTTGGGCGGAACGGATCCGGAAAAACAACTTTTTTTAAATGCATGCTTAAACAAAATCAAATAGATTCCGATTCCGTTTATCTTGAGGGAACGGATATAACAAAGATATCGATAGCTCATTATTCAAAACTCGTTTCATACGTGCCTCAATTAATTTCGCAAGAGAATCGCGACATCAGCACTAGAGATTATTTAGTTCAAGGGAGATCGCCATACCTAAAAACATTTGGCGTTCCAAAAAAAGAGGATTATCTCGCTTCTTTGCATTATGCGAGAATGGTCGGAATCGAAGATGTAATCGGATCATCATTAAATGAACTGAGCGGCGGTAAATTACAACTGATATGTATAACAAGGGCTTTGATACAGGAAACCCCATTAATCATTATGGATGAACCTCTTTCCGCTTTAGATATTCCAAATCAGCTAAAAATCCTTTCGGTAATTGAAGAATTAGAAAAATTAGGAAAGACGATAATATTTTCTTCGCACAACCCTAATCACGCCATTCATTTGCATTCCAAAATTTTATTAATGAAAAACGGCGAAATGAAGACGGGAGATTGTCAAAGCCTTATTAATCAGGAAACGTTATCCGATGCATATGAGTGCGATATTAGTGTCAATAACATTGACGGTCAGTTATCCGTTTCGTTTTAACGTCAAATGCATACGGTAATTTTGACTGGCCCATCATTTGTCGGCAATCGTCACTTGAGAATTGAACCGGCTCTTAGTGGCCTACCATCGGATGGCGGGAAGCTGGGTCAGGTGGTCAGCAAATTGGAAAAGAGCACCGTAACGATTCTTTCCGAGAAGGCCTTATCGATCCGCAAAACAGCGGTGGATACACTTTTGGCGAGGAACTTTATGGTAAGGGAGATGCCGCCCATACTTTATTTTAAAAGCCATCGGACATCGACCTTAATTTTTCAATGACTCCGTCCTTTTCAGTGAAAAGGTTCAATAATTCTTCAAGCAATCCACCACTAAAATCTGCCGTCTTCATCTCTCTAAACAATTCAAAGAGATAGGCGTCGTCGTCGGTTTTTACGAATTCTTCAAACGGGGCAATTTGGCCACGGATCGAATCGGCTAGCTCGCGGAATTTACTACCGTCAAGCGGTTGCTTCATTTTATAAATAACGGAAAAATTGATGATGGAATCATCGACGAAATAGAAGAAAGCGAATTGCTCTGATAATTGCCCTTTGAAGTCAACGTCGATTTGAATTACTGGGGCGTAATGAGTTTCATCCTTGCGTTCGTTATTAACGCGTATCCTCGTTTTGATCCCTCTACTGATGAAGAACTCCAAAATCATATTTGTAATCTCAATGTTAGTCATGTTAGTGCACTCCTTTTTTGTTATGTGCCGTTAGACAAAGACTTCCTAACGGCGATTTCCATCCATTCCAATCCAATTTTGTTAGTTAGTAGATGATGCGAAATGTTTAAGGAACCTAGAACGCCTCATCTCGCTACTTTGCCAAAAGGATACAGGCTTATTGCATGCTTCCTTTTACGATTGCAATAAACGTATCTAATTCTTGAACGTCGCTTTCCTTCGCATCGATATTGAGATGAACCATTTCGTTTCTCACATTAATGAGCTTACGTAATGATTCTCGTTGTTCGGCCGGAAGCGATTCCGAATATGCCTTAACGGCGCTCGAATGGCTCCGTCCCCCATCGCATTTTGCCTTGCATAGTTGTTCTAACTCGGCATATTTTTGTAGAAATTGCTCATTGAGTTCTTTCATATGTTACCCCTTTATGATTATAAACATGCTACTTCTAGCCCTTGTATTTCTCAAGAATTTCCTGGGCTAGATTCTTGACTTTGTCCACAAGCCATTGCGGCTCCAAAACCTTAACGAGATTCCCCCACCCCAAGATTGCGTTGTATGTCGAGGGGTTCTTTTGCATTTCCATCGTGACTTTGACGGTTCCGTCGCCCATATCCACGCATCTTTGATTCGCACCATAGATTTTTTCCTGAAATAATTTCGCGCGAATCCCATAAGCAAGCAAAGTGATCTGAACCATTTCTCCTGACTGGGTAAATACGTTTTTCTTAAGATAATTCTCGGGCTTAAAGCCATCCCAAACGATAAACCTTTGCTTCGTTTCTTCGATGTTGCTCACACGCGAAAGTTTCAAATAAATCACATCGCCTTTTTCTACAACCCAAGCAAAGAATCTCCATTCATTGTCATATAGAAACAGCTGATAAGGGTGGATAGTTATTTGCGAGGTAGGCTCTTTTAACCATTTGTACGTAATCTTTAGCGCGGTTTTATTTTTCATCGCGCGACTAATCGCATCATAATTCTTGGCAATGGTATCTTCACCGATGCTGGAATTCGTTTTTTCAGCGCTTAAAATCTGGTCCGACGGGTTTTCGATTACCAAGGCCGGAAAAACCTTTCCCATCGTTTCGATGAAACCATTTCTATTGATAAAATCCTTCTGGGCCAATACGAAATTATAGGCATCAGTCAAGGCGGCTTTCTCATTGGGCGATAGCCTAATGTACGGAATGGTTTGAGAAACGTTCAAGCGATAACCACCATACACGCCTGGCAGCCCTTCAATTTCGTATCCAGCGTCTTCCAATTCCTTCTTATATTCATAGATATTGCGTTCCTTGGTGTCCAAATGGTCTTCGTCGGCAAGTTCTGAAATTTTCCACACTCTTCCGTTATTAAGATACTGCAGCATCTTAAGACAGTTTGATGTTCTGCTCATGTAATAGATTACCCCCTAGTCTCAATATTGCTTTACGTATAGTTCATTATACGCAGTCCAACACCGTTTTGCTTAGCGGCAATGGGTTATTTTTTGGATTGCCACCAAATCGTTAATGGTGAACACCCAAATTAACGGTACGACTTTAAATAGGCTTTCCCATCTTCAACAAGTTCGCATGCATCCGAAGTACGACGGACCGCCCACCGGAGCATACCTTTTAGAAAATTTGTCAAATAAGAGGGGGGATCCTGAATAACGCGCCACTTGTTCTTGTTGTGACACAAATAGTTTCTCCATTCTCTCGCTTCCTTTAAATCTCTCGCATATCCTCTCCAATTTTTATCCCCGCTTGCCTTTACATAGCCAATGATGCCGGAACGAAAATAAGTGATGCCTTTATAACTTTCTCCGACGAAATCCGCTAAATAAGAGTCTAATTCCCTATAGGCGTCGAGGAATTCAACCTTATCGTCATAATCCGTTCCGCTATAGGTAGCCGGCTCATAATCATCGCTTTGTTCCAAAAGCATCTTCCACTTTCTTTCCGACTCTTTTTCCCTATCGCTGCTATCCGTTCCCGTAATCGCAAGCGCAGCCACCGCTCCAGCTAATAATGCTCCTAACATTTTTGTTCCTCCTAAATTCGAACACGAAAATCTTATAGGGCATTCCTACATTATTTATGTATAGATTAGGAAAAGTTCAATTTTATTCCATTTATCTCCCTGAATCGCTCGTTTCTATGCCGATGGATTCCAATATGGTATGCATCGGTTCCTCTCGAAACATTCTTTCCGTTTTAAACATTTCATCTTTAATTTCATCTAGATCCTCCATCTTCTTTTGGCAAGATAGCAAGACGCTATTAACGCCGTTCTTTGCATTTTGAAAATCTTCGGTATTTATGGCGTAACGCCACTCCTTGAGCTCATCGCATTCTTCAAACAAAGTTTCGAGATAAATTTCTAGTTCGCCAATATAGGCAAGAGTTTTTATTTGGATCGAAAAAAGCAAGGATTCATTTAAATATTCGCATTCAATATGAAAAGATAACCCATACGGTTTAATTGCCGTCCAATTAAAGTTCCGTAGATTTCTTCTTATTGTTCTTTGAATGGCATCAATGGTCATAACTCTCTCCTTCTTTTTGAATGTTAAAAGAAGCTCGCGACAAGTGGTTCAAATAACCGTATCAACGAGCAAGAAAAAGCATATCTGGTATAGGAACATTATTTATGTAACGTTAGGAATATTTGTGGCAAAATGGCTTTTTCGTTAAGCTTTGAATAAATCCAATGTCTTCTTTAAGAAACCGTTTTGTCCCCCGAGAATGAATTCATAGCATTCGCTGGCAAGGGCCAGGCTTATTTCCACGGGATGGCAAGACGGGTTTCTGTATTTGTCCACGATCGTTCTTATCCCTTCAATCAATTGGGTGGTTGCAGGCTCGACGTTCACGGACGCGTCCAGCGTAAAAGCGGATGCGAGATATCGATTAAGGAGCTTTTTATCCCTCATGGCAGTGTCTTGGCCCACGTCCGCCCTATGGTCAGGAATGTAGGCACCAAGAATCTTTTTAATGCTGCCCAAAGTGAAATTCGCCGATTTGTCGAGGAATATTTTTCCATTTTTACAAACGGTCAGAATCTTTGGGTATTCATCATATTTTTCGCCGAACTCATTTTTCAGGTATTCCAAATACTTTTCGTAGCATCTTCTTTTGAGCTCGTTCTCCACGGCCTTGCAAAACAAGACGTTGATGCAGGAATAGTCCAATTGATCGTCGTTTTTATCTTTGAACTCCTTGTACAGGCGCAGCCCCATGCGCAAAAACTTAAGGCTTTTCCCTTCCAATTTATCAAAATTGCTTGGGCCAATCCGCTTTTTGATTTCGCCGTCCAAGTCGTCGGCGTTGGTCGTTTGCTGCTTGATCGCGGCGTCGCTGATTTTATCCGTTACTTCGCCATAAACGAGTTCATTGGCATTTTCGTTGCCATCCATTGCTGGCAGGAATTTGCTTGAGTAGTCTTCTATTAGCGTTTTTGTAGTCTCTATAAGGCTATTGATTTTGCTGTCGATTGTTTCGACGGTGTTTTTTGTGGAAATGACATTGGCGTCGATCAAGTTCAGCTTATTCTTGACCTCTTTTAAGTTTTCAAAACACTCTCTTTGTTTGCACGAATAATCTTCCATCATTCTAAAAAAGTTATTAGGAAGTGAGGCGTAAGTTTCTTGCACACACATTTTATGTTTTTGAATCACATCAGTTTCAGACACGATGCTAAAATCAAGTTCGTCGCAAGCATTTTCCAGTTTCTCTATCAAACGGTTCAGTTTAGACGGATTTTTCTTAACTCCTCTTCCGAGTTTGTAACATTCAATCAACTTTTCAATGCACTTTTTCTCGTTGTTATCGGAGCCCTTTTCATAATAAGAGACTTGTTTTTCTACGCTGAAGTCGGAATAAGATTTGTCTCCATAAATCGCGGCGACATCATACAAACACGGTTTCCCCAAACGATTTGCCTTTAAGTAAAAGCGGATAGCCTTATCAAAATCCTGTTCAACCCCTTTGCCTGTTTGGTAGCACTTCGCAACTTCAAAGGCGCATATGGCATTATTGGTTTTCGCCCCTTCCAAGAAATACGTGAATGCCAGTTCATAATTTTTATTCTCGTTGTCTTCGGATTGGTAAATCTCGCCTAAGTATAAGCAAGGGCAAACCGAAGCGTTGTCTCTGCCTTTTTTTAAGCTTTTTAAAAACCAATTGGTTGCGCTTTCGTAATCCTTCTCCACGATGAGTGAAAAAATACCGGCATAATATTCGTAGCCGACGAACACCTCCTCCTTTTCCATGTTTTCTAAAATCATCTTCGCTTTTGAAGGGTTGCAAAAAGTGGAATCGGTCAAATAAATCAAAAACAAATCAGTATTTAAATTATCGTTTTTATAGCAAGTGTCCAGCAACTGGTTGAGTTCAGCTTCATTAGTCTTTTCGCTTTTTTTCTCCATTTCAAAAAGATATAAGCAACACCGTGGGGCATTCGCCTTTACTCCTTTGAGCAAAATGGATTTAAGGATTTCACCCCCTTTGTCTAACGACGGGCACCTTAAATATATATGAGCAAGTTCGTCATATACATCGCCCTCGCCAACAACCGGATCATCCGACAAATTGTCTTTCTTTAATATTTTTTGGCACATTTCGATCAAGCGCAAGGCATCTTCTTTCGCTAGGTCTCCCTCCGCCTTTGCTAGATGAGTTCTGACTCGCCAAAGGGCGCAAGAAATACTTCCAATCTTTTCGCCTTCCTCAAAATAATAAAGTGCCTTATCGAGGTTTTTGCTTCCTTTTTTTAAAAAATAGCCTTGGCCAAGAAGGATATAGGCCACCCCCTTGGCGTACACCGAAGCGTGTTTTAGTCCAAGTACCTTAAGCGATAGCTTTTTGCTCTTCTCAAAATCATAATTCTGTCCGTGCGCTCCGGTGGAATATGAAACAGCGAGACGGATCAAGCAAGCTGGGTCGTCCAAAGAAGCGCCCTTCTCATAGCACTTATACGCTGATGCACAATCATTAAGACTGTCCCGGTATAAATCACCATATTGCCAATAAAAATTTAGCCCATCCAAAGTGTCGCTATAAAGACGAACATCTTTTTCGGCTTTTTCATAGAGTTCAGCCGCTTTAGACGGATCGCGTTCACATCCGGTGCCTTCTTTATAAGCCCGCGCTAAACTGCATAGGCAATGAAAATCCCCTAAAGCAGCGCCTTTCTCGTAATATTTTAACGCCGATGCTGAATCAAGAACGTCATCTCTATAAGTGTCGCCCAAAATTCCATAGACAGCGCACATCGCTTCTTTTTCCTCTTCCGATTCCAACAATTTCAAGGCCTTGTGAAGATATTCAAGTGCTTTATTCAAATTCTTTTCGCAACCATATTTGCCTTCTCGAAACGCTTTGCCAACCCACACAAGACAGTACTCATCATTCAAAACAGCGCCCTTCTTGTAATATCTCATGGCTGTTTCCCCATCATAGACTCCAAATTCCTGAGAGGAATAGATATTGCCTAGGCATCTATACGCATAGCCAAAAGAAATTGCTGTTTTGTTTGTTTCGTAATCAAGCGATTCAATATTTTTAAACAATTCAAGGGATTTCTTAATGTTTTGTTTGACACCAAGTTCTCCGTATCCGTATGCAAGGGCCATTTGGAGCAAACAATAGGCGTTATTTAAAGATGCACCCTTCTCATAATATTCACGGGCCCTATCATCGCCCTCATCTAAAAGCAAATCCCCGAGGTTTCCCCACGCTTCTCCCGCCAAAGCATCACTATCGTTAATCGCTATAATCTTTTTATACAATTCGATGCTTTTGTTGACATCCTTTTCATATCCATTTTCACCTTCAGCATACGCGGAAGCAATTTCATCAATGCATCTTGAGTTGTTTTGTTCAGCACCTTTTTCAAAAGCCAAATAAGCGGTTTTGGAATCACGTGCAATCAATTTGTTTCCAATGAAATAATAGATCTCGCTGTCAAACTCGGCTCCATCGTCAAACTTTAGTAAATCTTCGGAAATTTCCTTGTGATAAAATGGCGCTCTCTTTAGTTTTTTTCTCAAAGATAAGTATCTCTCGGATATTAAAAAGGAAAGCACCTTTCTTAAATATTTGTCGTTCAATCTATCTTTAAACTTCATATTTAGTCCAGATGCCCCAAAAACCAATCTTATACTTGCTAAGTTTATCCCCAAAAATAAACGATATATAGGAGTAAAAAACCTCTGATGAATAATTTAATTCCATTTCGGTCTCACATCCATCGTCATCCGGAACAAATTTGTGGCAATCGCTTTTCACCACCCTCCTCTTCGCTGACAAATCGAAGTGGGCACACCCTCGTAAGCCATTTCAGCTTCCTTTGATGATTCTCAAGTATTCCAACACTCATCTTTGGTTAGAATCCAAATGATCATATCAGCAAAGCCAAGCAGTTTCCCAATTCCAAACATTCAGAAAATCGCCAAAATTTGGGCGATTTAGAATGATTAATCGTTATCTCCTTTATTGAAGGCATCGACATGTCCGCCGGCAACACAGAAGTCTAAGTTACTTCGCCGAACCGCCGCTAGGCATCCTTTATTGTCTTGGGGGATCTTCTTGGACACGAAAAGGGCCAATGGTGTAATTTGTTGTTTCTAAATCTGAACGATTTGGACCGCGCAAGATTTAATCAATCTTTTTCGATTTCTGAATAGGAAGATGCATCAACATAGCCTTGAAAATGAACGAACGTATCAAAACACAATATTGCCAGCCACTTTAATTACGACCGAACCGTTTCTAACCGAAGTAACCAAGTCGTCCAGCGAATAAACTTTTGAATGTCCACCGTTGCCAGTAATTTCTACATTGTCGCCATTGCCGACCAAGACGAGAGAAACATTGGGATAATTAGCGGTGCCAATACGGACGTCAATCGTAATGTTGCCCATCTCCCTTTGCGCATCCAAATAATTTAACAAAGCAGCCGTGTCATTGTGGCACTTTTTTTCATCATCCATATTTGTCCTCCGATGGTTTTTGAAAATTTATATAGTCCTCACCCGCATCTAAATTAAGCCACTTTGGTCGCACATTCAATGGCCTAAAGCCGTTCGCAACGCGCTTGGCTGCCATAGAGCACATCGGCAAATAGACATTTATTGCTCTTCTTATCTAATATGAGCTGTCTAATGCGTTATTAGATACTCCACTGCTAGGATGCGAAGCCTTGGTACAAATCGGAACATTCCCATGGATTGCGCTCAAAGCTTGACTTACCACTTTGTAAGCAATGTTGCCGAAACATACAATCCTTGTATATTGGCCTTTTTGGAGAAGCCGTTCCATATTATTGATACAACTAGTAATACTTCTTGCCGATGGTTTTTTATCCCTATCATTTTGATTTTTGCCAGGATAGCAACAAACCGCTTCGGCAATATCGTAGTTATTTCTCGATACGCCTTTTCTCACGAAAGAATTTCTCATCCTGGCAGCACAAGAATGTGAGTTTGCAGAATCGATGGGGATTCTATTTCCACTGATAGTTGTGCCACTCCACTCATCATTCCCTGGTGCTTGAAAAACAAGCAAATATTTCGACCCATTTCTTTCACACCTAATTGGTTGATTAGGCAAATTCGCATATGGGCACCCTGTACAAATAAAAGACATGAAATCACCTCGTCCGTATAGTTCTTTTTACTATACTCTTACGCGGCTATTGGTCACTCGAAATGATTTCATTCTAATTACAAGGCTGTCCAAGTTGCATCTACATTGATGGTTAAAAAGGTTAGATGACGAGTCGAGTGTTGGCGGAATGACATCGGACGGGAAGCCAAGGAACGTTATTTATACGGCCTTCTTTTCGACGTAAATAACCGCTATATTTTTTAATACAATCATAGGACATTAATAGGAATATTCCATTTTTGATATTTCACGTTCCGGGTGTTCCTTAATGAATGTGTCCAAATCAATAAACCCATTACTGTCCAGCTCGGAATAAACGCAGCCGCTTATCTCGCGTATTATTGCACTTTCTCGGTTTACCTTTATCCAAATAACATGATTGGCTTTTTTACTAGGATTGAATCTTACTTTGTTATTAATGAAGCCAGTCGCTTTCACTTCATAAGTTTCGTTCGTAGCAGGGTTAATTCCATCTAAATCCTTGCAGTGATCCACGTCAAACCCAAAACAATCGGCAGCCAGTCTCTCGCTAAATTGAGAATCAACCTTCACGTTGCTTTTAGGCGCAAAAGCCTGCTTTTCCTTGGCAAACTTCCTATATGCCTTTAAATAATCTCGATAATCCTTTGCTTTTTTCCCAGTTTTGCTCCCTGGTGGAATAACCAATTTTGATATGTTTTCCATATGAACTTTTTTGCACATAAATTTTGCAAGATGGGCGATTATAAATAACATTCAAGATACCATTGCCCACCATTTCTTCAAAACAGCATACATATGCTCTGATAGAAAGCAACTTTTAGTTACAATTCATGCCTTATTCGCAATGTCCAGGGTTACAAACACGGCAAATTATCGCAATCGGTTCCCGGCCAAGGACATTTTCACTCTAGAAATCTTGGGGAATCTCGTGGCGAATCTGCAGTCCCATCCTTTTCCCGGTTGCACTCTCGCACGCAAAGCGAGCGCATCAATTCACCCGCACATTCCCCGACATCACGGATATCCCGCCTCTCATCGTGTAGTTGCCATACCCGGAACAGATGGAGGAACCCCCGTTCATCACGGCGCAGGCAATCGATGTACGGGCATTATGTAATTTTATATTCACGTCCCCCTTCATCGTACTGATATTCATCGTCCCATTTTGTTCTAGGGTTAATTCCAAATTCACGCTTCCGGATTGAGAAGCGATATTGACGTTATCCGCTGGAGCGATAACTTCGATATTCCCAGATTGGGTTGTAACGTCAATCTTAGAGGAAGACGTATTGAGGGATACGTTCCCCTTAGAAGAGGAAACAGTAATTTTATCTACATAGCAATCCACGGAGGTGTTCCCTTTGGTTATATAGACCTTCATGCGTTCCAAAGGTTTGTTTGGGACAAAAACATGAATCTCTTTTGCCGGATCATCAAAACGGAACTGACACGTTTTCCCTGCCTCTTGGTGCTCAGCTGAACTGGCAGAATGCGTCTTGAAAGCGACGATTCCATACCCAAAGCTGCCATCATCGGAATTTTTAATATCGACGTTAGCATCCCTTACCATAATCTCCACGTCTTGAATATTGGTATTTACCCAATGTTCTTCAAGGTTATATTGGACGGGTGGATGAGGACGTTTCACTTCTTCGGGATCAGGGGCCTTTTTGCACGGTTCCCTTGGGGTTTCTGGATCGGTGTTAATTGGAAAGCGTAATTCCGCGGACGCGACGATTGTCCCTGGAACGGGCTCCGTGGATTGATAAGGAATTTTAACGGGCACAAATTCTTGTTCCGATGAGTCTCGACTTTGGGGTTTCTTGGTGAATAAATTCCCATGCTCATCCACATAAAGACCTAACGCGAAGGATTTACCATCGCAGTTATACCAATGTACCCCTTCTACTACGAAAGAATAATTGAGTTCTGGGAATATCGCCTTGGCAGGAACAAGTCCTCCTGGGGATTTATCCGGGATTAGCCAATAGGGGTGAGGTTTATCGATATGATATTCCCAGATTCCAGAGACTTTGTTGCCCTCGATTTGGAGGAGGCGTTTATCCGAATCAAAGAACCGTCCTTGGTCATCTTGATAGACTCCTTTTAGGATGGCAAAAGGAGGTTCGCATAGGATTTCTTTAAACCGGCAGTTGTATAAAACGGGATCGATGATTTTTAGTTCAATTTCCGTTAAAGGGGTCTGGCTCATCTTATTCCTCCTTGGCTGGATTGCTTCATATCGACGAATTCACTTTTCGGGTTCCAAAAGGATTCCCTTCTTCTTTAAAGCCTTCCATAACTTGGCAGCATCCGAATACGGAACCTTCAATGCCTCTTGAAGGTCATAAACATTGATGGAACTTTTGCTTTTGCATAATTCAACCGCTTGGTTCCACCACTGCTCTTTTTGTTTTTCCTGGTCTTGGGATTCTTGCAAACGAGTTTTTAAAACCGATGGAACATCCGTTTCTTCTTCTGCATAACGGAATCCCAAAAATTTAGAAGAAACGATAAGGCAGGGGGTGGGTTCTTCGAATAAATAGCCTTCTTGGATGAATTGGTCGTAATAGGATTTTGCCTTTTCCTCGCTTAGGCAAAATTCCTTTTTTATCTTGCCAAAGCTTAGGTAATTCTGTTCTTTGCAATAGCCGAGGATTCTTCGAGGTAATTCTTCTAGGGGCAATTCCTTGCCGCTTTGAAAATGAACGACATGATGGGAGGAACTGCCTCCGGTTAATACTTGAGCAACCAATAGTTTATGGAACAAGCGCTTCGCTTCTTCTTCTGAAATCGAAAGAGCGGAAACTAATTTAGGAACCGTAATGTATTTTTCTTTTTGGCAGAAGGATAATGCCTTGGCTTCTAGGCAGCCCTTTCCTTGTTCTTGAAGGGCACCTAGATACGTAGTAACGATAGACCCATAGGTGGAGCCATTAAAAAACAAAGGAATCACTTGTTTTTGTTCTTGGATTTTATCCAATAACTTCGCTGCTTTTTCTGGATGCGTATTTAATTCACGGGCAAATTCATCCAAAGTAAACGATCCCCGTTTTTTTACCCATTCTAGGGCACATTTTAAAGAGGGCGAAGGATTCAGGACGCGTTGGGGTTTTAAGTCCTTTATCATGGCATAACGGCCCGCTTTCCCTTTTTGGGGTGAGACATAGCCCTCTTCCATTAAGGCTTTTAACACGCGACTTGCCTGCGGAAACCCCATTTCGCATTGGATTTGGATATCCGTAACCGAGATCCATTCTTTGTCCTGAAAATAGGAAAGAACGGTTTGGAGTTGTTCGTCGATTTTTCTTTCTGGTTTAACGGAAGCCGCGGGTTTTTCTTCTTGAACCGGCGTTTGATTCGCCTTATA
>OIXA01003684.1_pt1 | contig 15736 bp, 14 predicted proteins | sample 1587721 | NCBI WGS metagenome assembly OIXA01 (sample SAMEA3888900, study PRJEB22519) | human gut metagenome | biome: human gut; feature: human-associated habitat; material: faeces | place: Denmark | collected 2013 | reverse complement strand
CTGCGGGCGCAAACTCTGCGAGGCTTTTTTGACAGTCTGCCAACGGCGCGGCCCTTGCGGGCCGCGCCGTTGTGTTTTCCAGTTTATTTCACGATATAGCAATAGTTTTCCTTGCGGGGCTTGGCCTCCGGGTCGGGGGCGGCAGGGTGGCCGACCGCCACGGAGCCGACGCCGCGCCAGTCGCCCTCCACGCCCCAGCGCTTGAGCATTTCGCGGCCCTCGTTCGTTTCAAACATGAACTGCGGCCGGTTGATCCAGCAGGACGCGAGCCCAGCGGCGTATGCGCCGTTGCACAGGTTCGTGAGCACTGCCGCGCCGTCCAGATCGCCGAGCGGGAAGGTGCGCGGCACGAGCACGAGCAGAATGGTGGGCGCGCCGTAGTAGGGGTTGGCGTTCGGGGTGAACTTCGCGTTGAGCGCGTTGACCGCGGCGACCTCGTCGGGATTCTGCACCGCGATGATGATCGGGCTCTGGCCGTTTTTGGCGGTCGGCGCGTTCATACCGGCGGCGAGCACCTTGTGCAGCTCCTCGTCGGTGATCTGCTCGGGCGCGAAAGCTCGGTTCGAGCGGCGGGAAGTAAGTCCGCGCAGCATTTCCTCATTCATGGGTTTGCCCTCCTTGTATTTTTTTATATTTTTGAAATCAGCCCTGTACGGCCTTTTTCAGCGCTTCGGTGCGGTCGGTCTTTTCCCAGGCGACGCCGAGATCCTCGCGTCCCATGTGACCGTAGGCGGCGAGATGGCGGTAGATGGGCTTGCGCAGGTCAAGGTCGCGGATGATGGCGGTCGGGCGCAGGTCAAAGACCTTCTTCACGGCCTTTTCGAGCGTCTCGTCGGACACCGTGCCGGTGCCGAACGTCGTAACGTTCACGCTCACGGGCTCGGCCACGCCGATGGCGTAAGCGAGCTGCACCTGGCAGCGATGGGCAAGACCGGCGGCGACGATGTTCTTCGCCACATAGCGCGCGGCGTACGCGGCGCTGCGGTCCACCTTCGTCGGGTCCTTGCCGGAGAAGGCGCCGCCGCCGTGGGGAGCGCTGCCGCCGTAGGTATCGACGATGATCTTGCGGCCGGTGAGACCGCTGTCGCCCTGCGGGCCGCCGATGACAAAGCGGCCGGTGGGGTTGATGAAGAAGCGGATATCGCCCTTATTGAGCTCGGCGGGGATCACGGGCAGCGCGACCTCGCGGATAAGATCCTCGCGGATCTGCTCAAGAGAGACCTCCGGCGCGTGCTGGGAGGAGATGACGACCGCGTCGATGCGCACAGGGCGGTTGTCCTTGTCGTACTCCACAGTGACCTGGGTCTTGCCGTCCGGACGGAGATAGTGGAGCGTGCCGTTCTTGCGCACCTCGGTCAGACGGCGCGCCATTTTATGCGCGAGAGAGATGGGCAGCGGCATGAGCTCGCTCGTTTCGTCGCAGGCGTAGCCGAACATCATGCCCTGGTCTCCGGCGCCGTTGGTGAGATCGTCACCCTCGCCGCCCTGCTTGCGCTCGAGCGACTCGTTGACGCCCATTGCGATATCGGCGGACTGCTCGTGGATGGACGTGAGCACCGCGCAGGTCTCGCAGTCAAAGCCGAACTTCGCGCGGTCGTAGCCGATGTCGCGCACGACGTCGCGCACGATCTTCGGGATATCGACGTAGCAGCTCGTGGTGATCTCGCCCATGACGAGAACAAGGCCGGTCGTGGCAGTGCACTCACACGCAACGTGGCCGTCAGGGTCCTTTTCGAGAATGGCGTCGAGCACCGCGTCGGAGATCTGATCGCAGATCTTATCGGGATGGCCTTCGGTGACGCTTTCGGATGTGAAGAGATAGTTTGCCATGGTTTCCTCCTGATGTAAAAAAAATATCGCCGCGCCTCTGGCCGGGATGATCCCGTGCTTACGGCGGAGCGATAAAAAATCTTATCTTTCGACTTCCGCCGACGGATTTGGCACCTTATGCTCACGCACAGGTTGTCGGGCTTCACAGGGCCGTTCCCTCCACCACTCTTGATAAGCCGTATTTGGTTTGGCGATTCAAGAATTCTGCCGGTTTACCCGGCGTCTATTGTTCTACCACGTTTTTCGCGCCTTGTCAACGCCGCGGGGCGTACAAAATCCGCGGTTTTGTACGCTCTGCGGCGAAATTCGCGTTATGTATAGGATTTATCGATCTGGATGATGCACCGGCAGTCCGGGTGGCGCTCCTCCACGGCGGCGCGGACGGCTTTGCGCACGTCCTCGTCCGAGAGCTTATACCCGAACGGCACGAGCACGTCAAAGACGAGATTCGTCCGGTGCTTTCCCGGCACCATGCGGAAATCGTGCAGACTGAGCACGGGATCGATGCTCCGCAGAAGCTGCACCGTTTCCTCGCGCATCTCCGCCAGCCTCTCGTTTTTCGTGTCCACGGGGTCCATATGGATGACGGAAAAGCAGCCGAGCTTGTGGTCCAGCTCGCTCATTGCGCGGTCGATCGCCTCGTGCAGCTCATAAATATTCCCCTCGCCGTCCACCTCCGCATGGAGGGAGACGTGGCAGCGGCCGGGGCCGTAGTCATGGATAACGAGATCGTGGATGGCGAGGACCTCCGGATACGACAGCACAATCTGCCGCACCTTTTCCGCGAGCTCCGCGCTCGGCCGCTGGCCGAGGAGCTGCCCGAGCGTTTCCTTTCCGCCCTCGTACCCGGTTTTGAGCAGCAGTACCGCCACGACGATACCGGCGTAAGCGTCAAGATCCAGCCCCGTAAATTTATAGACGAGCAGGCACACGAGCGTGAGCGCTGTGGAGATCGTGTCGTTGAGCGCGTCCGCGCCGGACATCTCCATGGCCGTTGAGCCGATCTTCCGCCCGATCCGCCGGTAGAACACCGACATATAAATTTTCACGAGGATGGAGAGCACAAGCACCGCGACCGCCGCCCACGTGAACTCCATTGCCTCCGGGTGCAGCAGCTTGCCGGCAGCGCCGCGCAGCGCGTCGATCCCGGCATAGAGGATGAGCCCCGCGATGACGAGCCCCATCACATACTCGATCCGCCCGTGGCCGAACGGGTGCTCAAGATCGGGCTTTTTCCCCGACAGGCGGAAGCCGACGAGCGTGAGCGCGCCGCTGCCGACGTCGGAGAGGTTGTTCATTGCGTCCGCCGTGATCGAGACCGACCCGGCGAGCGTGCCGACGACAAATTTGGCCGCCGCCAGCAGGATATTGAGCGTGATGGCGACCGCCGAGCAAAGCATGCCGTAAGCGGTGCGGACGCGGGGATCGTCCGTATGGCGGCTGTTTCGGATGAACAGCCGCGCAAGAAGCTCGATCAAAGCGCGCTTCCTCCTTTGTTATTTCGATGCGCCGACGGTCGGGTCAAGGATCCACGAGCCGCCGCCGAACGTCCATGTCATCTGCGGCACAAAGCGCAGCGTACTGTCGATCTTCTTTTCGGTGAAGAGCGGCGCGTCGTCGCTGTAGGTCTCGGTCTCGATGACGAGCCGGTCGTAGACCTTGAGGAAATTATCCATCGACTGGCCGTTGTCGGTGCCGGTCGTGAGCACGTCGTGCGGCACACGCGCGCTCAGATGGACGTTTTTGTCCTTCATCGTCTTGTCGATCGCTTCGCGCACGGCGATGGAGAAATTCATGCAGAACGCCTCGCGGTTGAGACTGGAGGCAATTTCGCGCGTGTACATGACCTCGGCGAACGGATGCTCCACACGGGAGAGGATGATCTCATCCACGCCCATCGCCATGAGGTCGGTGCAGAGCTCTTCGATATACGTGCGCACATCGCGGTTCCAGAGATCCACCCAGCCGCCGGACTCGTCCACATAGGGCGCGCCGGTGCGGTCGCGCAGCGCAACATCCGGGTTGGCCGAGGCGAGCAGCGTGTCCACGGCGCAGCAGATCTCCGCCGTGATGGTCCACCCCTGCGCCTTGAGCTCGCTCAGATACGCCGTCGGGTCCCAGGTGCTGTTCGCGGCGTTGGACGACGCCGTCGCCACGCCGGACATCCATGCGAGCTTGCCGCTTTCGTCCTTCATTTCCAGCACAAGACCCTTCACGCCGCTGCGTTCGGCTTCCTTGACCGCCGTTTCCAGCCCGTTGGCATTCACCTTGGAGAACGGGACATAGTATCCGGTCAGATACTGCAGCACCGCGCTGCTTGCGAGCGAAACGTTGGTATAATCCGGCTCGGCGACCTGAATGGCGGCCGAAGCGTCGCCGGTATAGGGCACGGGGGCAGAAATGCCCTCCACGGTGTAACCCTTCCCATCCTCCTGCAGCATCGGCACGACCATCTCCACGCCGTCGCGGTGGTAGACAACGTATTCCGGCAGCAGCGAGAACGCGAGCAGCAGCCCAAGGAGCACGAGCACGAGGATCGTGAGCAGCACCGGAGAGCCGCTGCGCCCCGCGCCGCGGCGGCCGCGGTATACGCGGTGGCCCTTAACGATCATGGTTTTCGAGCGCGGAGATCATATTCACGCGGTCAGCATGGCGTCCGCCGAGAAACTCCGTCGTGAGAAAGAGATCGACCATGCGCTTGGCAAGCTCGGGGCCGGTGACACGCCCGCCGAGCGCGCACATGTTCGCGTTGTTGTGCGCGCGGCACATCTCCGCGCTGAAGCAGTCGGACAGCAGCGCGCAGCGGATGCCGGGGATCTTGTTTGCCGCGAGCGACATGCCGATGCCCGTGCCGCAGACAAGGATACCCTTTTCGTACTTCCCTTCCGCAACGCCGCGCGCGGCGCGCTCGGCGTATTCGGGGTAGTTGCAGCTCGCTTCGGAATAGGTGCCGATATCCTCAAACTCGACGCCCTTTTCCTTCAGGTGCGCCATCAGCTCCTGCTTGAGGGCGTAGCCGCCGTGGTCAGATGCAATAACGATCATGATGTTTATCTCCTTTGTTTATTCCAGCGATAGAAATGTGGGCTTTCTCTGTTCAAACACCGTGTAGTACCGAAAGCCGATCGTCCGCAGCAGCTCCGCGCCCTCGCGGATGCCGACGGAAGCGTCCTCCGGCGTGTGGGCGTCGCTGCCGAGCGTGAGGATCTCGCCGCCGAGATCGTAATAGAGCGCGAGCGCCGAGGCGTTCGGGTAGCTCGTGTGGCCGGTGCGCAGGCCGGATACGTTGATCTCAATGCCGCGTCCCTGCGCGATGAGCGCTTCGTATACCGCGGCGAGCTCGTCGCGGTATGTCTCCGCCGTGATCTCGGCGGAAAAGCCGTCGCGGTGCATATACCGGGAAGTATACCCGATGTGCGCCATGGTGTCAAAGTACGGAAACTCCGTCAGCTCCAGGAGCTCCGCGAGATACTCCCGGTTGAGCTGCGCGCACTGCTCCTCGGACGTGTACGGATACTCATAGAAATCCGGCTTTCCGCGCAGATTGTGCAGCGAGCCGAGAACAAAGTCCAGCCCCGGTTCGAGCGCGGCTTCCTTCGCCGCGGCAGGGTCATGGTTCGCCTCGCCGAGCTCAATGCCGCAGCGGACGGTGATACCCTCCACGGGGTTTGCCCGCACATCCGCCCATGCCGCGCGCAGGATGTCCTTCCGCGCCTCCCAGCGCAGATCGCCGAGATTGCCGAAGTCCATGTCGATATGGTCGGTGAAGCACACGGCGCTCATGCCGTGGTCTCGCGCCGCCGCCGCCATTTCGCGCAGCGGCGTGTGCGAATCCGGCGAGCATTGGCAATGAATGTGCTGATCGGTATAGATCATTTTTCTTTCTCCTTTTCCGGTGTGCGAAGCGCGCGGGCAAGCGCGGCGCGTCCCGCCGCGAGCCGCTCATTCCATATGGTTTCGTCCCATATGGTTTCGTCCGGCGTTTCCGCCGTAAGCGCCTCTTCGAGCGCGGCGGCGATATCTCCGCATTCTTCCACGGCGCGGTACGGTATGCCGCATTCCTTCGCAAACGCGGCGATGCGTCCGTCACCGTCGATGCCGAACGCCGGTGTTCCGGCAAGATACGAGAGTGTGAGCGCGTGCAGCCGCATCGATACCGTGAGCCGGGCCTCGGCAAAAAGGCGCGTGAGCGCCGCGGTATTCTCCGGCGCGGCGGCGGCTTCCCCGCCGGTCTCCGAGACCAGCGCGCGGCAGAGCGGCAGATCCTGCCGGACGTTCATGGCGATATACCGCAGCTTCCAGCCGCGCTTTGCGGCGATCTCCGCGGCGGTGCGGGCATATTCCGCCGGAAACGGCGGCGCGCCGCGGCCCCGCCGGAGGCAGACGAGAAGAGCATTCTCCCGCGGTGCGGCGGACACGGAGGTTTCTATCGCGCCGTCCGCGCCGAGGATAAGCTCCGGGGCGTTTATGCCGTGCTCCCTCGCTGCGGCGAGGCTCTCCTTCTCCCGAAAGACGACCGTATCGGCGCATTCGTTCAGCGCGGCAGCACATTTGGCCCAGCCGCGCGGCGAGAGCGGGCCGAGCCCCGCGCCGTACAGGAGCGTGCGGCAGCCGCTCTGCTTCCCCTTTCGCAGCAGCGCGAGATAATAGACAAGCGATCGGCGGGACGTCGCGTCCTGCAATAGATTCCCGCCGCCGAAGATAAGCGCACGGGCGCTCTTCATCCGGCGTTGGATCGCCGGAAAGTTCAGATAATACAAGCTGTCCGCATCAAACCGGCGCGCCGTTTCCTTTGGCCGGTGCGAGAGCACCGTGACCGCGCACTCCGGCGCAGCGGCGCGAATATCGCGCAGAAGGTTTTCGAGCATCAGCTCGTCGCCGCAGTTGCCGCAGCCGTAGGCTCCGGCGATCACGACCTCCCTCCGGGGTGAAAGGACGGCGCGGCAGATTTCCTTTTCACGCAGCGCCATCGCGGAGAGGGAGAACTCCCTTTCCGTCCGGTCGTGGAGCGCCGTGCCGAATTTTTTGCGCAGCGCCGCGTCACGGGAGAGCGTCAAAATATCCGATGCAAGCGCGGCTGTATCGCCGGGGGCGATGAGAAGGCCGTGAACGCCGTTTCCCACAAGCTCCGGCACGCCGCCGACAGCGGTCGCAATGACCGGCACGCAGTATTTTGCCGCGTCGGTGAGCGCATAGGGAAACGTCTCGGAAAGCGATGTGAGAAGGCAGATATCCAGGCTCGCGTAGAGAGCTTCCGTATCATCGAGCCAGCCGGTGAAATGGACGCGGTCGGAAACGCCGAGCTCTTTTGCCAGCGCGCGGAGCATTTTCTCCTCCGCGCCCGCTCCGGCGAGAATGAGACGGAGCTGCGGCTCCTCCTTTGCAGCGGCGGCAAAGCCGCGCAGCATTGTGGAAAGGTCTTTTACCGCATCAAACCGCGCGGCAGTTCCCGCGAGAATATCGCCCGGCGCGGCGGGGATGCCGTGCGCGGCGAGAAAAGCTTCCCGGTCCGTTTCCGACCGGGGCGACGCCATATCCACGCCGTTATAAATGGAAAAGAGCTTCCCGCGCCGGAAATTCCGGGCGGCGTATTTATCGCGCATCGCGCCCGACACGCACACGAGCGCATCCATTTTCCGAAGCGCAAAAGCATTGAGCGTGCCGTAGACAAGGCGGGCAAAAGGGCGGTGCAGATAGTCGAGCCGGTGGTCGCTGTGGATCGTCGATACGACCGGCACGCCGAGGGACGGGCGGAGCAGCGCCGCCGTCAGATTGGCGCGGCTGCCGTGGCAGCGGACGAGATCGAACCCACCGGAGCGGATGTATCGCTTCGCCGCGCGAAGCTGCGCAAAAAAACCGCCGGTGAGCGTTTCGCAGGGGATGCCGCGCTCGCGCGCGTCGTCGGCGAGCACGCCGCCGCCCAGACACAGAAGCTGTGCCTGGCCGGTTTTGTTCAGCTCGCCGAGCAGCCGGAGCACATGGGTGCGCGCGCCCCCGGCGTCGCCGCCGCTGATGAGATGTACGGTTTTCACGGCGGCCCTCCCATGACCGCGGACAAATTCCGCAGGCTGTTATCTTGCCCCGCAGGGGCGGACTGTGGTATACTTACATTGACTTGATATTATACCCCATTTCCGAAGGAGTGGCAATACATGACCCAAATATTCCTTGTCCGCCACGGGCAGTCCGAGGGCAACCTCTTCCGCCGCGTACAGGGGCAGACCGATGTGGAGCTCACCGCCGACGGCAAGGCGCAGCTTCCGTATCTCACGAAGCGCTTTGCCGAAACGCCGCTCGCCGCCGTATATACCAGCCCTCTCCGCCGCGCGGAGGAAACTGCCGCCGCCATCGTTGGCGGGCGGGACATCCCCGTTTTTGCGGACAAGCGGCTCATTGAAATGTGCTTCGGCGCGTGGGAAATGCGCCCCTGGGGCGAGGTGAATCTCGAATCGCCGGAGCTAAAGCGCGCGTTTCTCCACGATCCCGACCGCTGGCATGTGCCGGGCAGCGAGGCGCACACCGCGGTGCAAAAGCGCATGCTCGCCGCCATGACGGACATTGCCCGCGCGAACGACGGAAAAACCGTCGCCGTCGCGTGCCACGGCATGGCGATCCGCGCTTTTTTGGCGCGCATTCTCGGCGTGCCGAGCGAGCGCATCTTCGAGGACGTCCCGCTCGTGAACAACACGTCCGTAACGCTGCTGCGCTTTGAAAACGACACATTCTCCGTCCTCTATGTGAATGACACGACGCATCTCCCCGCGCCGCCGTATACGCCCTTCCGGGAAAACGGAAAGGCGGGCGGCCCGCGCTGCTATGATCTGCGCTACCGCCCGTTCGATCCTGATGCCGGGCAGGAGCGCTACATTGCCTGCTACCGTGACGCCTGGCGCGGCGCGCACGGCACGACCGAGGGGTTCAATGCCTCCGCGTGCTGGCTCAGCGCCCAGCTCCACAGCGCCGAAGCGCCGGGGTGCATCACCGAGGCGCTGGTTGAAAATGAATTTGCCGGGATCCTCACGCTCGACGAGCGCCGGGGCCGCGAGCGCGGCATCGGCTGGATCGCGTTTTTGTACGTTGTGCCGGAGCTGCGCGGCCACCACTGCGGCATCCAGCTCGTCGGCACGGCGGCGATGCGCTTCCGCCAGCTTGGGCGGCGGGCCATGCGTCTCACCGTCGCGCCGGAAAACCCCGCGCTGGGCTTTTACGAAAAGGCGGGCTTTGTGCGCGTCGGTACGGAGGCGGGCGCTCTCGGCGACCTCTTGGTGATGGAATGGACTTTGTAACGCATTTTTACGATAATCCCGCTTACCCTAACAATACCTATACCGTTGCGCATCCGACGTTTGACGATCATTCACGCGTTATCGCCATATCGGACATCCACGGGAATCTCCCGTATTTCCGCGGTCTTGTGGAAAAGCTCCATCTGCGCGCGGACGACTCGCTCGTGCTGCTCGGCGATCTGGTGGAAAAGGGGCCGGAAAGCCTCGCTACGCTCCGGTACGCCATGGCGCTGCGGGAAAAGTGCCGGGTGTACCCGGTGCTCGGCAACTGCGATTTCTGGCATCTCTGGGTGGACGGGTGCGACATGGAGTGGGACGTGCGGACGTTCGCCCATCTCCTGCGCCAGAAGGCGACGGCGCGAAGCGGCCTCATTCTCGAAATGTGCGCCGAGCTCGGCGAAGTGCTCTCTCCGGACACCGATCTCGCCGCGCTCAAGGCGCTGCTGCGCGAGGCGTTCGCGCCGGAGTTTGAATATCTCCGGGCCATGCCGTTCGCGCTTGAGAGCGACAAATACATCTTCGTCCACGGCGGCATTCCCCACGGCGAAACGCTCGAGAGCGCCGGGCCGTGGCGCTGCATGAAGATCAACAGCTTTTACGCCGCCCGCCCGCACTTTAAAAAATGGGTCATCACCGGCCACACGCCGGTGTGTCTCTATGGGACAAACACCATCTCCGCCGTGCCGGTCGTCGATCCGGCGTGCCGCGTCGCGAGCATCGACGGCGGGTGCGTCCTCAAGGACGACGGGCAGCTCAACGCGCTCATTCTCCGCCGCGGGAAATTCACGAGCGAGTGGTACGACCCGTTCCCGCTCGGCCGCGCGCTCGACGCGCAGAAAAAAAGCGCGCGCTCGGCCTACATCCGCTGGGGCGATAACGCCGTGGAGCCCATTGAGCTCGGGCGCGAATGGTGCCGCATCCGGCACATCCGCACGGGGTACGTCATGGACGTGCCGACGGACTTTCTATATGAATCCAAAGGCGTGCTGCGCGTGAACGACGTGACCGACTACCACCCCGCCATCGCGCCGGGCGAAACTCTCAGCATCGTGCGCGAGACCGACCGCGGATACTGGATCAAGAAAAACGGCGTTTCCGGCTGGTATTCCGGGCGCATCGAGCGCCTGTAAGCCCTATAAGAAAGGAGTCTATATGTATCTTTCCGATTATCTTGTATTTATTCTCGCCCTGCTCGCGTGCATGGTGTTTTCGATGATCGCAGGCGGCAAGGTGAAGAGCGCGTACTCGGCGTACAGCCGCATGCCCTGCCGCAGCGGGCTTTCCGGCCGCGAGACTGCCGAGCGGCTGCTGCGCATGAACGGCGTGTACGACATCGCTCTCGGCCGCGTTTCCGGCGAGCTGACCGACCACTACGCCCCGAACCAGAGCATCGTAAATCTCTCGACGAGCACCGCGGACAGCCGCTCCGTCGCCGCCGCAGCGGTCGCCGCGCATGAGATCGGCCACGTGATGCAGAACAAGGAGGGCTACGGCCCCTACCGCGTGCGCACGGCGCTCGTGCCGGTCGTGAATTTCGGCTCGCGGCTCGCCATGCCGCTCGTGCTCATCGGCATCCTGCTCGACACCTACGTCCGCACGGCGAACCCCGACACGGGCTTCTATGTCGCCATGGTCGGCGTCGTGCTCTACGGCGGATCGTTTCTCTTCTCGCTCGTCACGCTGCCCGTGGAGCTTGACGCCTCCCGCCGCGCGGGGGAAATGCTCCTCGCCGCGGGCGTGATCGCGGAGGACGAGCTGCCGGCGGCCAAAAAAGTCCTCTCCGCCGCGGCGCTCACCTATCTTGCGTCGCTGCTTACCTCGTTCGTGTATTTCCTCCGCTTTCTTCTGTACGTGCTCTCCGTTTTCGGCAAGCGCGACCGGCAGTGATCCGAACAGCAGATCGCCCCTCTTCCAAACGGAAGAGGGGCGGTTTTTTTGCCCGCGGTTTCGTTCCGGGCGCAGTTTCGATTTTCTGTAGGGGCGGGGCTCTGCTCCGCCCGCCGAGACAAATCTTTCCTCGTCAGACCGAACCCATGAAAAGAGCCTCTCTTGTATAAAGAGAGGCTCTTTCCTTATGCATTCTCGTCGAGATGCCGCTGGATGCGGCCTACGATGAGATCGAGCGCCACGGGGTTTTTGCCGCCCTGCGGCACGATGATGTCGGCGTTCTTCTTCGACGGCTCCACATACTTTTCGTGCATGGGCTTGACGGTGTTCTGCCATTGCTCCACAACGCTGCGCACCGTGCGGCCGCGCTTTTCGGTGTCGCGCAGCACACGTCGGGCAAGACGCACGTCGGCGTCGGCATCCACAAATACGCGGATGTCCATGAGATCGGAGAGCGCAGGCTCGGCGAAGATCAGTATGCCCTCGACCAGGATGACCGGGCGCGGCTCGATCTCGATGGTCTCGCCGCTGCGGTTGTGCACCTTGAAGTCTTACACCGGGCAGTGGATTGAGCGTCCCTGCTTCAGAAGGCGCAGATGCTCGATCATCATTTCGGTCTCGAACGCCTCGGGGCAGTCGTAGTTGAGTCTGGTGCGCTCCTCGTAGGTGAGATCGTCGTGCGCGCGGTAGTAATTGTCGTGGTGGACGATGCACACCTTGTCGCCGAAGCGCCGGATGAGATTGCTCGTGAGCGTCGTTTTTCCGCCGCCGGAGCCGCCGGCAATGCCGACGACCAGAATGTCCGGCAGCGCGGCGCTGTTTGCTTTCTCCGCCATCAGCGCGTACCCTTGTCGTAGGGGATGCCCTCGGCCTTCGGGGCGCGGGAGCTCTTGGAGGTGAACGCGAGCACGATGAGCGTGATGAGATACGGCAGCAGCCGGTAGAAGTGCCCGTTCAGGCCGATGGTGTTCAGCCAGTAGATGCCGTCGCCGTTGATGTCCAGCGTGGAGTACGACGCCGCGATGCACTTGAAGAGGCCGAACAGCAGCGAGGAGACCGCGATATTCACGGGCTTCCAGTTGCCGAAGATCATAACGGCCAGTGCGAGGAAGCCGAAGCCCGCCACGTCGCCGTTCGAGGCGCAGTTTGCCGTAGTCAGCGCATAGACGAAGCCGCCCATGCCCGCGAGCGCGCCGGAGATCGTCACACCGGCGTAGCGCATTTTCACCACGTTGATGCCGAGCGATGCCGCCGCCTGCGGGTTTTCGCCGCACGCGCGCAGCCGGAGGCCAAAGCGCGTTTTATAGAGAATGACGGAGAGGATGACGAAGATCAGAATGCAGATATACGTTGCAAAATAGACCTTGTGCAGAAACGTCTCGCCGAGGAAGCCGATATCCGCGCCGCGGTCAAAGCCGAGCGTCGTTTTCTTGACCATAAACCAGCTCGCGCTGTCGCCGGAGAGCATCTGCAGCGTGTTCTGGTTGGCGATGACGCGGATGAGGAACAGCACCAGCGCGGGAGCGAGCATGTTCAGCGCCGTGCCGCCGATGGTCTGGTCGGCCTTGAGGTTGATCGCCGCAAACGCCAGCAGCAGCGAGAACACCGCGCCGAGCGCCGCCGCAACGAGCATCGTCAGGAACATGTAGCCCTGCAGCGCCATCCAGTCGCCCGCGGCCTTGGCCGCGTCAAAGCAGCCGGTGGCCTGCAGAATGCGCACGAACAGTACGCCGATGAACGCGCCGAAGATCATAATGCCTTCAAGCGCGAGGTTGATGATGCCGCTGCGCTCGGCAAAAATGCCCGCGAGCGCCACGATCATCAGGGGGATCGCATAAATGAGTGTCTGCCGAATGAGAAAAGACATTACTCCTGCGCCTCCTTTCCTTCCGCCGCCGGGAGGACTCCGGCGCCGGTCTCGTCCTGCGGTACTGCCGGTTCCGCCGTCGATTCAGCGGTCTCCGTGTGTGCCGGTTTTTTCTTTTTCCGTCCGCTGATCCACATCTTGATGACCAGCGAGAACGCCGCCATATACACGATCACGGCGATGATAACGTCGGTGATGTATTCGTTGTAGGCGGTCAGGTTCGTGATCTGCATACCGGCGATGTCCAGAATGGACATAAAGCAGCCGGTGAAGATCACGGCGATGGGGTTGTTCACGGCGAGCAGCGCCACGGCGATGCCGTTGAAGCCCGCGGCGGGAAGCGTCTGGTAGGTGTTCCAGTAGAACTCCGTGTTGCCCGCAAGGTAGTAGAGGGAACCGGCGGCGCCGGCGAGCGCGCCCGCGATCGCCATGGAGAGAACGATGTTGCGTTTGTCGTGGATACCGGCGTAGCGCGCGGCATGGCGGTTGGCGCCGCAGGCGCGCAGCTCGTAGCCGAACGTCGTTTTTGTGAGAACGATGTAAATGACGATCGCCAAAGCAATGGCGATCAGAATACCGCCGCTGACCTGCGAGCCGGGGAAGAGCTTGTCGAGTCCGAACTTGGAGGTGGCAACGTTGTTGAACGTCGTCTTGTAAATATAGCCGGACTTCGTGTTCTCCACCATGTTTTTGAGATTGCTGATATCAAAGAGCCATGTGACGATATTCGCCGCGATCCAGTTGGTCATAATGCAGGCGATGACCTCGTTGATGTTCAGCAGCGCTTTGAGCAGGCCGGGGATCGAGCCCCAGAGCGCGCCCGCCGCCATGCCGCCGAGGAACGCCAGCAGCCAGATGATCACGGGGGAAACCTGCTCGGACGGAATGCTCAGCGCGATGAAGAGCGTGGCGCACGTTCCGGCGAGATACTGTCCCGGCGCGCCGATGTTGAAAAGGCCGGTCTTGAACGCCGTCGCCACCGAGAGCCCCGTGAGGATCAGCGGCATGGCGCGGAAGAGCATGTTGCCCATGCTCGCGGGGTTAAAGCCGAACGTCAGTGCGCCGGTGGCGTCACGCCCGGTGCTGAAAAGGCCGAAGAATACGAGCCGGATGCCCTCCCATGCGCTCTGGAAGCCGAGGGACTTGTTCGTGCAGCCGACGATCAGAATGAGCAGCGTACCGGCCAGCAGGCCGATGAGGATGGAGAGCAGTGACGCGATGACCGAGCGCACGCTGTCCTTTTTCCAGAAGGAGGTTTTTTCTTCGTTCATTTCTTTCCCTCCGTATCCTGCCGCTTCGCGCCGGCCATATAAAGGCCGAGCTCTTCCACGGAAACTTTCTTCGGATCGAATTCGCCGACGATCTCGCCTTCATACATCACGAGGATGCGGTCGGAGAGGTTCATGACCTCGTCAAGCTCGAGCGAGACGAGCAGGACGGCTTTCCCCTCGTCGCGCTCGTGGACGAGCTGGCGGTGGATGTACTCAATGGCGCCGACGTCAAGACCGCGCGTCGGCTGCACCGCAACGATCAGCGGCATCTCACGGTCGATCTCGCGGGCGACGATGGCCTTCTGCTGGTTGCCGCCGGACATGCTGCGCACGACCGTCACCGGGCCCTGGCCGGAGCGGATGTCGTATTCTTCGATCAGCTTGTCGGCGTATTTGCGCACTTCGTCAAAGCGGATAAAGCCGCCGTGCTGGAACTGCGGCTCAAAATAGCGCTGCAAAACAAGGTTCTGCTCGAGCGTATAGTCAAGCACCAGACCGTGCTTGTGGCGATCCTCCGGAATGTGGCTCATGCCCGTGAGCGAGCGCTGGCGGATGGAGGCGTGGGTGATGTCCTTGCCGCAGAGCGTGATCTTGCCGCCGGTCGCCTTTTCGAGACCGGTGAGCGCGTAGACAAACTCGCTCTGGCCGTTGCCGTCGATACCGGCGATGCAGACGATCTCGCCGCGTCGCGCGGTGAGCGATACGTTCTTCACGGCGTCATTTTTGTGCAGCTGCGACGGTACGGTGAGATTCTCGATCTCCAGCACCGGCTCGCCGGGCTTGGCGGGCGTTTTGTCCACCACGAGCTGCACCGGGCGGCCGACCATCATGCGGGAGAGCTCTTCCTGCGTCGTTTCGCTCGTGTTGACGGTGCCGATGTACTTGCCCTTGCGCAGAACGGTCACGCGGTCGGAGACCTCCATGATCTCGTTGAGCTTGTGGGAGATAAAGAGGATGGACTTGCCCTCGGCGGCCAGATTCTTCATGATCTGCAGCAGCTCGTCGATTTCCTGGGGCGTCAGCACGGCGGTGGGCTCGTCGAAAATCAGGATGTCGTTGTCCCGGTAGAGCATTTTCAGGATTTCCGTCCGCTGCTGCATACCGACGGAAATATCCTCGATCAGGGCGTCGGGGTCGACCCGCAGGCCGTATTTCTCCGACAGCGCCATGACCTTTTCCCGGGCGCGGGCGCGCTGAAGGATGCCGTGCTTCGTGTCCTCGTCGCCCAGGATGATGTTATCTAGCACGGAGAAGCATTCCACCAGCTTGAAATGCTGGTGAACCATGCCGATGCCCAGGGCATTGGCGTCGTTGGGGTTGTTGATCCTGACCTCCACGCCGTCCTTTTTGATCACGCCCTCCTCGGCCTGGTAAAGGCCGAACAGAACGCTCATCAGCGTGGATTTTCCGGCGCCGTTTTCCCCCAGCAGGGCGTGAATTTCGCCCTTTTTCAGCTGGAGCGTAACGTTGTCGTTCGCGATGATACCGGGGAAGCGCTTCGTAATGTTTACCATTTCGATTGCGTAAGGTACATCCTGCAATCCAATTACCTCCTTTTCGTTCCCGGCGGGGCAGCGGCACAATTCGCCCCCTTG
>OIXA01003672.1_pt1 | contig 15790 bp, 14 predicted proteins | sample 1587721 | NCBI WGS metagenome assembly OIXA01 (sample SAMEA3888900, study PRJEB22519) | human gut metagenome | biome: human gut; feature: human-associated habitat; material: faeces | place: Denmark | collected 2013 | reverse complement strand
TTACATCTTTTCTGCATACCTGCCTACACACATCAAATTCCTAACGGAATTTCGTTGCATCTTCTTCAGGACAACATGTATATCATTTCCAAAATTTGAAGTCACAAGCATCGGAGATGCCACATTATGCTATATAGCAGTTAAAACAATAAAGGGCAGCACCATATATTGGCACTGCCTTATTATTTTTATCAGAGAGTTTGATTTTTCGTTTTATCCTACTTTTACGCCGGGCTTTACTTCGCCTTGGGGACCGATGACCACGAGGCGGCCGTCGGCATCTTCTGCGCTGAGAATCATGCCTTGGCTTTCGATGCCCTTGAGTTTGCGTGGTGGGAAGTTGGCAATGAAGCACACTTCCTTGCCAATCAAGTCGGCTGGCTCGTAGAATTTGGCGATACCGCTCACGATGGTGCGGCCGCCCATGCCGTCGTCAATCTTGAATTGAAGCAGTTTGTCGGCCTTCTTCACCTTTGAGCATTCCAGCACCTTACCCACACGAATGTCGAGTTTCATGAAATCGTCGAACGTACATTCCTTTGCCACAGGTTCGGGTTTGAAGTTGGCGATAATGTTCTCTTGCTTGATGCGAGCGAGTTTGTCGAGTTGTGCTTGAATCACACTGTCTTCAATCTTCTCAAAGAGCAGCACAGGCTTTTCAATCTTGGCACCGTCGGCAAGAATGTCGAGTTGTCCGAGTTTGTTCCAGTCCACCTCAGCCATACCGAGCATAGCGCGGAGTTTTTCGGCAGTGAATGGAAGGAATGGCTCGAAAGCGATAGCCAAGTTGGCGCAAATCTGGAGCGATACGTTCATGATGGTTTCCACACGCTTCATATCGGTCTTAGCGAGTTTCCAAGGCTCGGTGTCGGCAAGATATTTGTTACCGATGCGCGCCAAGTTCATAGCGTCTTTAAGCGCTTCACGGAAGTGGAACTGCTCGATGTTGTTGCTCAGCGTTTCCTTCACGCCCTTAAATTCGGCGATGGTGGCACGGTCGTAGTCGGTGAGTTCGCCAGCGGCAGGAATCACACCGTCGAAGTATTTATGGGTGAGCACCACGGCACGGTTCACGAAATTGCCGAAGATAGCCACAAGTTCATTGTTGTTGCAAGCCTGATAGTCGCGCCAAGTGAAGTCGTTGTCCTTAGTTTCGGGAGCATTGGCAGTGAGCACGTAGCGAAGCACGTCTTGCTTGCCGGGGAACTCATCGAGGTATTCGTTGAGCCAGATTGCCCAGTTGCGACTGGTGGAAATCTTTTCGCCCTCAAGATTGAGGAACTCATTAGATGGCACATTGTCGGGCAGGATATAGCCACCGTGAGCCTTCAGCATGGTAGGGAACACGATGCAGTGGAACACAATGTTGTCCTTGCCGATGAAGTGAATCAGGCGAGTGCTGTCGTCCTTCCACCAAGTTTCCCAGTTGCCATATTCGGGGTGAGCGTCGCACAGTTCCTTAGTGTTGCTGATGTAGCCGATAGGAGCGTCGAACCACACATAAAGCACCTTGCCCTCTGCACCCTCTACAGGCACAGGAATACCCCAGTTCAAGTCGCGTGTCACGGCACGTGGGCGCAAGTCGGCATCAAGCCACGATTTGCACTGGCCATACACATTGGGGCGCCATTCTTTATGCTCTTTCAAAATCCATTCTTCGAGCCAAGGCTGATACTCGTTGAGAGGCAAATACCAGTGAGTGGTTTTGCGCTTCACCAGAGGATTGCCATTGATGGCGTTCACTGGGTTAATCAATTCGTCGGGCGAAAGTGTAGATCCGCACTTCTCGCATTGGTCGCCATTGGCGTCGGCAGCGTGGCACACAGGACATTCACCCTTAATATTACGGTCAGTGAGGAACTCTTGCGTAGCCTCATCGTAGAATTGTTCGCTTTCTTGCTGAATAAACTTGCCGTGGTCGTTCAAATACTTGAAGAAATCACTGGCAAACTGGTGGTGGATTTTTGAAGTGGTGCGAGAATACACGTCAAACGAGATACCGAAGCGCTCGAAACTCGTTTTAATCAGATTGTGGTAACGATCCACAATATCTTGCACCGAGCAACCCTCCTTACGGGCGCGGATAGTGACAGGCACACCATGCTCATCGCTACCACCCACAAAAAGCACATTTTCACCTTGCAGACGCTTGTAGCGCACATAGATGTCGGCTGGCACATACACACCTGCCAAGTGACCGATATGCACCGGACCATTGGCATAAGGCAGCGCAGCAGTCACAAGCGTGCGTTTAAAATCTTTTTTATCCATATATGATTCAGGTAATTATTATTGAATTTTCAGTTCACAGCCCCACACCGCTTGGCACAGAGCCGACTGCAAAGTTACGAATTTTATCGCTAACTATTTGCATTCCACCCCCAAAACCATCACTTTTCCCTCACTATTCCCTCACTATTCCCTCACTGCAACTATTCCCCCACCTATAATAATTATTCTTCGCCCCATTGCTGCTGCAGCCATTTCACTTTGGCTTTGAATTATGTTAAAGTGTGTATTTTATATTTGAATTGACAAAAAAAATAGTAGATTTGCATATCAAGTTTATAACTACCATGTTTAGTATAAAAGAAATATCAGAGTATATCGTTGCGCTCATAACTGCTTTTGCCAAACACTATTCCATAACCGAGGCAGAGGCTTACAGTTATCTTAATCGCTATGGAGCCATTAAGGTGGCTCATGATTTCTACGACGTGATGCATACTCAAACATTCGATGATATGGTACAAAGCATGGCTTCATACTGCTCTCGGAAAGGAGGCACACTATGATTTATCTATATCACGGCTCAAATGTAAAAAATTGAAACAATTGACTTAAAGAAATCTCGACCAAATAAGGGTTTTGGTCGTGGATTTTACCTTTCAGCAGACCGTGAGCAAGCATGGCGAATGGGTGAATTTAAGGCATTAACAGAGGGTGGAAAACCCGTAATGAACACCTACACATTTGATGAAACAATTCTTGATTCGGGAGAGTTACGTGTTAAGAAATTTGATGCCTACACCCGTGAATGGGCTGATTTTATTTTTCTAAATAGAAACAATAAACTGTCAGAACCAGCACATGATTTTGACATCGTTTACGGTCCAATAGCCAACGATCGTGTAGGAGTGCAAATAGGAAAATATGAGGCTGGCGACATTACTCTCGACCAATTTCTAAACAATTTAAAATATATGAAAGGTGTAACGTTCCAATATTACTTTGGAACAGAACGTGCTATTTCAAAACTAAAGAAACTATGACATCTATCAACGTTACACCACAAGAATTCAAATATTTGAAAGAGCAACTTACAGCTCGCATGATTCAAATATTGACTGAAGAAAAAGGCTATTCATTAGAAGAAGCTTTTGAGCGTGTATATACCTCACCAATATATGAAAAACTAAGTGATGCACGTACCGGTCTATTTTTCCAATCTCCAAGATATGTATTATCTTACTTAGGATAAAAATAATCTATCAACATAATGTTATGGCGAAAACCTCCACGAGATTTTCGCCATTTGTTTTTCGGTGCTTTTGCCGAATGTATATATCCCCACGTTTATTTCATTATTAGGGTGTTGGTGATCATGCGGTGCATATATTGCTGGATGAGGGATTTTAGTTCATTTTCAAGTTGGGATTGGATAGGGAGTTTGCCTGCGAGGTTTTGCTTGAGCAGAGGGTCGGTTTTGAAGCGGTAGAGCGCTTTGGTTTTCTGACCGTCGAACTGGAGCAGGAAATCGCCCTTGAAGTATTGATACACTCCGTTGTTGTAGTTGAACGCCCAAGTTTGTGCGGCTGGAGTGTGGAGCAAGTCGCAACCGAATGCTATATATGGCTTATCGTAGCCCAACATGCCCATGAGTGTGGGCAACACGTCGATTTGCTGCGCTATCACGCCTTGCTTCACGCCGGTTTCCAAAGACCCGTCGGGCGTGTAGAAGATGATAGGTATGCTGTATAATCCCTGGTCGGTTTTGTAGTAAGGGTGGGTGTTTTGGTTGGTGTGGTCGGCAACGAGCACAAACACCGTATTCCTATACCACGGTTGCTTGCTTGCCGCCTCAAAGAATTTACGCAACGCCATATCGGTGTAGCGCACGCACTTGTGGATAGGCTGTCCGCCCTCGTCCTTGAAGGTGACGGCGTACTGCTCAGGCACCTTGAAAGGGTGGTGCGACGAAGCCGTGAACACCGAAGCCACAAAAGGCTGTTTGAAGCCGTTCACCATTCTCACCACATGTTGCAGATAGGGTTCGTCCCACACTGCCCACATGCCATCGAAGTCGGCATCGCCACCGCCTTTGGGGTCGGCATTGTATTCGGTGCGGCCGAAGTATTTATCGTAGCCTGTGGCGCGCGCAAACGCCTCAAAGCCCATCGAACCGTTTTGCGCGCCGTGGAAAAATGCGCTGTAATAGCCTTTGTCGTGGAGCATACCGGCAAGGCCTGTGAGGTCGTTCATCGACGCTGGCGTGAGGAAAAACGGCTCCACCATCATCGGAATGCTCGACAGCGTGGAGGGCATGGCATCGATACTCTTGCGGCCATTGGCAAAGGTGTATTCAAACGTGAGGCTATGGGTGAGCAAGGAATCAACAAACGGAGTGTAGCCACGGTATTTTCCACCGTCCAAATCACGGTTCAAACTACCTATATACTCACGCCCAAAACTCTCCACTATCAGCACCACCACATTTTTCTTGTTCATCACCGTGCCTGAAGCGGGCTGATGGATTGGGGAGTAGTAAGAGAGCATCTGCTTTTCGTCGGTGAAATATTTCGGTTCCTCAAACACATTTTTACCGATGGTGCGAATGAGCGAGAAAGGAGTGTTGAGCACAATGGCAGCCTCGGTGGGGTGGTTCACATACTGGTTGGCGTTGCTCACCGTGATGGGACGAACGGAGTGTGCCAAACCGCCACGCATACCACCAAGAATGCAAGGCACCATCAGCAATATCGACACCAGTGTGGCAAGGCTGTAGCGCCACCAGCAAATGGTGTGTCGCTGCAAATTGTGAGAGAGATAAAGTCGCCAAAGCCCATAAATCAGCACCACGCCTATCAGCAGAAGATACCAGTGGCGAATCAGTTCGGTGCCGAAGATGCCAGCAAGGTTGCCCTCGTGGCTAAACTCGCTGAACACGGTGCTGGTGGTGCGGCGCGAGGTGTATTGGAAATACACGCAGTCGCAAAGGTTCATCACCACGGCAAAGGAATTGACCACCACAAACAGCCATTTGCACACCTTGCGATAGGTGGGCGTTTCCTTTAAATGGAGCGGAAACAGCACCATCACTATCCACAGCACATTGGTGTACATGATGGCGGAGGAATCGAACAGGAAACCTCCACGCAGCATCTCCATCAAGTGGCCAGCGGTGAGATTGTCGGAAAAACTGCTGTAATTCGTGAGCAAAAATACGATTCGGCAAACGAAATACACCACATAAGCCAACACCAAATTACACACCACCGTCAGCAATGGCGCAAAACTATTATAGGTCAAAAACCTCTTTATCTTATCAACCATCTTCTATAAATTTATATCTTGTACAATCACTTTCTTTCTTTCAAAAACCTACGAAGCATAAATGTAAGAAAGTAAGGAAAGGTATAAAACTTTCCATTAAAACCAATATTTTTATCACAAAGTTTAATTCCGAATTTTATGTCGGGATATTTATCAGGTTTACCTGTTAAATTATTAAGCGAAGGTGTGGAATTGTCTGAAGCTTTCACCTCCACTGGCACAAGCGATGATGCAGTACGCACAAAAAAGTCCATTTCAACAGTTGATTTATCATTGCGATAGAAATACAGTTGATAACCCTGCTTCACCAGCATTTCCGAAACAATGTTTTCAAAAAGTCCACCTTTGTAGGTTCCATAATTCCTATTTTGTCGCAAATCATCTTGCGATTCTGCATCAAGCGATGCCACAAGCATACCAGTGTCGTGATAATAAAGTTTAAACAATCGAGGATTGTAATTGCCTTTAAGTGGCAACGAAACTTGGTCGAGACAATAGCAAACATTCACAATGCCAGCATCTTTCAGCCACTCCATTGTGCCAACATAATCGCGACTGCGAGCACCGTGAGCCACTTTAGTGATTTGAAATTTTTTATTATCACGTCCCAAAAACACTGGAATATGGTTATAAATATTCTTTATTTTTCCTTTATCAAGACCTTGGGCATATTTAGTGATGTCTTCCTCATAGTCATAGAGCAACTGCTGCTGCATCTGTGCCACTCCACTGAAATTATTATTGACCACAAATTGACGTACTATAGCAGGCATACCACCCACAAGCATATAATCAAAAAAATGAGCCCGTATAACTTCATATAGTACTTTGGGTAAAGGTTTTACAGCGCTCATATAGGCATACATATCACTAATTTGTGAATCGGTATAACCAACCGCCCACAGAAATTCCTCAAAATCCATTGAATGCATGGAGTAATCCTCCTTATAGCCTACACTATTCGATTCTATTTCATTATAATTGATACCCATCAGCGAACCTGAACATATCACATCATAACGCCCATCAATAGCAAACGACTTTAAAGATGTGGCACAAGATGGACACGACTGGATTTCATCAAAGAAAATAAGTGTTTCGCCAGGCACTACTTGAATCGTAGGCGATATGATGGTTATATTCTTTATGATAGAATCCACCTCAAAACCATCGGCAAACACTTCTCTATATTTACTCTGAAGCACGAAATTAATATTTACCACATACTTATAATGATGGTGGGCAAACTGGAGAATAGATGCAGTTTTTCCAATCTGTCGAGCACCTTTCACTATAAGAGGAAGATGATTTTGCTTCAATTTCCATTCCTCTAAGAATTGGTCAATTTTTCTTCTTAAAAGACTCATAATTCACCATTTTTTGCAAAAATAGCATTATTTATCTAAATATCAAATAGTTTCATCTACTTTTCCACATTTTTCCACCTATTTTCGCACCATTTCACCACATTTTTCCACCTATTTTCGCACCATTCCCCCACATTTTTCCAAAAATTCACCCACAAGCATCATTAATAAAAAGAAGTAAAATTATTGCCTAACTCCATAATTTTCATAGTAAAAAATACGATTGTAATCGTAAAATTAATGGTAAATTTTGGATTATAATCGTATTTTTTACTATTTTTGTGGCAGAAAACTGTAACATGATTGCTATATGGAACACATCAAACGTATCTTGCAAGATAAAATAGAGGAGCGATTAGTGCCTGGAAAAGCAGTGCTCATTTATGGTGCGCGGCGTGTGGGTAAAACCGTGCTTTTGAAAGAAATAGTCAAGAAAACTGATGGTAAGACCATAATTTTGAATGGCGAAGATATTGATGTGCACAATATGCTTCACAACCGCTCCGTGAGCAATTTCCGCCAATTGTTTAGCGGAATTGATTTGCTGGCTATCGACGAAGCGCAAAACATTCCTCAAATCGGGCAAGTCATTAAGTTGATTGTTGATGAAATTGATGGCATCAAAGTGATAGCCACAGGTTCATCGTCGTTCGACCTCCTAAATAAAATTGGTGAACCACTTGTGGGGCGTGCTTCACAATTCGTGCTCTCACCATTTTCAATTAAAGAAATAGCACAACAGCAGAATGGAATTGAAATCAAGCAGAATTTAGCGAGCCGACTGATTTATGGAAATTATCCTGAAGTGGTGGGTATGACCAGAAATGATATGAAAGAGGAATATCTACGTGAAATAGTGAACGCCTATTTATTGAAAGACATACTTGCTATCGACGGTCTGCGAAATTCCGCAAAAATGAACCGTCTGCTCCAACTTATAGCATACCAAGTGGGTGACGAAGTGAAATACGATGAATTAGGAAAGCAGTTAGGTATGCACCGTGATACTGTTGAGAAATATCTCGACCTTCTTTCAAAGGTTTTTGTTATTTATAGGATTGGGGCATTTAGCAGAAATATGAGAAAAGAGGTGTCGAAAGCAGGAAAATGGTATTTCTACGACAATGGTATTAGAAATGCCATGATGGGTAATTTCAAAGACGTGAATAATAGGCAAGATATGGGAGAACTTTGGGAAAACTTCTTCATCACAGAAAAAATGAAGAACAACCAAAATCAACTGCTTCACCAGCAATTACACTTTTGGCGCACCTACGACCAGCAAGAAATTGACCTTATAGTGGAATCAAGCGATGCTATCAATGCTTATGAGATGAAGTGGGGTAAAAAGAATCCGAATGTGCCAGGTGGATTTGCAAAAGCATACCCAAATGCCAACTTCAATGTAGTCAATCCCGAAAACTATTTTACACTTCTATAAAAGAAAATAACGTAAAAAATACGATTGTAATCGTAAAATTAACGGTAAATTTTGGATTATAATCGTTTTTTTACGGTTGTATGTATAAAACTACAATTTTATAGCGTAGGAATATGATTTTGGAATGCTTTTGCTCGATTTGGATTAAAAGCACCTGATAAATTGGTTATTGCGATTGAAGAGCGTGTTTCAAATTTAGCGATTCATCATAACGTAGGGACATGCCTTCGGCATGTTTCCAAGGCGTTTATACATTGTGGATTGCATCTAAACATGCCGAAGGCATGTCCCTACGCTATGGTGCTGTCATTTTTGGTGATTTGACACATCCTCCCTACGTTACGCCGTATTCCTTATTTGCAGAGGAATTCTACGAGTTTCTTTACTGCGCGGCCTCGGTGGCTGATGGCGTTTTTTTCGTCTGCATTCATTTGGGCGAAGGTGCGGCCGTCGGCTTCGTCGGGTTGGAAAATTGGGTCGTAGCCAAATCCGCTGTCGCCATGCTTTTCGGTGAGGATATGTCCTTCCACACGGCCATCGAAAATGTGGAGTTCGCCATTCAAAATCAGTGCCACGGCAGTGCGGAAGCGCGCTGTGCGTTTCTCCATCGGCACGCCTTGCATCTTATCAAGCACTTTACGCATATTTGCTTCACTGTCGTGCCCGGCACCAGCATATCGGGCACTATACACGCCTGGTTCACCGCCCAGCGCATCAATTTCAAGACAGGTGTCGTCGCTGAAGCAGTCGTAGCCGTAGTTATCTTTTATGAAGCGAGCCTTTTGCTCAGCGTTGCCTTCAATGGTGGGGCAAGTTTCTGGAATATCGTCGTGGCAATCAATGTCGTTCAAACTCAAGATTGTGAATTTCTCACCCACAATCTCCCTCAATTCCTGCAACTTATGCGCATTATTAGTGGCAAATACTATCTTATTCATTTTCCCTTTCAAATTAATTATATATCAAAAGTACTAAAAACCAGCCACATACCAAACACAAATCACACTTTTCCTATAAATTTTGACCTCAAAAAATACACTTTTCCTATAAAATAAGCAAACAAAAAAAACACTTTTCCTATAAAAATAGGTATTCAAAAGTACACTTTTCCTATAGATTATGGATTTATTGGTTAAAAAATAGGCAAAAAAAATGCTTAGTGCCAGTCTGTGCATCTAAGCGTTTTAGTTTAGATTATTCTTTAAAATCAGAAATATATTTTTTTATTTGTTCCTCTAATACTGGTAAATCTTCATTTATTACAATCCATAATATATCAAGATTTATTTGATAATAGTCATGCACTAATATATGACGCATTTTTTCTATCATTCGCCAAGGTGTTTCGGTATGAGATTCTTTAAATTCCTTTGTTAATTTATAAACTGCCTCTCCCACAATTTTGCACGTTATATACAGTGGCATGTAGATGAAGAGTATCATTAACCAGTTCTTCTTTACTCATGCCCTTTGTAAATTCTTGCACTCTTTCTATTGATGAAAGAATATGTTGCAAGCGCCCTTTATCTTTAGCAGTTTCTCTTATATATGAGTTTTTTATCACGATTTGCACTTTTTGCAGCAAATGGTAACAGATCACCCTCAACCACCAAATCCACTGAACGATTAAGTAATTTTTCTAAATCATCAATCATTCCAAAAAACTGCAAACCCATTTTTGTGTTAGGAACAAAAGTTATAAGAATATCTATATCACTATCTGGTCGCTGTTCACCACGTGAAAAAGAACCAAATACCCATGCTTTTTCAATAGGTTTTCTACTGAAATATTGGCAAATAATATCTATAATATTCTTATCCATCGTTTATTAAATGTAATAATGCAAAAATAAACCTTATTTTATTCTTTTACAAATATCTGATGAAAAAAGTTTACTTATAAAAGCAAAAGCCCGGCCTTTTGGTGGGGCTGGGCTTTTGGGAAATTATGGGGAGTGGTGGATTATACCACTACGTTTACGATTTTGTTTGGCACTACGATTACCTTCTTTGGAGTTTTGCCTGCAATCCACTTTTCGGCGGCTTTGTCGGTGAGGGCGAGGCGTTCCACTTCGGCTTTGTCGGTGCCTACTGCCACTTCAATGTTGAAGCGTGGCTTGCCGTTGAACATTACGGTATATTTCACGTTGCTTTCTTTGAGGTATTCCTCATTGAAGGCTGGCCATTGCGCATCACACACTGTGCCTTCGTGGCCGAGCACGTGCCACAGTTCTTCGCAGATGTGTGGAGCAAATGGAGCGAGCACCACAATCAGGTCGTTGAAGATGGCTTTGCTCACGCACTTTTGTGAGTAGAGTTCGTTGGCGCAAATCATGAATGCAGCCACCGAAGTGTTGTAACTGAGCACTTCCACATCGGCAGTCACCTTCTTGATGAGTTTGTGGAGCGACTTGAGGTTGTCGGCTGTTGGTTTCTCGTCGGTCAAGCGCACTGCATCGCCATCAAACACCATATTCCACAATTTCTTCAAGAAACGGTTCACACCGTCGATGCCGTTGGTGTCCCAAGGCTTGCTGGCTTCAACCGGACCGAGGAACATTTCATAGAGGCGAAGCGTGTCGGCACCGTAGCGCTCTACAATCACATCAGGGTTCACCACGTTGAACATCGACTTCGACATCTTCTCAATAGCCCAACCGCAAATATATTTACCCTTTTCAAGAATAAATTCGGCATTTTCAAATTCTGGTCGCCATGCGCGGAATTTGTCGATGTCGAGCACATCGTTGCTCACAATGTTCACATCCACGTGAATAGGGGTAACATCGTATTCATCTTTCAAATTCAGGCTCACGAAAGTGTTGGTGTCTTTGATACGGTACACAAAGTTGCTGCGGCCTTGAATCATACCTTGGTTGAAAAGTTTCTTGTATGGCTCTGGTTCGCACACATAGCCGTAGTCGTAGAGGAACTTGTTCCAGAAGCGACTGTAGATCAAGTGACCTGTGGCGTGTTCGGTACCGCCCACATAAAGGTCGACCTGACGCCAATACTCGTTGGCTTCCTTGCCCACCAGCGCATCATCGTTGTGTGGATCCATATAGCGCAAATAGTAAGCGCTCGAACCAGCGAAACCAGGCATAGTGCAGAGTTCCAATGGCTGTCCGTTGGAAGCCACCCAGTTTTTTGCGCGTCCCAATGGAGGCTCACCGCTTTCGGTTGGCAAGAATTTGTCCACTTCAGGGAGTTGCAATGGCAGTTCGCTCTCGTCGATGGTTTGTGGCTGACCGTCGGCATCGTAATACACTGGGAATGGTTCGCCCCAATAGCGCTGACGGCTGAAGATAGCGTCGCGAAGGCGATAGTTCACCTTCACCTTGCCAATGCCCTCTTCCTCGATAAACTTCTTAGTCTTGGCGATGGCTTCCTTCACTTGCAGACCGTTGAGTTGGAGTTTTTCGTTATTTGAATTAATAACGATGCCTTCCTTAGCGTCGAAACTTTGCTCGCTCACATCAGCACCCTCAATCAGAGGAATGATGTCGAGGCCGAAATGCTTGGCGAAAGCATAGTCGCGGCTGTCGTGCGCAGGCACAGCCATAATGGCACCGGTTCCATAGCCGGCAAGCACATAGTCGCTAATGTAGATAGGAATATTTTTACCAGTCACAGGGTTGATGGCATACGAACCACTGAACACACCCGAAACCTTCTTTTCAATCATACGCTCACGCTCGGTCTTGTGCTTCACCTCGTCGAGGTAGGCTTCCACAGCAGCCTTTTGCTCGGCGGTGGTCACCTTTTCCACGTATTCGCTTTCAGGAGCGAGCACCATGAAAGTAACGCCAAAGATAGTGTCGGCACGTGTGGTGAAGATAAGCATCTTCTCATCGCTGCCCACAAGTGGAAATTGCATTTCGGCACCTTCGCTGAAGCCAATCCAGTTGCGCTGAGTTTCCTTGATGGAGTCAGTCCATTCCAAGTTGTCGAGGTCGCGGAGCAAACGACCGGCGTAAGCCGACACGCGCAAGCACCATTGGCTCATCATTTTCTGCACCACAGGATAGCCGCCACGGAGCGAAACGCCTTCGCTCACCTCGTCGTTGGCAAGCACAGTGCCCAACTTAGGACACCAGTTCACCATCGTGTTGCCACGGTAGGCGATGCGGTAGTCCATCAGCGTTTTTTCTTTTTCCACCTTGCTCATGGCGTTCCATTGCTCAGCGGTGAAATCGTTGTTGCCGTTGGTGGCAGCGTTGCAGCCCTCGCTACCGTTCTTTTCAAAATAAGCCACCAGTTCCTCAATAGGGCGAGCCTTATCGAGAGCAGTGTTGTAGTAACTCTTAAACATTTTTATAAACGCCCATTGCGTCCACTTGTAGTATTTAGGATCGCAAGTGCGCACTTCACGGTTCCAGTCGTAGCAGAAACCAATCTTTTCGAGTTGTTCGCGATAGCGCGCAATATTCTTCACGGTGGTCACTTCAGGGTGCTGACCAGTCTGGATAGCGTATTGCTCTGCTGGCAATCCATACGCGTCGTAACCCATAGGGTGGAGCACGTTGAAGCCGTTCAATCTTTTATAGCGCGCAAAAATGTCGCTGGCAATGTAACCCAGTGGGTGACCTACGTGCAAACCTGCTCCCGATGGATAAGGGAACATGTCGAGCACATAGTATTTAGGCTTGCCGGTGTTTATTTCACTTTGGTAGATGTGCTGGTCGCGCCAGTACTGCTGCCATTTCTTTTCAATTTCGCGAAAATTATATTCCATAGTTTCTTTATGTAGTTTTTTATATTCTCTTTATCTTTGACTTTCCTCCTTGGGTGCCCGCATCTCCGTACGCACACACACAAGCAACAGAGTTATCAACACACAACATATCATTATATATTATTTATTTTTAAAATTGAATTTAATATTTAATGATAATGATACGCTGTTAATAACTGCAATAACTTTTTAGCCATTTTCTTGCATATAAAGTTATTAATGTAGATGTTGAGGATATTAATAGTTGGTCAACAACCTTATTTTTTGATTTAGAGCAGTTTCCAAACCTTATTAACACCCTGTTAACAACTTGCAAAGTTAATAAATTCTTGCGGCATTACCTATTAAAAACTGATGAAAACCCTGTTGAATCTACAATTATATTATTCCCCTAACTTATTTGGATTTAGCCCATAAATTGTTAAGCCCAAGCGATTTTCAAAAGTCAAGTTTTTCGGCACTTTTTTATTTATAAGTTTTCAAACCATTTTCCACAGGTTATTAACAATTTGTTGATAACTCCGACAAACACGCCCCACAGCTATCTGTAGCTCACATTTCACTCTGATAATAACTCCAAATCCACCCCATTTTCCCCACTCCCCACCCCAAACAATTAACACCCCCTTAAACCCACCCCACGCAGCCCGATTGCTGGCTGTTAATAACCACCACCAGCACCCACAAAGTAACAAAAGTTTCACCCAAATGCATGTTTCCAGTGCACAGATGAAATACTGATTGTATCTATACCCTATTAATTTTGGAAATTATATACAAGTTGTTCCTGTGATTATTTAGTAATGATTGAAAAAAAATCCCTAACGGAATTTCATCGCATCTTCTTCGGGACAACTTGTATATCATTGCCATTAATTTTTGGAAAAAATATTGCGTGGTCTGATTTATAAAAAAATGAAATTTTTTTATAAATCAGATACTTACATATAATATTAAAGAAAAATTGGCGTTATAAAATTAAATTAGGAAAACTTTTATTATTGATATAACGATGAAAAAAAACAGTTTACTACGGAAAATTGCAATGGCTTTTTTGGCTTTTGCAGGAGTGTTTGCTGGTGCTACTGCACAGCGAATTTCCACCACGCCAAATGGCGACGCAAATTTAGATTTTAAGGTGAATGAGGAAGATGTTACCACTGCCATTGATTCTATTTTGCGTGGACATTTTGCGTATTGGTGCGATGTTAACTTTGATGAAATGCTCAATGCCTCAGATGTGGCAAGCATTGTAAACATCAATTTAGGAAACACACCCATCTCCACACCCACCTATTCTGGAACTTTGCCCACCGTTTTTATCAATACTGAAAATAAGTGGGGTGTGATAACCAAGGAGGAATACATTAAAGCGTCGATGTATATTGTCAACCCCGACGGCACTATGTTTGCAAGCCCCGAATCGCCAACTGAATTAAATATTAGAGGGCGTGGCAATTCCACATGGAGAGATGTGGTGAAGAAACCATATAAGTTTAAATTCCTTGAAAAGACAGCCTTGCTTGGAATGAAGAAGGATAAGCATTTCACTTTGCTTCCTCATTATCTCGACTGGTGGGGATATTTGCAAAATCCTGTTGGCTTCAGATTGAGCGAAAAGATGGGACTTGCCTACACCACTCATCAAGAACCGGTGGAAGTGGTGATGAATGGTGCCTACATTGGCATTTATTTTCTCACCGAGCAAATAAAGGTGGGCAAAAACAGAGTGAATATTACCGAGCAGAACGACTATGAGACCGATTCACTGAAAGTGACTGGTGGTTGGCTTCTTGAAATAGAAAATTATCCCGACAGTCTCTCAATTCCTATTTATGAGCACGACAACAGGGAAAACCAAAACCTGTATTTCACCTCCCACTCACCCGAACTGCTCAGTAGTGAGCAGTACAATTACATTAAGAATTTTTTGGAGAAAACCGACTCAGCCATCTATTGTGGCGATCCCGACAGCCGTGAATGGGAAAAATATATAGATATGGAGTCGCTGGCGAAATTCTATATAGTGAATGAAATTGTAGATAACAAGGAGGCGTTTTCCGGAAGTTGCTGGATGAGCAAAGAAATGGGCGATTCCACAAAACTCGTGTTTGGTCCGGTATGGGATTTTGGCAGTAGTTTTGCTACATGGAAAGCCGGTAGCGACACCTGTTTCCACAGTTTTATTTACGAAAATCTCCCCCACTATGCCAATACGCACTGGATTAAGGAAATTTGCAAATATCCACGATTCCAGGAAATGGTTAAAAAACTATGGAAGGAGTTTTATGCCAACGAGTATGAAGGCATCATCGATTATATCAACAACTTTGTTGTGAAAATAAAAGATGCGGCAGACCACGACTTTATAAGGTGGCCAAAAGGAAGCAGCGATGTTGTAATAGCGAGAAAAGACCAATTCTATCTCCCCAGCATCAAAGCCAAAGTGAAATGGCTGCAGCAGCAATGGGGTGAAGAATAATCACCCAAATTTCACCAGAAAATGATGTGTGAAAATTTAGAAAATAGCATAGCTACATACCTTCGGCATGTTTTGATAGCAATCCACTATATTTAAACCCAAATCGGTCATTAGGCCGTATGAGGATTTTTTAGATAACTTCTTGCGGTCTTTCGGTTTTTATAAGATGCCTTTCGCTTGTTTTTAATTCGTAATAGCTCGCTATCACTCAT
>OIXA01003643.1_pt1 | contig 15888 bp, 9 predicted proteins | sample 1587721 | NCBI WGS metagenome assembly OIXA01 (sample SAMEA3888900, study PRJEB22519) | human gut metagenome | biome: human gut; feature: human-associated habitat; material: faeces | place: Denmark | collected 2013 | reverse complement strand
GCCTGTTATCTCTTGGAGAACTGAGGCGCACGACGGGCAGCCTTGAGGCCGTATTTCTTACGCTCTTTCATGCGCGGATCGCGGGTGAGATAACCGGCGGCCTTGAGCGTGCCGCGGTAGTTCTCGTCGACCTTGAGCAGGGCGCGGGCGATGCCGTGACGGATCGCGCCGGCCTGGCCGGTCATGCCGCCGCCGACGACGGTGGCTTCAACGTCAAACTTCTCGGCCGTCTCGGTGGCGGCGAGAGGCTGACGGACGATGAGCTTCAGAGTCTCGAGACCGAAGTATTCGTCCAGCGTGCGGCCGTTGATGGTGATGCTGCCGCTGCCGTTGGGGATGAGGTGGACACGGGCGGTGGAGGATTTCCGACGGCCGGTGCCGTAAGCGTAGGGACGCTTGCTCTGATAGGTAGCCATTCTAAAATTTCCTCCTTTCCTTATTCGACCGTCCAGACTTCGGGCTTCTGCGCAGCGTGCTTGTGCTCATTGCCGGCAAAGACCTTCAGACGACGGAGCTGCCATTTCTGGGTGGGGTTCTTCGCCAGCATGCCGCGGACGGCGAGCGTCATGGCGAGAGTGGGGCGGGTCGCCATCAGGCGATCGTAACGGGTCTCCTTGAGACCGCCGGCGTAACCGGAGTGGGTGCGGTAGTACTTCTGGGTGAGCTTGTTGCCGGTGAGAACGGCGTCCTTCGCATTGATGATGATGACGAAGTCACCGCAGTCGACGTGCGGCGTGTAGTCGACCTTGCGCTTGCCGCGCAGCAGGTCGGCGGCGAGAGCGGCGGTCTTGCCCAGGGGCTTGCCGGCCGCATCGAGAACGTACCACTTGCGGACGACGTCCTCTTTTCTGACCATCGTAGTGGACATTGATGTGCCTCCAATATCATTGTTTTTTCTTGCTTTTTCAAGGCGCGGCGGGTACAATATACCCTCAAGACGCGCTCTATTTTTATAGCACAGCGCTCCTTCGGTGTCAACCCCTGTTTTCCAAGATTTTTATTTACGGCAGGGCAAGCTCGCAAATGCTCCGTTTTGCTCGCAAATGCTCCGTTTTTCTCTGTTTCGATTTTTAATTTTTGAGGTGTGAACTATGGATTCTCTCAATGCGTTTACCGGCGTTGTACGCCGGTGCGTGGACGATTACGGCATGATCTCCCCCGGCGACCGCATCGCCGTGGGCATTTCCGGCGGCAAGGATTCGCTCGTGCTGCTCGCCGCGCTCGCGTATCTGCGGCGGTATTACCCCGCGCCGTTCGAGCTGGAGGGCATCACCATCGATACCGGCTTCCCCGGCATGGACTTTTCCGGCGTGGAAAAAATGTGCGAGGAGCTCGGCGTGCCATATACCCGCGTGCCGACGGATATCCGCGAGATCGTGTTTGACGCCCGGCAGGAGGAGAACCCGTGCTCGCTCTGCTCGAAAATGCGGCGCGGCGCGCTGAACACCACGATGAAGGAGCACGGCTGCAACAAGCTCGCGCTCGGCCACCACTTTGACGACGCCGTGGAGACGTTTATGATGTCGCTCGTGTTCGAGGGGCGGCTCAACTGCTTCAAGCCGGTGACATATATGTCCCGCGCGGACGTGACGCAGATCCGCCCGCTTCTGTATATCGGCGAGCAGCGCAGCGCGAATCTCGCCGGACAGCTCGAGCTGCCGGTCGTGAAGAGCACCTGCCCGATGGATCACACGTCCAAGCGGCAGGAGATCAAGGATCTGCTCACGACGCTCTCGGCGCAGTACCCGGATATACGAAGCAAGGTGTTCGGCGCGATGCAGCGCCTGCCGCTCGACGGCTGGGGCCCCACGCCGCACGAGCGCGTCAAAACGCGCGAGAGAAAAAAAGAGGAATAACCCTGCGGGGTCTATAATATAATAGTATAGGGGAATATGCCCTCTCGGCAGCCGAGAGGGCATTTTAAATCGCTTCCGGCAATACCGGGGGAACCACAAGGTATAGTGGTTTCTGCGATAAGCAATCACTACCTGTACAAAATGTTAAAAACTGTTAAGGATTTGTTACAAATAATGAAATGTTACGTAAACCTATGGAAAAATTCCACGGTATCTTGTAGAATGAAAACAACATAGTGGGATAAATATACCAAAACACAGTAGGATAGCTATACCAATGCGCAGAAAACCCTGCTCCGGCACAAAAAATCCGTACATTTTCTCCCGAAATTGTCCGACAACGAGGGAGAGGTAAGTGAAAACAGGAGGACTGTATGAAAAAGAGGAATCTGATCGCGCTGCTGATGGCAGTATGCATGATGTTCTCCCTGCTCCCGGTGAACGCGATCGCCGTTGGAGACGAGGGGACCGTCCCGGCAGAGGAAACGCTTCTTTCCGAAAATGGAAACGATCCCGCGCCGGCTGGCAGCACCAACCCCGCCGGAGACAAAGACTCCATTCCGGACACAGGCGAAAAGCCCATTGCGGCGGAAGAGCCTGTGAAGGACGAAGAGTCCGGCAAGGACGAAGAGTCCGGCAAGGACGAAGAGCCCGGCAAGGACGAAGAGCCCGCGAAGGGCGAAGAGGGCGCGAAGGACGAAGAGTCCGGCAAGGACGAAGAGCCCGCGGAGGGCGAAGAGGGCGGCAAGACAAACGTTGTCCCCATGAGAGTTGTCCGGCCAGATACGGACAAATACCTCACCTACGTCTTTCGGGTAGACGGCGAGGAAGTCTCGCGCCAGATCGTCAAGAAGGGCGACACGCTCTATCAGCCCGTTTCCCCCGTGAAGGACGGCTATAAATTCACCGGCTGGTTCGTCGGCGCGTCCGAGCTCGCCTTCGGTACCGTGGGCGAGATCAGCGAATCGGCGCAGATCAACGTGGACGCCGGATTCACGGAAGTGCTGTACGTGTTCTTTGCCGACACGAACGGCCGCATTGTCCATACCAAAGAGGGCGTGAAAGGCGACGTTATCAAGACTGACGATGTGACCTACGGTCTTGAGAACACAACGCACGCGATCACCGGCTGGTATCTGGAAGGCAGCTACCAGACCCCTGTCGACTCCGTCACGCTGGACAAAGAGAATATCACCGTGTACGCCAAGGTCGAACCGGGCCACTGGCTCCACTTCGATTCCGACGGCGGTACATATATCGCGCCCCAGTTCTACAGCGCAACCGCAACTACAGCAAAGCCCAATGTGGAGATTACGAAGCCCGGCTACACGTTCAGCCACTGGGAATACAACGGAACGAAGTTCGAATTCGGCAGCCCACTGACGGAGAACATCACGCTCAAGGCGCACTGGAACGTCAATACCAGTACGCGGTACACCGTCATCCACTGGCAGGAGAATGCCAACGACGAGGAATTTTCCTTCAAGGAGGCGGAGACCAAAACCGGCTCGACCGGCGCCCAGACGAGCGCCGCGGCCAAGAGCTACACCGGCTTCACCGCCCAGACCATCACCCAGCAGACCATCGCGGGCGACGGCTCCACGGTCGTGAACGTGTACTACAAGCGCAATGTGTACGAGGTAAAGTTCTACAGCACCTCCGGATGGTTTAGTTCATCAGAGGAGTATGCTGACCTGCGCATCACCGCCAAATATGGCGCGGCCATCGGCGATAAGTGGCCCACCTACGACGGAAGCAGCACGTGGGCAACGCAGAGTGATGGCAGCGGCCCCTATCAGGTCAACATCGATACGATGCCGCTGAACGGCGCCACATTCTATGGACCGAAAACCGGGAGCGGCTCGGAATCGGCACACTATTATGTCGAAGTCCTGCCCGGCGAGAGCGGGACGACCACTGTCGGCGGCAAGTCCTACAAGCTGCATCATTCCGATACTTCCCCCGGCACCGGCTACACGGTCACTAGCGAGGACCAGTACCCCATCACCGGCTTTACATTCAACTCCGGTGTCAGCACGCAGACCGGCGGCAAATACAACAACGCCAGATTCTATTACACCCGCAACACCTACAATATTATATACATGAACGGCGGCAGCGAGGTCACCTCTTACCGCGAGAGCGTTCTCTACGAGCAGGCCATCCCCGCTTCGGCGAACAAGGCCGCGCCGACGCCGCCCGTCGGCAAGGAGAAATACATCTTCCTCGGCTGGTACGACGACCCTGCCGGACAGCATCCCCATAGCTTCTCCGGCACGATGGGCCCGCAGAACATCACGGTGTACGCCCACTGGGTAGCGCCCACGGTCAGCGGCGTTGCCTACATCACCATGGAAGGCACCGGCGGACAGAAGGATCTCACCATCCCCTACGGCGGCACCATTGACGAGAGCATGCTCCCCAATCCGCAGAAGCCGGCGGGCGAGGGCTGGACATTTGCTGGCTGGGCGACGAAGAACGGCGATACTTACACGCCCTTCCACTTCAGCACCAAAATTTACGAGAATATCGAGCTTTACCCCTACTATACCAATAAGAGCAGCTACACCGTGACATATACTGACGGCAAGGATACTGTCACGGATATGAAGCGCTATGCCTCCGGTGCGCACGCCGACGTGCAGGCCAACTCCTTCGCCGTTCCCGAGGGCAAGGTGTTCCTCGGCTGGGCAGAGACGGCGGACGGGGCGGTCAAGTACCAGCCCAACGACAAGCTGCGCATGGACGCGAGCGTCACGCTCTATGCCGTCTGGGGCGATACCGAGGGCGTCCTCTCTCTCGTGTATATGCCGAACGGCGGCACGGAGAGCGCCGTGACGGAGGAACAGATCCCCAACAACAGCAAGGTGACGCTCAAGGGCGCGATCTTCACCCGCCCGGGCTACACCCTCACCGGCTGGAACACCGCCGCCGACGGCAGCGGCACGAGCTTTGCGCTCGGCGCTTTTGCCCGCGTGACCCGCATCGACTCGAACGTCCTCTACGCGCAGTGGAAGGCGAACAACGATACTGCCTATAAGGTCGAGTTCTACTGCGAGCAGACCGACGGCAACTACACGCTCAAAAAGACTGAGCCGCGCACCGGCACGACGGACGCCACCGTTTCCGTCACCGACGGGGATAAGGCATACGGCACGCCCACGTATGTGTACGATGCGGACAATGCGAACAACGTCGAATCCGGCCCCGTGGCCGCGGACGGCACGCTGACGCTGAAGCTGTACTTCAAGCGCAACACCGCGGAGTACACCATCCACCATTACCTCAAGGGCACGGAAGTGAAGGTCGCTCCCGACCAGACCGGCACCATGACGATCGGCGATACGCTGACGGCGAGCGCCTCGACCGCGCTGGGTGCGGAATATACGTCGGCGCATGTGGACAGCTACTCCCCCAGCCAGTCGCTGGAAATGAAAGCGACGGGGAACGTCATCACCGTTTACTACACCGTTCCTCTGACGATCACCGCAGAGAGCGCGAGCAGAGCCTACAACGCCCAGCCGCTCACGCAGCCGGACTTCAAGGTCGAGGGCCTTGTCAACGGCGATCAGAAGACGGATATCACCCTCTCCATGACGAAGGAGAGCACCATCACCAATGTCGGCAGCGTGTCGAACGTCATCGATACGACCACCGTCCGGTTCAAGGGCGGCGCGCTGCCCGGCGGCTACTATGAACTGCCGACCTATCAGCCCGGCACGCTGACGATCACGGCGAACACCGATGAAGTGACTGTCACCATCACCGGCAACCATGACACCCGGGTCTATAACGGCAGCGAGCAGAGCGTGACCGGCTTCACGACGGACGTCGGCGAGAAGACCATTTCCGTCACGCTGAAGGAAGGCTCCAAGGCGGAAGCGAAGGGCACGAACGCCGGCAAGTACGAAATGGGTCTGACGAAGGATAACTTCACGGTCACGTCCCAGAACTACAGCAACATCAAGGTCGTTGTGGTGGACGGCTATCTGAAGATCGATCCGATCACCGATAAAGTTACCGTCACCGTCACCGAGAAATCCGACACCGTCACCTATAACGGACAGGAGCACTCCGTCACGGGCTACAAGTCCATGACCGCGGACAACGCGCTCTACGACGTGACCACCAGCGTCCGTGCGACCGAGACCGCGGCGTGGACGGCGAAGGGAATGTATGTCGGCACCTACCATGTCGGCATCGAACCCAGTGACTTTAAGAACACCAGCGGCAACTTCACGAACGTCGAGTTCGTGATCGTGGACGGCGATCTGGTCATCACCCCGGCGAGCGTCGCCGTTGTGAAGATCGAGGGCCACACGAAGACCGTCACCTACAACGGCAAGGAACAGACCGTCGAGGGCTACACCGTCACGAGCAACCCGGCGAACGCGACCGTGACGCTCGTCGGCAATGCCGTCGCTTCCGGCACGGACGCCGGCACCTACCCGATGGGCCTCAAGCCCTCCGACTTCACCGCGACTTCCCCGAACTATAATAACGTCACCATCGAAGTGACGGACGGCTGGCTGGAGATCGATCCGATCACCGATAAGGTCACCGTCACCGTCACCGAGAAATCCGGCTCCGCCGTGTATAACGGGCAGGAGCACTCCGTCACCGGCTATGAGACCATGACGGCCAACAACGCGCTCTACGACGTGAAGAAGAACGTCGCCGAAACGCAGACCGCGGCGTGGACGGCGAAGGGCACGGACGTCGGCGAGTACCCAGTGGGCATCGTCTCCGGCGACTTCGTGAATACGAGCAAGAACTTTACGAACGTCGTGTTCACCGTTGCGGACGGCGCTCTCACCATCTCCCCCATCTCCGAAAAGACCATCACCGTCACCGCGGCGAGCGGCAGCAAAAAGTACGACGGAACGCCGCTCACGAACAGCGGCTTCAGATGCACCGAAGGTGTGCTGGTGCCCGGCGACGTACTGACGGCTGTTGTTGAGGGCAGCGCCACGAACGTGGGCGACGAGGGCAAGAACGTCGTCAAGAGCTATAAGGTCATGCGCGGCGGCGCAGACGTTACGGGCAACTACACCTTTACCAACAGTGTGGACGGCAAGCTGACCATCCTGCCGCGCACCGTGACGCTCACGTCCGAGACCGCGAGCAAGGAATACGACGGCGCGCCGCTGACCCGCCCGGATGTCTCCGTCACGGGTGACGGCTTCGTCTCCGGCGAGGTGACCGGCATCACGGCCACCGGCAGCGTGACTTATGTGTCCGACGGCACGGTCGAAAATACCATCACCTATACGACGGGCGCGGCCTTCCGCGAGGAGAACTACAAGATCACCAAGCTCCCCGGCCAGCTCTCCATCACGCAGAGCTCGAACGCTATCGTCATCACCACGGCGTCCAGAAGCAGAGAGTATAACGGCAAAAAGCTGCTGGACGACCAGACCACGCATACCGGAACGCTGGCGGCAGGCGACCGGCTGGTCGTGGAGTTCCCGGCCGACGCCGGTCTGACCGACGTGGGCACCAAGCGGAACGAATATAAGTCCTACCGTGTGGAGCGTTCGGACGGCGCGGACGTGACCGCCAACTACACCTTCGGCAAGCCCGTCATCGGCACGCTCACCGTCACGCCGGTGGCGATCGAGCTGACGGCGAACAGCGCCGCCAAGGCGTACGACGGCACGCCGCTCACCGACAGAGGCTACACCATCAGCAGCGGCAGCTTCGTGGGCGAAGAGGGTCTTGCGGGCGTCACGGTCGAGGGCAGCCAGACGGCTGTCGGCAGCAGCGCCAACACCATCACCGGCCACACGCTGAAGAGCAACACGAAGGCCCAGAACTACGATATCACTTATGTGGACGGCACGCTGACCGTTTCGAAGAACGAGAAGGTCATCACCGTCACGGCGAACAGCCGCACCTGGGAGTATGACGGCAAGGAGCACTCCGACGGCGGCTATACCGTTCGCTACGACGGCGAAACATATACCGTGGCCGCGGGCGAGAGCCAGAAGCTGCCGACCGGAGGCCTCACGCTGACGGCGACGGTCGTCGGCACGGTAAAGAACGTTGCGGACAGCGCGAAGGACAATAACAAGATCACCGTTGTGGCCATCACGGACGCAGCGGGCAATGTCGTGAACGATCAGTTCAAGACCATCACACTCGTCCCCGGCACGCTCACCATCACCAAGCGCGGCGCGGGCGAAGAGAAGGTCATTTTGGAAGCCGCGAACAACGCCGTCGTTTATGACGGCCAGCCGCACGGCGTGTGCCTGACCGCCGACGGCAAGGTCGAGGCCGGCACGAGCTACACCATCACCTATCTGGTCGATGGTCACAGTGTGGAAACGGTCATCACCGGCAGCCGGACCGAAGTGGGCAAGTACCCCGGCATTCTGGTGCCGGACGAAAACAACACGCACATCGTGGATGGAAGCGGCAACGACGTGACCGATAACTATGAGATCACCTACAGAAACGGCGATCTCGAGATCGTCGCTCCGGGAACCGTGGTCGTGGAGATCAAGGGCATCCGCGACAGCGTGGTCTACGACGGCAGCAAGCACGAAGTGAACGGCTACACGGTCGTTAGCATCAGCAACCGCGCGTATACTAGGACGGACTTCAGCCTCGCGGAGGGCAAGAGCGCCCATGCCGAGGGCACGAACGTCGGCGAGTATTACATGAATCTCAAGCCCGAGAGCTTCGTGAACAACAACACGCAGAACTTCACGTCGGTACAGTTTGTCATCGTGGAAGACGGTCTGCTGGAGATCACGCCGATCACGGATGAGGTCACCGTCACCATCACCGGCAACAACGACACCAAGGTGTATAACGGCAAGGAACAGTCCGTCACCGACTACACGACAGACGTCGGTACGAAGACGATCGACGTTGCGCTGAAGGATGGCGTCAAGGCAGAAGCGAAGGGCACCGACGTTGACACCTATTATATGGGTCTGACGAAGGATAGCTTCAGCGTCACCTCCAGGAACTACAGCAATATCAAGGTCGTCGTGAATGACGGCTGGCTCAAGATCGATCCGATCGCCGATAAGGTCACCGTGACCGTCACCGAGAACTCCGCCGCCGTCACCTATGACGGCACGGAGCACTCCGTCACCGGCTACAAGTCCATGACCGCGGACAACACGCTCTACGACGTGGAGAAGAACGTCGCCGAGAAGCCGACCAAGGCGTGGACGGCGAAGGGGACCGACGCGGGCGAGTACCCGGTCGGCATCGTTTCCGGCGACTTCAGGAACACCAGCAAAAACTTCACGAACGTCGAGTTCGTGATCGTGGACGGCACGCTGAAGATCGACCCCGTCAGCGACAAGGTCACCGTCACCATCACCGAGAACGCCGATACGGTCATTTACGACACGAAGGAGCACTCCGTCAAGGGCTACAAGTCCATGACCGCGGACAACGCGCTCTACGACGTGAAGAAGAACGTCGCCGAGACCCCGACCGAGGCGTGGACGGCGAAGGGAACGGATGTCGGCGAGTACCCGGTGGGCATCAAAGCGGACGACTTTGAGAACACCAGCGGCAACTTTACGAACGTCGAGTTCGTGATCGTGGACGGTGCGCTGAAGATCGCCCCGGCGGAGAGCATCGTCGTGAAGATCGCGGGCAACACGAAGACCGTCACCTACAACGGCGAGGAGCAGTCCGTCGAGGGCTACACCGTCACGAGCAACCCGGCCAATGCGGATGTAACGCTCGTCGGCAAGGCCGTCGCCACCGGCACGGACGCCGATACCTACCCGATGGGTCTCACCGCCGCGGACTTCACCGCGACTTCCCCGAACTATGAGACCGTCGTTATCGAAGTGAAGGACGGCTGGCTGAAGATCAATCCCGTCAGCGACAAGGTCACCGTCACCGTGACCGAGAAGTCCGATTCCGTTGTCTACGACGGGCAGGAGCACTCCGTCACCGGCTACGAGACCATGGCGGCGGACAACGCGCTCTATAACACCGCGGACGTCGCCGAAACGCCGACCGACGCGTGGACGGCGAAGGGAACGAACGCCGGCAAGTACCAGGTCGGCATCAAGTCCGGAGACTTCAAGAACACGAGCATCAACTTCACGAACGTCGCGTTCGTGATCGCGGACGGCGAGCTGGAGATCACCCCGGTCACCGATAAGGTCACCGTCACCGTCGTGGAGAAGTCCGACAACGTCACCTATGACGCCGCGGAGCACTCCATCACGGGCTACGAGACCATGACCGCCGACAACGCCCTCTACGACATCGCCAATGTCGCCAAAACGCCGACCGCGGCGTGGACGGCGAAGGGCACGGAAGCGGGCGAGTACCCGGTGGGCATCGTTTCCGGAGACTTTAAGAACACCAGTAAAAACTTCGCGAACGTCGAGTTCGTGATCGTGGACGGCGCTCTCACCATCACGACGGACGACACCGAGGTCGTCGTCACCGTCACCGGCAATACGAAGACCGTCGTTTACGACGGCACCGAGCACTCCGTCGAGGGCTACACGGTGGACGTGAACGGCCTGCCCATCACCGTGACGCCGAAGGCCGGAACCGAAGCGAAGGCCAGCGGCACGAACGCCGGCACCTACTACATGGGTCTGACGGCGGACGACTTCACCGCGGAATCGAATAACTACAGCAACATCAGGATCGCAGTGACCGACGGCTGGCTCAAGATCGACCCGATCACCGACAAGGTCACCGTCACCATCACCGAGAACGCCGACACCGTCGAGTATGACGGCAAGGAGCACTCCGTCACGGGCTATGCGTCCATAGTTTCCGATCACGCTCTCTACGACGTTGCGAACGTCGCCGAGACACCGACCGATGCGTGGACAGCGAAGGGCACCGACGCCGGCACCTACCCCGTCGGCATCAAGTCCGGAGACTTCAGGAACACCAGCGGCAACTTCACGAACGTGGAATTCGTGATCGAGGACGGCGAGCTCGTCATCACGCGCCGCGGCGAGAATCCGGGAAGCCCGGTAACGCTCCGCGCGGATGACAACACCGTGATGTTCGACGGCGATTACCACGGCTATGTCGGCCACATTGCGACCAACCTTGCCGAGGGCCACAGCGTCCGCAGCGTGAAGAGCGACTTCACCGCGCGCAACGTGGGCCGCTACGAGGATAAGATCGACCTGCACGACGCCATCATCGTGGATGCCGACGGCAAGGACGTGACGCGCAACTATGTGCTCACCTACCAGCCCGGCACGCTGGAGATCACGCCGTTCGAGGGCGAGGTCGTCGTTACTGTCACCGGCAACACCGGTCTCTTCCGCTATGACGGCAAGATCCACACCGTTGAAGGGTATACCTGGGAAGCGACCGTGCCGTTCTTCACCGAGGACGACATCCGCTTCACCGGTGACGCAACCATCAGCGAGGTCCGCCCCGGCGATTATGTGATGAATCTGAAGGATGAGGAATTCTCCGCGGCGAACGATAACTTCACCAGCGTGAAGTTCGTCGTCATCGACGGCAGCATGCGCATCTATACCGTGCGCTACACCGTCGCGTGGATGTTCGACACCGACCAGATGCTCACCGGCGATTCTCCGAACCGCTACTTCACCTCCATGGCAAATTACATCGACCGCTCGGACATCTCCCTCGTGCTCCACACCGGCAACGTTGTGGCGGACGCCGGCGCGCAGAGCCAGTGGGATGTGTTCAACAACGCGATGCAGCCGCTCTACGACGATGAGGAAGTGGACGTTCTCATGATCGCCGCCGAGAAGGAAGCCGCCTCCGGCAGCCTGTTCCTGCAGCAGCCGGTCCGCGAGGACTTCAAGGAGGAAGATCTCTTTGAAAACGGCAAGGGCTTCGTGCGCCGCTTCAACATCGGCGAGAAGAGCGTCATCCTCGTCGGTCTCGGCGCGGACGCCATGACCGAAGAGGGCTACAAGTGGGCGCGCGAGAAGTTCAACTCCGACAAGGACGCTTCCGGTATCCTGCTCGTGAACAACTACCTGCTCGAGGACATGAGAAAGCCCGATAAGATCGACGAGCGCGCTCTCGATCTGGAGAAGAACGTCGTCAAGGCGTGCTCCAACGTGCGCATGGTCCTCAGCAGCAGCGGCGGCTACTCCAGCCACTACGAGTTCTATTACGGCGAGCGCAAGGTGATCGCCATCAACTCGGACATCGAAGCGGCGGCCAAGGCGGGCTACTTCACGCAGCTCACCTTCAACGAGGATCTCAACATCCTCAGCGTCACCAACCTCTGCCCGTACACCTACGACTTCGTGTATAACGAGAGACAGGCGTATAAGGAGTGCTATGTGCTGAACAACGTGCTCTGAGACCTCGCGGGACGAACGTCCCAAACCCCATAAGCAAAACGATCCCCGGCGGGCATGCCCGCCGGGGATCTTCCTATGAAAAACTTTCCGCAAAAAGAAAGCTGTCAGCGGGAAACGTCCCCGTTGACAGTTTTTTGCGTCACGCCGTGGCTGCGCTCTCCTGCATCGCGCGGAGAGTCCGGGCGATCAGCGTGTCCTGCTCCCGGCCCGGCATGGCCGCGCCGATCAGCCCGGTCAGCTCGTCGGCGGCGTAGAGCACCTTTTCCATTTCGTGCTCCGGTGTCGGGAACATCTGGATATCGCTCCCTTCGGAAAGTAAAAGGGAGACTGCCGTGGAAGGCAGCCTCCCTGCGTGGTATTTCTCAGTCCGCGAACAGCGGCGTGGAGAGATAGCGGTCGCCGGTATCCGGCAGCAGGGCGACGATGGTCTTGCCCTTGTTTTCCGGCCGCTTCGCCAGCTCGATCGCGGCCCACACGGCGGCGCCGGAGGAAATGCCCACCAGCACGCCCTCCTTCCGGCCTACCAGACGTCCGGCGGCGAAGGCGTCCTCGTTCTCTACGGGAATGACCTCATCGTAAACCTTCGTGTCCAGCACGTCGGGGACAAAGCCGGCGCCGATGCCCTGGATCTTGTGGCTTCCGGCCACGCCCTTGCTCAGAACGGGGGAGGAGGCCGGCTCCACGGCAACGATCTTCACACGGGGGTTCCGGCTCTTCAGATATTCGCCGACGCCGGTGACCGTGCCGCCCGTGCCGACGCCCGCCACAAAGATGTCCACCTTGCCGTCGGTGTCCTCCCAGATCTCCGGGCCGGTGGTCGCGCGGTGAACGGCGGGGTTGGCCGGGTTCACAAACTGGCCGGGGATGAAGGAATTGGGGATCTCCTTTGCCAGCTCATCGGCCTTGGCAATGGCGCCCTTCATGCCCTTGGCACCCTCGCTGAGCACCAGCTCGGCACCGTAAGCCTTCATCAGCTGGCGGCGCTCCACGCTCATGGTCTCGGGCATGACGATGATGATGCGGTAGCCCTTGGCAGCTGCCACGGCAGCCAAGCCGATGCCGGTATTGCCAGAGGTGGGCTCGATGATCACGGAGCCTTCCTTCAGCAGGCCCTTGGCCTCGGCGTCGTCGATCATCTTCTTGGCAATGCGGTCCTTCACGGAACCGGCCGGGTTGAAGTACTCCAGCTTGGCCAGAATGTGAGCAGACAGCTGCTGCTCCTTTTCAATGTGGGTGAGCTCCAGCAGCGGGGTGTGACCGATCAGCTGGTCAGCGGCAGTATAGATCTTGCTCATAATAAATTCCCTCCTGATACAGATACAACTTCTCGAACGGGCCCCGGCACCCGAGGTGCGGCCCGGAACTACAAACCTTTAAACCAACATTGTTTGTGGGTTTGATGGTATTATAGTCCCCTTTGCCCTGCTTGTCAATGCTTTTTTGCAAAAAAGTGGGATTGAAATATTATTTACCCTGTTGTATAATAGGTTTAACATTCTATGGACATCAAAGGAAGTACACGAATATGATCGTTTCCACCAAAGGGCGCTATGCGCTGCGCGTGATGATCGACCTCGCCGAACATCAGGCGGAAAAATACGTTCCCCTCAAGGAAGTCGCCGCACGGCAGGAGATCTCGGAAAAATATTTGGAGAACATCCTCAAGGTGCTGGTGCAGAACGGCTTTCTGGAGGGTCTGCGCGGCAAGGGCGGCGGTTACCGCCTGACCCGCAGCCCCGACCAGTACACCGTGGAGGAGATCCTCATGCTCACCGAGGGCAGCCTGGCCCCCGTCACCTGCCTGACGCCGGGTGCATCCCCCTGCGCCCGCCTGGCCAACTGCCGCACCTATGAGATGTGGAAGGGCCTGAACGACCTCATCTCCAACTATTTCAGCCACATCACCCTTGCCGATCTTGCCCTGCCCGATCAGGCCGGCAACGATTATGTGATCTGAGGACATTATCGTGTTCGAGCAATTTCGATGGGATTTTCGCAGTCCGGAGGAACGGGGAGACGCCGGAGAAAACATTATTTACAGCGCTCTGAATAAGGTCCGCGGTCGTAAAGCTCTTTTGCCAAATTGTTATATACCGGTAGGCCAAAAAGGATCGACCGAGATTGATATGGTCTTTCTGCACGAGTCTGGCCTTTATGTAATCGAATCTAAAAATTACAGTGGTTGGATTTTCGGCAATGAAGAGCAAGACCATTGGACACAGTGTCTGAGGGGAAAATTTCATACAACACAAAAGCATTCCTTTTATAATCCTCTCCTGCAAAATGAAACTCACATTTGCGCATTGATGGAACTGCTGAAGGATGATACTATTCCATACTATTCCTATGTGGTATTCGGAAACAACTGTGAGCTAAAGAACATTCAGCTCACAAGCGGAAGGCATCATGTGACTTATGCCCTATATCTCCGAAAAGATATTGAGTATCATGCTCAGTGTACCGGCATCCAGCTATCTGATGAAAAGATGGATTCGCTTTATGCAACGCTTGTGAATTTCACAGAGGCAAGCAGTTGGCAAAGGGAAGCCCACATAAAAGAAGTTCAGTCAAAACAATATCCCATCATCCAACCGGATGGAACTTGGGCTTGTCCACATTGTGGCGGACAGCTCGTCAGGCGGGTAGCTCAACGGGGAAGCCGGACGGGGCAAACTTTCTGGGGTTGCTCGAATTATCCACGCTGTCATTTTACTTATCAGGAATAATTGATTCGGCGCACCGCACATTGCGGTGCGCCTTTTTTGCACAGTTCCTCGCGAAATGTGTGGGAATTCTTGGCAAGTATCACGGTTGATGGACGTCCGACGATGCGGTATACTACCACTTGCATCCCACATTTTTTGGTGACCGTGAAAGGAGCGATCCGTTACGAAATATATTTTTCAGTTTGCGCGCATTCTGGCCTTCTGTTTTCTGGGCGAGGTACTGCACGCCGTGCTGCCGCTGCCGGTGCCTGCCAGTGTCTACGGGCTGGTGCTGCTGCTGGCTGCCCTGAACTTCGGCTTTGTGAAGCTGGATGACGTGAAAGAGGTGGGCATCTACCTCACCGGCATCTTCCCGCTGCTGTTCGTGCCTGCCGCAGCCGGCGTGATGGAGCTGTGGGCCGAGATGGGCAACATGCTGCTGCCCATCATCATTGCCATCATCCCGGTGACCGTGCTGGTCATGGTCTCCGCAGGCCGCACCACCCAGGCCATGACCGGCCGCAAAAAGAAGGAGGCAGACCATGCTGAATGATTTCCTGTCCGGGTCGGCGGCGTGGGGCGTGCTGCTCACGCTGGCAGCCTTTGCACTGGGTGCCCTGATCAACCGGATCACCGGCAAAGCCATCTTCAATCCCCTGCTGCTGGGCAGCATCTTTGTCATCATCTTCCTGTCGGTGTGCAAGATTCCCTACGCCGACTACAAGGCCAGCGCCGCCCCGGTGAACTACCTGCTGCTGCCGGCCACCGTGGCTCTGGCCATCCCGCTGTATGAAAAGTGGGACCTGCTCCGGGAGAACGCCGCCGCCATCATCGCCGGCATCTCGGTTGGCACACTGGTCAGCCTGGGCAGTGCCCTTGCTCTTGCCCTGGCGCTGGACCTGACCCAAGAGCAGTACGCCACCCTGCTGCCCAAGTCGGTGACCACCGCCATCAGCATGGACGTGGCCGCTGAGCTGGGCGGCATTGCCGCCCTGACCGGTGCCATCGTCATCGTCACCGGCA
>OIXA01003636.1_pt1 | contig 15903 bp, 7 predicted proteins | sample 1587721 | NCBI WGS metagenome assembly OIXA01 (sample SAMEA3888900, study PRJEB22519) | human gut metagenome | biome: human gut; feature: human-associated habitat; material: faeces | place: Denmark | collected 2013 | reverse complement strand
TACTGCCTGCGGCGGTAAGGCTTGGATTATCGTAACAAGTCAGCAGGATATTGATTCGATTACAAAAACAAAAGGAAATGATTTCTCGAAAATTCAGGGACGTTTTGATACCAGACTTTCTCTTTCATCTGCCAATGTAGATGAGGTTATCAAAAAGAGAATCCTTGAAAAGAACGAAGCAGGAAAACAGACACTTACACTGCTTTATGATGATAAGGCGACAGTTATTAAGAACCTTATTTTGTTCAATGATGGTGTTGAAAAGAAATTATATTCAGACAGAGAAAATTTTGCGGACATCTATCCGTTTATTCCATATCAGTTTAATTTACTTGGAAGTGTTCTGACTTCCATTCGTACTCACGGTGCATCTGGTAAGCATCTGGCAGAAGGCGAGCGTTCTATGCTTGCGTTGTTCAAAGAATCTGCCGTAAAGGTTATGAACGATGAGCCGGGAACGATTGTGCCATTTAATATGTTCTATGACGCCCTTGAGCAATTCCTTGACCATTCTCATAAGGGTGTTATTTCCCGTGCCTTAGATAATGAGTATCTGAATCCAAATCACGAAAAAGAATGTTTTGATGTTAATGTACTGAAAACACTCTTTATGATTAAGTACGTTAAGGAAATCAAAGCAAATATTGAGAATATCACAAGTCTTATGGTATCGAATGTAAATGATGACCGTATGGCACTTGCACAGCAGGTAGAGGACGCATTAAAACGCCTTGTTCGTCAGACGTTGGTTCAGAAGAACGGGGATATTTATGTATTCCTGACAGATGAGGAGCAGGAAATCAACAGGGCGATTGAATCACAGAATGTAGATTCCGGAGAAGTTATTGCAAAGGTATCCGAGATGATTTTTGATGGTCTTTACGATGAAAAGAAATATCGCTATCCGGCATTCAACGGAAGATATGCGTTTGCTTTTAATCAGGTTGTTGATGATAAGCCGTATAAGGCAAATCAGAATAATGATATAACATTGAAAATCCTTACTCCGAACAGCGATGAGCGAGCAGATGAAACGACAATGAGAATTCTGTCCGGTCAGTCAAGCTGTGTGCTTGTAGTATTGCCTGATGACAGAACGTTTCTTGATGAAATCCGTTCTGCTTTGCAGATAGAAAAATTTATCCGCTTTGATGCTACAAATACAGTTACACAGTTTGAAAGCATTAAGGAAGCCAAGAAAGTGGAAATGCGTGAGAGAAACGGTGCTGCAAAGTTGTTCCTTTCAGAAAGTTTAAAGAATGCAGAAATCTATGTGAATGGCGATAAAATTCAGAGCGGAGCAAAGGAAATTGCATCCAAGATAAATGAAGCACTCGGCAAGTTGGTTTCAACTGTTTATCATAAGTTGTCTTATATTGATACGGCAATGAGCGAGTCGGATATACGCACACTGTTTAAGAATAATGGACAGCAGCTTACTCTTGCTGGTACAAATACCGCTAAGAATGAATTAGCTCTTCACGATGTTAATGACTATATTGCTTTGAACACACAGCGTCACATGAAAACCTCTATGAAGTCCATTCTGGAACGCTTCTTGAAAGCTCCGTATGGATTTGTAGAAGCCGATGTGCAGTGGCTTGTCGCTAAGTTGTTCAAAGATGGCGAAATTGCAATGTTCGTTAATAACGATGCAGTTACATTGCTTTCAAAGACTCCGGAAGAAATTATCCGTTATCTGACACGCAAAGAGTTCAATGAAAAACTGATGACCGAAAAGCGTGTAAAAGCGAATGAAAAACAGAAGAAATCTGTCCGTACAGTAATGAAAGAACTGTTTAATGTTACTTCGGCAAGTGATGATGACGATGCGATTATGAGAAGTTTTCTTGGTTACGCATCAAATCTGAAGAATGACCTTGAAAAATTGGATATTCACTATGCGACACAGCCTGCATATCCGGGCAAACAGCTTATTGCTTCCGGTAAAAAGCTGATGGCTGATGTTCTGCAAATGAAATATTCCAATGAGTTCTTTGCAGGCATCGACCATAAGAAAGACGATTTCCTCGATTTTGCTGAGGATTATGAGCCTGTTAAGAAGTTCTTTGCAGGAGAACAGAAGGGCATATTTGATAAAGCTCTGAAGCTGATGAAGATTTATGATGACAGTAAGACATTCATTGTAAATAGTGAGATTGAAGCAGTTGTTGCGGATATCAAGTCTATTTTGAAGAAATCTGTTCCTTATTCAGAAATCTTTAAATTACCGGAGTTACTGGACACGTTTATCAATCTTTACAGCAAACTTCTTAACGAAATGCAGAAACCAATAGATAATGCTATTCAAGAAGCAAGACAGCGTGTCTTTGAAGAACTGCAAGACAAGAAATGCCACGATAAACTGGCAGATAAGTATGTAAATTTGTTCAGAGAAATCAGTGACAAGGCAATGAGCTGCAATAATGTGGCTACACTGCAAAATATCAAAGTGGAAGCAGACGCACTCAAAGTCCGCTGCTTAAATGAGATTGAAAAAGAAGAAGCGAAAATCATTGTAGCAGAACAGCCTGCCCATGTTGCAGAAACCGGAAACTATGGCGGAGAAACGATTGCTCCGGCTACACCTGCTCCAAAGGTAAAGAGAAAGAAAACGGTCAGCATTAAATCTATCAACAATGCGACAACTTGGCAGCTTGAGAATGAAGCAGATGTTAAGAAGTATATTGCAGAACTTGAGAAGAAACTGATGAATACGTTGGAAGAAGATACGATTATCAATATTGAGTTCTAAGGAGGACAATTTGGAGGAAAAAGTAATTGAACTGATAAAAAAGGATATAGCACGCTGTGAACAGCAGACAGTTAATGAGGGTTCATATCAACTGTATCAGGCATTGATGGGAAAGTATAATGGATTGTTTCCGGGATTTTCTGACGATATTCCGAAATCAGGAAAGGTATCGACAGGAGGAGCTTTTAACTATCGCCCAGAATTAAATGCAATTAAAGAAGTATTGGAACTTAAACTGATAACAGAGCAATCTAAAGACCCATTATTTGAGTTTAAAAATATGTTTTCTCAGGATATTGATAGTCTGAAAAGGGTGATTGATATTGAGTCTGATGTTTCGGAAGAAGAGAAGAAAAGGTTATATTGGTCTGTTACTGCAAAATATCATCCTTATGTTCCAAAACTTGGAGAAGGTTTATATTCTTATTTTGCTGAACAAGGCTTTTACGATGAAGTGGAAGGTTCTTCTTTGGATTATAACCTGCAACAGATATATAACAAATTGTGTGCATTTAAGGCTTTAAATTATCCAGGATTAGATGCAGTTGCAATGAGCAGTCCTAATACAGTTGTTAATATCACAAATAACAACGAAAATAAGAACACTATGAATGTAACATTTGATTCTGTCAGAAAGACGATTGACTCAATGACATCACTGCCGGAAGAGGATATAGAGGAAATCAAAAATAAGATTTCGGCGTTGGAAGAAATTGTTAATTCAAAAGAAAGCAAGAGTAAGAAGTGGTCTAAAGCAAAAGACATTATCAAATGGGTAGCAGATAAGGGTGTCGATGTCGGCATTGCATTACTGCCATTGATTTTGAAAATCGGGTAATGGAGGAGCAAGATGAACAAAACAGCAATAAGAAAATTTGCAGAGTGGGCGAGAGAAAAGCTCATTGAAGATATTAAATATAAAGCCGGAACAGTTGGTATTACAGCGAATGGAATCGTAGAGAAATTACCGCAGTCAACAAGTGATACGTATTTCTATGATGTAGGTACAAAGGATTATACGAAAATCTCCGGTATTGAAATTAAGCAGAGAGATGCTCTTGTAAAAGCAATTCAGACAAAAGAACGCAGCTATAAAAGTTATCAGGAAGCGTTTGAAAATGTGATTGAAGAAGTAGCATATACTTGGTTCAACCGTTTGATTGCGATTCGTTTTATGGAAGTTAATGATTATTTGCCTTCTGGTGTTCGTGTGCTTTCCTCTGAGAACAAGGCGAAGAAAGAGCCTGATTTAGTAACGACACCGTTTGATACCGATTTGGAATTTACATCTTATGAGCAGGACAGAATTATCCAGTTAAAAGACGATAATAAACTGGATGAATTGTTCCGTATGCTTTTTATTAAGCAGTGTAATAAGCTTCACGATATTTTACCGGAGCTGTTTGAAAAGACAGATGATTATTCGGAATTACTTCTTACAATTTCGTTTACAGACCCAGAGGGAATTATTCATCATCTTATCAACGATATTGAAGATGTTGACTTCCGTATTAACGATGAAATGTACACTGATGACGGAAAAATAAAGGCTGATGGTCAGGTTGAAATTATCGGTTGGCTGTATCAGTATTATATTTCAAAGAAACATGACGAGATTGTAAATATCTATAAAGGAACAGTAAAGAAAGCGGATATTCCGGCAGCAACACAGTTGTTTACAACAGATTGGGTTGTTCGATATATGGTGGATAATTCTTTGGGAAGATATTGGATTGAAAGGAATCCACAGAGTAAGTTGGCTGAAAAGCTGGAATTTTTCGTCACACCTAAAAACGGGGAAATCCAGTTTGTTGATGAAAAAATCAATCCGACTGATTTGACCTTTTTTGACCCTTGCATGGGTAGTGGACATATTTTGGTATATGCGTTTGATGTGCTTATGGAAATCTACCGTGAAGTGGGATATTCAGACAGAGATGCGGCATTAAGCATTGTTGAAAATAACCTTTTCGGTATGGATATTGATAAGCGTGCATATCAGTTGGCATATTTTGCAGTAATGATGAAGGCACGCAGTTATAATCGCCGTGCATTGACAAAAGGTATATCTAATAAGCTTGCAGTTGTTGAGGAAAGTAACTCTATTGATAAATTTGCGTGTAATGGCTTAACAACGGATAGTGAGCAGAATAAAATTGGCGAATATTTGGTAGAAGCATATAAAGACGCACAGGAAATCGGAACGTTACAGACGATTGAGAAGAAAGATTACAAGGAATTTGTAGAATATTTAAACAATGTCGAGAGCAGTGCAGGACAGATAGACCTTTTTTCAACAGCTTGGCTGAATGATACACTTCCACAGATGGTACAGCTTGCAAAACAGGCTGAAATTATGAGTAACAAGTATGCAGTTGTTTGTACCAATCCGCCATATATGAATAAGTTGGAAGGACAGTTAAAGAAATTTGTTGTTGATAATTATAAGGCATATTCCGGTGACTTGTTTAGCGTGTTTATTTACCGTAACTTTGATTACTGCAAAATAGATGGATACTCTGCTTTTATGACACCGTTTGTTTGGCTGTTTATAAAGACCTATGAAGCTTTGAGAACATATATCATTGATTCAAAGGCGATTACTACCTTAGTGCAGATGGAATACTCTGCCTTTGAAGAAGCAACAGTGCCAATATGTTCATTTGTTTTAAAGAATGGTAAAGCAACAGAGAAAGCGTTGTGTTTCAAACTGTCTGATTTTAAAGGTGGAATGGCAGTTCAGAAGCAAAAAGTTTTAGAAGCAATTGATAACAAGGGGTGTGGATATTTTTATGAAGCCGTTCAATCAGATTTCAATAAAATACCTGGAACTACGATAGCTTATTGGATAAGCAAAAATATGTTAGGAGCTTACGAAGCAGGAAAAAATATAGGAGAAATTGCGTTTCCCAAAACCGGAATGACTACGGGGGATAATAACCGCTTCCTTAGAATGTGGTTTGAGGTTAATATAAATAATGCAAAATTTGATGTAGAATCTGCAAAAGAGGCTCAGTGTTCAGAAAAAAAATGGTTTCCTTACTGTAAAGGTGGTGGATTTAGACGTTGGTATGGCTATAACGAGTATTTGGTAAATTGGTTTAATGATGGATATGAAATAAAGAATAATATTAAAGCCAATGGTTTAAAAGCAGCGAGCGTTAGAAGTGAAAATATGTATTTTAAACCTTTGATTACTTGGTCTGCCGTAACCTCTGGATTGTTTTCGTGTAGATATTGTTTTGGAGGAGCCTTGTTTGATTCTGGTGGCTCAAGTATTTCCGTTCCACAAAACGCATACTATTTACTTTCGGTATTAAATGGAAAAATCGGACAATACGTTTTGGATATAAGTAATGCAACTATCAATTACCAACCAGGAGATATTGCAGGAATACCAATCATATTTGAGAAAGTCGAGCAAGTAGAGTCAAATGCTCAATTAAATATTCAAATTTCAAAAACAGATTGGGATTCTTTTGAAACATCTTGGGATTTTAAAAAGAATCCGTTAGTTTCTGGGGCTGCTAATAAAATATCAACAGCTTTTGAAATGTGGTCAAAAGAATGTGCTGAACGTTTCAACCAGCTTAAAGCAAATGAAGAGGAACTTAATCGCATTTTTATTGATATTTATGGATTGCAGGACGAATTGACACCAGAAGTAGAAGATAAAGATGTCACTGTTCGCAAAGCTGATTTACAGAGAGATATTAAGAGCTTAATCTCTTATGCAGTTGGTTGTATGTTTGGACGTTATTCTCTTGATGAAGATGGACTTGCTTATGCAGGTGGAGAATGGGATAACAGCAAATATGATACTTTTATTCCGGATGAGGATAACTGTATTCCGATTACGGACGAGGAATATTTTGAAGATGATATTGTCGGTCTGTTTTGTGCTTGGCTGAAAAAGGTATATGGAGAAGATACGCTTGAAGAAAATCTTGATTTTATTGCGAATGCTCTGGGCAATAAAGGTAAGACAAGCCGTGAAGTAATCCGAAATTATTTCTTGACAGATTTTATCAAAGACCATATTAAGACCTATCAGAAGCGTCCTATTTACTGGCTTTTTGACAGTGGTAAGCAGAATGGGTTTAAGGCTCTTGTTTATATGCACCGCTGGAACGCAGACACCATTGGTAATGTTCGAGTTGAGTACCTGCATCGTATTCAGCGTGTGTATGAAAAAGAGATTACCCGTATGCAGGAAATCATCGACAATAGCCACGATAACAAGGAAATTTCCAATGCTACAAAGCGTAAAGAAAAGCTCCAGAAACAGATTAAGGAAACCAAAGATTATGATGCTAAAATTGCCCATTTGGCTCTTTCCCGTATCGACATCGACCTTGATGATGGTGTAAAAGTCAATTACGAAAAAGTCCAGACCGCTGATGGAAAGAAAATGCAGATTTTAGCGAAGATTTGAGGTGTTATATGGAACTGGAATATGGGTTGGTAGAAAATGCTCTTGATTCACTTCGGGAAGCAATGAATTATTACAACGAGGGCGATGAAGAAGATAATGCTAATCAATATAAATTTAGTATTCTTCTGTCTGCTCATTGTGTTGAATTACTACTTAAAGAAATACTTAGAAGAAATCATCCGGCATTGTTATTTGAAAATATTGATTCCGTAAAAGATTTACAAGATGATGATAATCAAACAGTAGGATATAAAAACGCAATTCAAAGAGTGAAAAAATTATGTGGTGTTGATTTAAAACAATATGAAACATATATTGATGAGCTTGGTCGTGTTAGAAATCAAATTCGACATTATAAATGTTCCATAAATGGAGAATATCATAAGCAACTTATGGCAAAAACTTTTTCTGCGATTGAATTTATTTTCAGAGATATTTTGGGACTAAAATTCGAGGATTATGAAAATATTATTGAACCAGCCGATATAGATTTTTTACACGAAGATATTGCAGCTAATAAAGCAAGAAAAAAAGATATTGTTAAGGATTTTGAAAAAAGTGAAAATAGGTTCAGGATAGAATATGTAGATGGTAAATACTTGGAGGTATGTTGCCCTCACTGCGGAACAGAAAGCCTTGCTTTAGAAAGCAATGGAAAAATAAAGTGTAAGTTTTGTGGAGAAGAGTTTGACAATTATTCTGAGCTTCATAAGGCAGATAGAAACTGCATAACGCAATATGGTATTCTTAGAGAATTTGGAAGAAGAAGACATTTACTTCATTCAAGAATTTTTGAATGCCCTCAATGTGAAAATGATTCGATGATAATGTTACCAAATAGAAAATGGTTATGCCTTGTGTGTGGCTATGAAGTAGAAACGTCATGTTATTGTGATGAATGTGGAGATGAAATGCCTTATATAGACGGAATATGTACAACTGCAATTTCTGATACAGACACTGAAGATTTTAAAACGCTATGTCCACAGTGTGCAAAAAAATACGCTGAAGATGAAGCATATATAGGCTATGAACTTAGTTGAAGAAAGTGTGTATCAGTAAGGAAAAGAGATGGACAGAAAAGTTAAGGAGTAATGGTTATGGCAGGAAAAGATGATAATTTTAAAGTCCTTAAGAAAAAAGAAATATATGAGTTCTTGGAAGGAAACGGACCGTTTCTGGTAACGCATAATGGTACAGAGTATGGATTACCATATTATACGGGCACACAACTGAGTTCATTATGTACTGAGTTTGGTTTAACAGAAGTTGTTGGTGGAAGCAGATGGTGCTATGTAGAAGAATTGCTTGATTATGCCATTGAGCAACAGCGTTGCGATGAACTGTTTAGATTTCTATTTAGCGAAAAGCAGTTTACTAATTTACAGGACATTGCCGATATGAATGAAGTTGATGATGTTTACCGCCAAATTGTGAAAAAGGCGATAGAACACATCAATCATAGCATTCGATTGTCCCGTAAGGAACTTGTTCTTATAAATGGTCACTTTATGATTGTTGAAGTTGGAAAAACTCCTGTTATAGAAACCCCAAAGCTAAATGTACGCTCGATTCCTTATGTTCAGGGACTTAGAGAACGATGCAATGATGATTTTAACTCAGGAAATTATGACAGTGTCATAACAAAATCAAGAACAACAATGGAAGAGGTACTTGTTCAATTATTGGAGGAAAACAATGTTGAGCAAATCTCAAAGGGTGATTTGCTTAAATTATACAATCAGGTAAAAACATTGTTTAATATGCAGCAGAGAAATGAAAATGACAAACGAGTTAATAATATGCTAAGCGGATTAGAAAAAATAGTTCAATCCATTGCAGAAATGCGAAATGCCAACAGTGATGCTCACGGAGTTGGAAGCCGCAGAATAGCTATTAGAGAATGCGAAGCAAGATTGGTTATGAACTCTGCAATCACATTTTGTGAATATATGATATCGGTTCATGATAAATAAGAGTTTTTAGGAGATATTATGGCAGAACTAAACTTAAAACAGATTACAGACAAATTAAATAGTGAGTTTGCAAGTGATGTCCGTAAACTTGTGTTTTGGTATGATGCTAATGCGGAGTTTCAGGAGGATATTGACAGCATTGAACTGGAAAATGCAAAGGTTCTGCATCTTGAGCCGGACAACCAGTTCTATATCAAATACTTCTTGGAACGAGAGGATACGACAACCAATTATCTTGTGTACGCTCCTTTTGCAAAACCGAACATAAGGGACAACCATCTTGCAGATACAATTCGATATTCCAAAGAATTCTTTGCTGACCGTGCTTCCTTGCTCACGCTTGATTTGGGGATTGATGAACGGTACAAGCCTGTCATTCAGCATTATATTAAATTCTTTGCGAATAAAGACAGAACGCAGAAATTCTATGATTTGGAAATAGAGAATTTCAATAGAAGTACGATAGAAGTTGCTCTGATGAGCGTTCTTTGCAAGGATAAGACAGCTTCTTTTGAAGAAGTGCTGCGTTCAATTTTGACAGACGATGGCTTGCAGGATAACAAATATCTGTCTGAGTTTGAAAAGTATGATTTGCTTTCTGCATTCTGGCAGCAGGCAGATGTGGCATTTGGATATAACGACCCGAAGCCGACGCTTGAAAAACTCGTTATCACGATGTTTATTACTTATGCGGCTAAGAGTATTCATACGGATATGCCACAGGCTTGGAAACCATTTATTTCTTATAAATTTGGTAATATCATTGCATTTATGGATAATCTGATGAACAGCTATCTGTATGGTACTCGTTTTGATAAGATTTCAGAGATTATCTATAATGCAATCAACGGTAAAAATTATCTTGAGAAGATGGAAGTGGAAACACTTGTAGATTGTAATATTTTTGCAGGTGTTGATGAACTTCTGATTAGTTGGATTATCGGCAGACTTGAGAATGAAGATATAGGAGCAAAGCTGAATGGAAAGACGATTCCGGAGCTTTGTGTAGAACGCAGGAAGCAACATTTTGGAAAGAACTTCCGCAATGAGTATTTTATTCTTCAGAATGCCTTTGATATGATTGCTGAAGGTAAGTATCAGCCAGTCAGCGGTATCAAAAACTTGGTTAAGGAATATACGGAGTCAACTTATAAGATTGACCGTTATTATAGATACTTTTATTTTCACTTTGATAAATTGGAAGATACCACACAGTTTGAAAAAATCAGGGAACTGGTTGAGAATATCTATACGAATGAGTATCTGAATCGGATTACAGTGAACTGGAACAATGAGCTTGCAGACGCAGATGGAGAAACAGGACTTACGTTGCAGAGAGATTTCTTTGCAAGGCACATCAATTACTCAAAGGATAGAGTGGTAGTTATTATATCCGATGCACTCCGCTATGAGGTTGCATATACGTTGTTTGAAAAAATGCAGGCAGATGAGAAGTGCAATGCTTCTATCGGAGCAATGCAAGGCGTTCTTCCATCTTATACACCGTTAGGTATGGCTTCCCTGCTTCCGCATAAGACGATTGAGTACAGTCCGTCTTATGATGTACTGGTAGACGGAAAAGCGTGCAGTTCCACGGAGCAAAGGGAATCTATTCTGAAAGAGTATAAAGTAAACAGTAAATGTATTCAGTTCGATTCAATGAAAACCATGAAGCAGGCAGACCTTCGTTCTATCTTTACCGGACAGGACGTTGTGTATATTTATCATAATCAGATAGATGCCCGTGGAGATAAAGCAGTTTCTGAGAATGAAGTCTTTACCGCTTGCGAAGAAGCAATCGAAGAAATTTATACTTTGATAAAGAGAATTGCATCGCAGGCAAATACCTATCATTTTATTGTGACGGCAGACCACGGATTCATTTATAAGAGAGATAAAATTCAGCCAACAGATAAGATTGCCGGAGCTGCTTCAAAATCAAACAGCGTTGGACAGCGTTATTCCACATCTGCCGAAGAAATCAAGGCAGACGGTGTTTGTCATACAACAGTTGGTAAGGTACTTGGCAATGATGATGAGCGTATTGTATCGTTCCCTCTTGCGTCAGATATTTTCAAGGTGGCAGGAGCAGGACAAAACTATGTTCATGGCGGCTGCTCTCCGCAGGAAATGCTTGTACCAATGATTGATGTGAAAGTAGATAAGGGCAAAAAGGAAACAAGTCTTGCAGAGATTGCTCTTGTAAGCCTGACTTCAAAGATTACAAACCTTATTACGACATTGGATTTTGTTCAGACAGAACCAGTAAGCGATGTTGTAAAAGAAACAAGCTACCGAGTATATTTCATTTCTGATAATAACGAGAAGATTTCTAATGAGAATATTGTTATTGCAGATAAGAAAGATAAAGATACGACGAAGCGTATGTTCAGACTCCGCTTTAACTTTAAGAACAAGAAATACGATAAATCACAGAAATACTACTTGGTTGCTTATGACGATAAGAATGATATAGAAGTTCTTCGTCACGAGATTATTATGGATATTGCATTTGCCGATGATTTTGGATTCTTCGGGTAATATCTGAAAAGGGGGTATCGCCTTATGAGAAGATGGGGCTTTTCTGATGCCTTAGCCTTTGCAGTTGCGATGACTGTTCGGGATATGAGCAGAGAGAAAGAAAAAAGACTGATTAAGACACAGAAGTTTTATCAGGAATGTTATGAAAGAATTGCCAATGACAGCGAACAGGCATTTAATATTGTATCAAAGGTTGTAAAAAAGGCGTCACGCAGATATATTCCGAATGAGATAGCTTCGGGCAGTACCTACCTTGCGTTATATGCGTTTGCTCTTGTTATTGAAAGACAGGGCAGAGTGACGAAAGAACAGAGTAAAATCATTAGGATTTATTTCAATAATATGAGTTTTCCGTTTTCGGAGAGTGCATATTTAAGTGCAGCGAGAACCGGAGGAGAGGTTGGCAATTTCCGAAATGTCATATCTATAAGTAAGAGTTATGCAGGTGGCTTTTGGGTCAACTTCTTCCGGGCATTATACAAATCCGGAACGCAGAAAGATTTGCAGGATATGATTGATTATACGACGTCAATCATTATGCGTTTTTCGATTCTTGGAAATCCTGACAGTAATATTTCAAATGCAATCTGTCAGAACTTTATTGACAGCGTAAATTATCAGATTAACCAAGTGCGTGAGATTTCCATTAAGGAAGTGGACTGGCTTGGTGTGATACCGATAGAAGACCGCTTGGAAGAAATGAAGTTTTTCTATGAGGATTTGATTGACAGGTCAAATATCACAAACGACATTTCAAAAGAAGAATTGCTTCCGTATTTGGAACTTCAGATATTGAATTGTATCTGCGATGTTGTAATGATGACGAAACAGCCGAAGTCCGTGAAACTGCGAATGATGAATGATGCAGTCAGACTTTCAGGCATACATACAGGTGTAACACCGGAACAATATGTAAGAGAGATTGCTAACAATACGGAGATAGGGCAGTTTTATAAAACAATGTTCTCATCAGGTAATCCATTGGGTTCATTTTGGCTCGTGATTTTTACAATGGGTGGACAGCTTTATGGAACAGACGCAACTGATGAACCGATTGGAATTGTCAATAATATTTTTTCTATTTTGATTCAGATTGAGAATTATCTTGATGAAAAGTATAACTTCTTAGGAAAAGACAGCATAGCGAAAGATTATATGTTGCATATCATCGAGCAGCTTGCCGATAAGTGCAATGAGGAGGATTAGATTATAATGGATAACATTGAAAAAGATATAGCTCAGGGCTATGCCGATTTTGCAGATGATGAAGGAAGCACAGCAGTAGGAACAGAGGAAAATATCGCAGCAGAAAACAGCACATCATTTAGCTTTGAAGAAACTTCCAGCTTTTCTGAGATGAGTGATATAAACAGAAAGCTCCGTACTTATTTCGATGGAAAGATTGTCCGCAAGGATTTGACGAAATCCATTAAAGAGGGGGCAAATGTTCCGGTTTACGTGCTTGAATTTTTACTGGGACAGTATTGCAGTTCTGATGACCCATCTATCATCGAAGAAGGTGTGGCGAATGTAAAAAGAATACTGGCAGACAATTATGTACGACCAGATGAAGCACAGAAAATTCTTTCCCTGCTCCGCCAAAGAGGAAGTCATACAGTTATTGATAAGATTACGGTTAATCTGAATATTAAAAAAGATACTTATGAAGCAGAGTTTTCTAACCTGGGAATTAAAGCAATTCCGATTAGCGAAGATTATCCGAGCAAATTTGACCGTTTGCTTTGTGGCGGTATCTGGTGTATTGTTCAGCTTGAATATGAATATATAGAGGAAGATAAGAATGCTTCTCCTATCCATATCCGTAAACTTACACCGATTCAGATGCCGCACGTTGACATCAATGAACTGAAACAAGGGAGAAAGGCGTTTACAAAAGATGAATGGATAAGCGTAATGCTCCGTTCTATCGGCATGGAACCGGACACACTGACCGAAAGAGAAAAGTGGCTGCTTCTTGCCCGTATGTTACCACTTGTAGAAAATAATTTTAATTTGTGTGAACTCGGACCGAGAAGTACAGGTAAATCTCATTTGTACAAAGAAATTTCACCGAACAGTATTCTTGTTTCCGGTGGTCAGACAACAGTAGCAAATCTGTTCTACAATATGGCAAGAAAGACAGTTGGTCTTGTCGGTTTGTGGGATTGTGTTGCTTTTGATGAGGTTGCAGGTATCAATTTCAAAGATAAAGACGGTATCCAGATAATGAAAGACTATATGGCTTCCGGTTCTTTCGCTCGTGGAAAAGAAGAAAAATCTGCGTCTGCATCAATGGTATTTGTGGGTAATATCAACCAGAGTGTTGATGTGCTGTTGAAAACATCAAGTCTGTTTGCTCCGTTCCCACCGGAAATGGGAACAGATACAGCATTCCTTGACCGTATGCACTGCTATATTCCGGGTTGGGAAATTCCAAAGTTTAGACCACAGCACTTTACAAATGACTATGGATTTATCAGTGATTATCTTGCAGAGTTTATCAGAGAACTTCGTAAAGAACAGTATGGCGATGCTTTGGATAAATATTTCCGCCTTGGAAAGAACTTAAATCAGCGTGATACGATTGCAGTCAGAAAGATGGTCGGTGGATTTATCAAGCTGCTTTATCCTGATGGAGAATATACCAAAGAAGAACTGGAAGAAGTTTTAAAGATTTCTCTTGAGATGCGTCGCAGAGTAAAAGAGCAGTTAAAGAAACTTGGTGGTATGGAGTTCTATGATGTGAATTTCTCGTACATTGATAATGAAACATTTGAGGAATTCTATGTGTCCGTACCAGAGCAAGGCGGTGGAAAGCTGATTCCGGAAGGAATGTGCAATCCGGGACAAGTCTATACCGTGGCTCAGGGTAAAACGGGTATGCTTGGTGTATTCCGTTTGGAATCTCAGATGATGCCGGGTAATGGAAAATTTGAACGCTCTGGTCTTGGCTCTGATGGAAAATGCAAAGAAGCAACGAACACAGCATTTAATTTCTTGAAAGCCAATTCTAACCGTATTAGTGGCTCTATCAGTACGACGACAAAGGATTATATCATCAATTACCAAGACCTGCAGGGCATTGGTATGACAGACAAATTGGCACTGCCGACCTTGATTGCTTTGGCGTCGGTAGCACTTGGAAAGTCAGTTGCAAGTAGTCTTGCAGTTCTTGGAGAAATCAGTATTGCAGGAACACTTATTAAAGTAGATGAGCTTGCAAACAGCTTGCAGGTATGTTTGGACAGCGGGGCAAAGAAAGTCTTGTTGCCTATCGTATCAGCAGCAGACATCGGGGCAGTTCCATCGGATTTAATTGGCTGCTTTAATTTGATTTTCTATTCCAGTGCAGAAGATGCAGTATATAAGGCGTTGGGTGTGGAATAAAAAGACAATGCGATGATAGATTTTAAATTGTGCAGACGGTCTGCACAATTAGGAAGGGCAGGCTATGGAAACAAAGCCAAGGATTTTATATTTACAAAAGATTTTACTGGAAAGAACTGATGAAGAAAATCCTCTTTCCACAACACAGTTAATCAATATATTGAATGATGAATATGGAATATCTGCACATAGAACTACTGTTACGAAAGACATTGCTGCACTTCAAGAGTTTGGAATGGATATTGTTACTATCCATTCTACTCAGAGCAAATACTTTGTAGCCAGTCGTAAGTTTGAATTGCCGGAACTAAAACTGCTGATAGATGCAGTGGAGTCATCGAAGTTCATTACAAAGAAGAAAAGCGAAACTCTGATTGAGAAGATACATACGATGACCAGTCCGGGGCAGGTGGCAAAGCTGAAGCGTAATAACTATGTGGTCAATCGCATTAAGCCGGATAATGAGCAGATATATTACATTATTGACGCTATAAACGACGCCATCAATGCAGGCAAGCAGATTTCTTTTCAGTATTATGATTATACTGGATTAAAGAAAAAGGTTCTGAAGAACAAGGGCGAAGTGTATAAGCTCAGTCCGTATAAACTTCTCTGGTGTGGGGACTATTATTATGTTCTCGGATATTCTGAGAAGAAAAGTAAGGTTATCAATTTCAGAGTAGACCGTATTGCTTCAAAACCTGAGATATTGGATAAGGACATTATTCCTATGCCTGATGATTTTGATATTGAAAATTACACAAAGGAAGTTTTCTTTATGTTCTCAGGCGAGAAAGTTCTTGTGGATT
>OIXA01003614.1_pt1 | contig 15978 bp, 9 predicted proteins | sample 1587721 | NCBI WGS metagenome assembly OIXA01 (sample SAMEA3888900, study PRJEB22519) | human gut metagenome | biome: human gut; feature: human-associated habitat; material: faeces | place: Denmark | collected 2013 | reverse complement strand
TTAAGGTGCGGGACGACGAGGATATGATACAGCTTGTGGAGAGCGTCAAGGAGCGAGGAGTCATTACTCCGGCTACCGTCCGTCAGAAAGAGGACGGCAGATATGAGCTGATTTCCGGTCACAGGCGAAAACGAGCTTGTGAGCTTGCCGGGTTTGAAGCACTCCGTTGCGAGGTCGTAGACCTTGACCGTGACGCCGCCACCGTCCTTATGGTGGAGAGTAACTACCAACGGTCGCAGATACTTCCCTCAGAAAAGGCGTTTGCCTATAAAATGCGGCTGGAAGCGATGAACAGGCAAGCCGGTAGACCACGAAAAGAAAATCCGACACCAGTGGTGTCAGATTTAGATGGTCAACGGACTAATGAGATTTTGGGCAACGAAGTTGGCGAAAGTCGTGAACAGATTCGCCGGTATATCCGCCTGACAAACCTTGTGCCTGAACTGCTCGACCTTGTGGACGAGGGCAAAATTAAAATGCGCCCTGCGGTGGAGCTTTCCTATTTGGACGAGGACAGTCAACGGGCGGTGGTTGATGAAATCGACCTGAACCAATGCACCCCGTCCCACGATCAGACTATTCGTATGCGGAAGTTCTTCACAGATGGAAAACTCACGCCGGAGGTGGTGTCCGCCATTATGGGCGAGGAAAAACCAAATCAGCGGGAGAAGATCGTCCTGCGTGGGGACAAGGTGCGAAGTCTGATCCCGAAAAATATCACCGTAAGCCAAACGGAGGATTATGTGGTCAAAGCACTGGAGCATTACAGCCGCTTTCTTCGTCAGCGGGCAGAGCGTGACAGCCGATAGGCACACGGAGTATGTTTCCTGCTGTCCCCCTTCCTCACACTCCAACCCCTGAGAACCACCAGACTATCCGAAATAAACTATCTCCTGATTTATCTCTATCTCTCTAAGCTAAATCTATCTAAGAGCAAACGGAGTTCGCACAATTCGGAAAACTGCGTTTTGGCGGTATGATGAAAAGTTGCGCTTCAAAACGCACCTTTGTCGGAGCAGTTCTCATCGGGTAGAATGTAATCGAAGGGAGTGAAGCGAATGAAATCCAAAATCGCAGTTCTTTTTCTCATTGTCCTTTTGTGTCTGACTTCGGGGTGCAGCAACACCTCGCATATTGCAGAACAGCCCGCCCCGGTTTCTTCTTCGGGAAGTAACGAAGCTCCCAGTCAAGCGGAAACGGCGCAGGCGACAGAGAAAACGGAGGTTGAACAGCCCCGAAGCACAGAACCGAAAGACGATGACCATTCAGCAGAAGCAACGGTAAGCGTATCGGAAAGTGACACCCAAACAACAGAGGTTCCCGATCAGGCTGACCACAGCACGGCAGTGCTGCCACAGCCAAGCGAACCTGAAAAGAAAACAGACGAGTCCGAATGCCGACCGGAAACCGCTGCCCCGACAGAAAAAGAACAGCCCACACCTCCGGCAACTGAGGAATCGACGCCACCGGAACCGCCGAAAGAAGAACCGACCGAGCCGGTCTTTGACATTGACTACTGGATCAGCTTTGCCAAGAGTTACGCCGAGAGCATCGGACTTACGCTCGACAGCGGAGCCGTGTATTGCTGGGATAACCCCGTCGCCGCAGGTGTAAAATGCAAATACACCGAACGGGATATTCGTGGCTATCTCGACCGATATGCCAAGGACGACGAAATCACCGATGTGTGGATTTGGTATGAGCAGACCGGAAGCGGCTCTTATGAAATCTATATCGGCTACGCATAACAACAAAACACATTTCACCCGAAACGCATCGTCATTGCACGGTGCGTTTTTTATTTCCAAGGAGGTAAAAAACACAATGAAAAAGAACCTTTTCAAGCGAGGGATGGCGGGACTGCTTTCCCTCGTGATGTGCCTGACAGCCCTTGTGGGGATTGGCACAACTACTGCCTATGCCGCAGGAGAAAGAGCAGAGGTCTACCTTGTTTCTTTTCCGAGAAGCGGCGATGCTAATATTGATTACAGCGGTACTTGGGGGCATCCCAATCTCCGGTATATGAACGGCTGGCATTCCGGTGAGTCCAAGTACACTACCATTCGAGCAATGCACTCGTATGACGGTAACATCTGTTACTGCATTGAGCCGGGAGTGCAGCAGGATACCGGCGACACTTATACCAGTAAGGACGAAACCTTTTGGGACAACCTGCCCTCAGACATCAACAGCACCATTTCCCCCTACGATATGAAGCTGTTCATCGGGCGTATTATGCAGTACGGTTACACGGGACCCATCAGCACCTCGTGGCGTTCACAGAACCCTGCTGATGCCGCAACGCTGGCGGAAGCTATGGCAACACAGGTTCTCATTTGGGAAACCGTTGTCGGTGAGCGTGACGAGGACTTCGATTATGTAAGCCCCGGTAGCTACGATGCTGTTAAGGGCGTTATCAGCACCGCCCACCCGCTGTATGACCTGTTTTGCGATTACTATGACAGCATTGAAGCAAGCGTTCAGCGTCACTCTGCCATCCCCAGCTTTATGTCCAAAAACCCGAACAGAGCGCAGAGCGTGGAACTGGAATGGGACGGTAGCGGTTACACCGCTACGCTGACAGATCACAACCGAGTGCTTTCCGATTACAGCTTTTCCGCTAATGAGGCTGGCATTTCTTTCAGCGTCAACGGAAACCAGCTCATTATCACAGCAACGGATGCTCCTTCTGACAGCGTAAGAATTACTGCCAATAAGGTTGGCTCGTCCCGTCGTGGTGTCATCACCTGGACGGACGGAACATTCAATCAAGGAAGCAGCAAGCAGGATGTTATCACCTACGCACAGTTGGTCAGTGACCCCGTGCAGGCGTTCCTCAATCTGAAGGTGTCCTACGGCTCTGCCAAGATCGTCAAGACCTCGGAGGACGGAAAGGTGGACAACCTCACTTTTACCGTCACCGGCAACGGCGTCAATCAGACCGTCAAGACCAACTCCAAGGGCGAGATTCAGATCGACAACCTGATGCCCGGCGTTTACACCGTGACCGAAATGGACTACGACAAGTATGAGCCGCAGGAGTCCCGCCGTGTGACGGTGGTTTCCGGTCAGGTTTCTACCGTAAACTTCAACAACAAACTCAAGCGAGGAGATTTGCAGGTCATCAAGTCCTCAGAGGACAATCTCAATGAGGGCGTGACCTTCCATCTGTACGGTACTTCTCTTTCCGGCGTTGCCGTGGATGAATATGCCGTCACGGACGCAAACGGCGTGGCGACCTTTGAAGCTGTCCTTATCTCCGGTTCCACACCTTATACCGTGGAGGAAGTGGACACTGCTGTTCGCTATGTTGTTCCCGAAGCGCAGTCTGCGCCTATCAACTGGAACGAGGTCACGAGCCGCAGCTTCCTCAATATTTTGAAGAAGTTTTCCGTGACCGTTACCAAGAGCGACGCTGAGACCGGCACGGCGCAGGGTGATGCTTCTCTTGCCGGTGCTGTTTACAGCATCTATAAGGGCGAAACCCTTGTGGATACCTACACCACCGACAAAAACGGGCAGTTCGTTACCAAGGAATATATCTGCGATAACGACTGGACGGTGCGAGAGATCACTCCCTCTGAGGGTTATCTGCTTGATACCACCGTCCATAAGGTCGGTGCAGAGCCGCAGCTTTATACCGTGGAGCATAATCAGACGGCAAATGATGTGACCGAGCAGGTCGCAAAGGGCAATATCGCCATCATCAAGCACACCGATAACGGTGATACGCAGATCGAAACACCCGAAAATGGTGCCGAGTTTGCGGTGTATCTGAAAGCCGCTGGCAGCTACGAGGTTGCCGAGGATACCGAGCGTGATTATCTCACCTGTGATGAAAACGGCTTTGCTCAGACAAAGGATATGCCTTACGGCATCTACACCGTCCATCAGGTGTCCGGCTGGGAGGGCAGCGAGCTGATGCCCGACTTTGATGTGTTCATCTCTCAAAATGGGGCGACCTATCGCTATCTTATCAACAATGCACCCTTTAACAGCTTCATCAAGATCGTGAAGCAGGACGCAGAAACCGGCAAGACTATTCCTTACGCCGGCGCAGGTTTCAAGATTTATGACCCGGAAGGCTATCCCGTAACAATGACCTTCACTTACCCCACGCCCACCACTATTGATGTGTTCTACACCAATGCAGAAGGTTCTCTTGTCACGCCGGAAAAGCTGTCCTTTGGAAAGGGGTACTCTATTGTCGAGGTACAGGCTCCCTACGGCTATGTCCTCGATGAAACGCCCGTGTACTTCGATGTCACGGAGGATAATTCCACAGAAGAAAGCGGGGTTACGGTAGTAAAAGTGGATAAGCCCAATATGGCACAGAAAGGCACCATCACCGTGGAAAAAACCGGCGAGGTGTTCTTCGGCGTTTCCGTCATCGGCGGCGTAGATGAACGCGGAAACGAACTGCCCACCATCTATCAGCCGCAGTATGAAAAGAGTGGACTTCCCGGTGCGGTCTATGAGATCATCGCCGCAGAGGATATTATCACGCAGGACGGCACTGTCCGAAATCAGAAGGGCGAGGTCGTAGACACCGTTACAACCGATGAAAACGGCACAGCGGTGAGCCGTGAACTCTATCTCGGCAAATATGAGGTGCGAGAGATCACAGCACCCCACGGGATGGTGCTCAACCCGGAACCCCACTGCGTCGAGCTTGTTTACGCCGGTCAGAATGTTGCTGTTACGGAAACGGCGACTTCGTTCGAGAACGAGCGTCAGAAGGTGGAAATCAGCCTTGTAAAGTCCATCGAGCAGAATGAGCGCTTCGGTATTGGCAATAACGGTGAAATGAAGAACATTTCCTTTGGGCTGTTCGCCGCCGAGGAAATCGTATCTGCCAGCGGCACTTCCATTCCCGCAAATGGTCTTGTTGAGATCATCTCTCTGAATGAGGACGGAACGGCGAAAATCAAGACTGACCTTCCTTTTGGAAGCTACTATGTGCAGGAGCTTGCTACCGACAGTCATTATATGCTGTCCGATACCAAGTATCCCGTAACCTTTGGGTATGCCGGTCAGGATACGGCAGTTGTAAAGATTGCCGCTAACGACGGCAAGGCAATCGAAAATGATCTGATCTACGGTTCTGTTTCCGGTAAGAAGGTCGATGAAAACGGCGATTCCCTCGGCGGTGCGCTGATCGGACTGTTCCGCACGGATGACGGCGAGTTTACAAAGGAAAACGCTCTGATGACTGCCACTTCTGCTGAAGATGGTAGTTTTTCTTTTGAGAACATTCCTTACGGCACTTGGTATGTCCGTGAGATCGAACAGCCCGCCGGCTTCGTGCCGGATGACACCATCTATCCCGTGACCATCGGCGCAGACGGTCAGGTCGTGGAGATCGAAATCGTCAATGAGTATGTCCGTGGAAACATCCATCTGACCAAGGTGGATTCCGAATATCCTGACAATAAGCTGACCGGAGCGACCTTTGAGGTCTACAAGGACAGTAACGCAAACGGCAAGCTGGACAGCGGTGATGAACTGCTCGGAACACTGACCGAAAAGGAAAAGGGCGAATACAGTATGAACGACTTGTTCCACGGTCGCTACTTCGTCAAGGAAACCAAAGCACCGGAGGGTTTTGTCCTCGATACCGGCGTGTATGAAGTGATGATCGACACCAACGGCAAGACCTACGAAGTGGAGAACAAGGCAGGTGTAGGCTTCGTCAATGATGCTATGCGTGGTAACCTGAAAATTGTCAAGACCTCCTCTGACGGCAAGGTCAAGGGCTTCGCTTTCCGAATTACCGGAGCAAATGGCTATGACATTATCCTTGAAACCAACGACAAGGGTGAGATCTTCATTGACGGGCTACGCATCGGGGACTACACCATTTCTGAGGTGAGTAATCCCACATCTTCGATGTATGTTCTGCCTGCCGACAAGAAGGCAACGGTTAAGCTCGGCTCCACTACCATTGTGGAGATGCACAATGTTCTGCGTGATACGCCTAAGACCGGCGACACAACCAATCTGCCACTGCTCTATACCCTTGCGGGACTGTCCGCAGTGGGCATCGCTGTGTGCGGCGTTATCGGATTCAAGAAAAAGAAAAAGGAGGATCGTAACTAATGGAACCTAAAACCATCGTGGCTATCGTACTGGTAGCCTTTATCATCGGCGGCTTTATCTTCTTGCAGATTAGATCGAAAAACAAGAAGTGAGCAAACCTTCCGAGGGGCGGAGCAAAAACTCCGCCCCTTTTCTACTACCCGAAGGAGGGATTCAATGAATCAACAGAAAACTGTGGAAAGCCGTGTGCTTTCTATCTTGAAGGACTGTCCGAGAGCAAGGTTCGACGATATGATCCTCATTATGCACTACTACAACCGCTATGCGACTTATCTCAGAGCCGGCGAACTGCCTCTCAATGACCTTGCATTCAACTACAAAGTCTACGGACTGCCGTGCTTTGAAACCATCCGCAGGGCAAGGCAGCGTGTGCAGTCGCTTTTTCCGGAATACTCCCGCAACGCCGAGCAGGATGATATGGTTATCATCATCGGCATTCTCTGAGGTGACGGCTATGGAAAATGGAAAAAGAATGGTCGGTGATTACACCGTCCTCTGCGCCGTGAATATCGGCGCCCGTGAAATCATCCTTGCTGAGAATGAGCAGAGTACCAACGGAGAACGCTTCCTCTGCTGCTACGGAGAGCGCAACGACATATTTGAAAAGTTTACCGAGTGTGCTGTTGGTGACGACTACATTGATGCAGCGCTGTTCTTTGCAGAGCGCATCAAGCAAGACGCCGAGAGGTTTCGGGCAGAGGTTGAAAAGCTGGATATTCCCGTGACGGTTATCACCCAAGCGGACTGCATTCCCGACCACTATAAGAACGACATCAACGGCAAAATCATCGCCATCAATCCAGCTGTTCTCAAGCCGGAGTATCAAAGAGCTGACCGGCAACTCTATTATGTGACCGGCGGCTTCGGCGCTTCGGCAAACAGTCGTGGCAGCGCCGTATTTTGCAAAAATCTCTATGACGGCAAGAATACCCGTTATGAGCGTATGGATGTGCTGGGTGAAGTAAAGCCGGAGCGTATGCCCGATTGGGCAGAAAAGAAAGCAATTCTTTTTCGGCATACGCAAAGCAGTAAGCTGATGTTTGAGTATGGTGGCAGGATGTTCAGCCCATATCGCTTGTTCACAAAAGCTGAAAATACGCTTGATTTCATATCACTTCATACCGCAAGAGATTTTGAACTTGGCTTTATGAGCAAAGACTGCCCTGAAAGCAAAACCTCATATAGCTATGCGGAGTTCTACAAGAAGTCGAGTATCAAGAACTGTGATCTGTTTGTGTGTGCAGACAACGGCAAACTCTACTGTCCGGGAGAAAATGAACTATTCGAGTGGCAAGGTGAAGTCGGGAAAAGTGATTTCGACAGAAAGCCACATACGAAATCTCAGAAGGAGTACGAACGATAAGGAGGTAAACACCTATGGCAGCAAAGAAAATCGCAGTCGAACAGGGCTTGCAGCAGAAAATGAAGGTGCTGGCAAAGCTCTTTGACGCAGGCTGTAAAACCGAAAAAGACTTGAAGGCGCTGACCTTGCCGACGATTCTGAAAATCCCCGATGTGACCGTGCCGGATATGACGGTCATCACCGAGCTTCAGGAGCAGGTCGCAAAGAACCGCCTTTTCTCATACTTGGGAGGTGGAACAGATGAGCCAAGCGACACGACCGAATGACCGCCACATCATTTGGAGCAACCAAAGCCTTAATGTGGATGACTGGCGAGAGGACTACAAGGAGTTCCTTGAAGCAAATGAACTGGACGACGACCCGAATGATGAGCAGGCACTCTATGAGTGGATGGAGGAAACCAATTACGACTACCTCTCCGATGAGCGAGTCAACCTGAATGTTCAGCTTTCCCAGCCGATCATTGTCATTGGCGACATAGGCAGATGGAACGGCAGAGTGATGGGCTATAAGGAGATACCCTCCGGCAACATCCGGGATTGCCTGTATGCCGATACCGACTATACCGAATGGTATGTAGATAAGTACGGCGATCTTCGTGCCGATGCTACTCACCACGACGGCACAAATCACTATCTCTACCGAGTGTTTAAGGACGGCGTTTCCGAAACACAGATGGAGAACCTGAGAGATAAAATCTATCACGGCAAAGCCACACGAGCCGATATTACCCGGCTGACCCGGCGACTTGGGGATGAGATCGCCGCCGTTTACGGCTTTGACATCCCGAAACAACGAACAACGCAAGAAAGGGGCGCAAGATAATGACAGATTTCACACTGCGACCGCTGACCGTTCCCGAACGCAAATACACCTACGCTCAAAGCTCGCAGCTTCAAGGGCAGACAGGCAATATCGGTTATCTGCGTGGGGACTTCGGCTCAAGCGGCGATCAGTTTTATACCACTTGGTTTGATACCCGACCGCAATGGAAAAGCGATGAGTTCAAGCGGGACTTGGATGATGTAATCAACGCCCTGCGCTCCGAGGAGTACGGACTGCTTCAAAGCCGTTCTCAGATGGTGCGTTATGGGCGTGAGAACAAGGAAAGCGAAATGCAGGGTGCTTATACCACTGAGTTCGGCTTCCGAGCAGATACCGAGAAATATGCGTTTGTGCTTCGCTGTAATCCAACGAGGGGCGACTATAACTTCTACTGCCTCTGCTATGTAAAGGAATGGCTGGACAAGCACATCGAAGAAGCCAACCGGGATATTCGCTTTATTGACAGCCACTATAAAGAGCTGTTCCGTATCCCGGACGGAGAGCGCATCATTGTGACCGACCGTGACGGTAAGACGGAAAGCTATCCCTGCCGCTATATTGACAACTATCACACAGAGGTTGGGCGCAATCTCTTTCACATTTGCGAGTTTGCCGAGCGTATGGAGCAAGGCGGCTGTACCTACGCTCCAATGGAGCCGCCCTTGCCTCCGATGTGCTATTCCATACTCCCGTCAACCGGCGAGGTCATTCAAATCGCCCGCTGGCAAAAGGGCTACACCGCTACAAGTTTTAACGACGGGAACCGTGCGGAGAACGAAGCAATCAAAGACAAGTTCAATGAAAAGCTGGGTGTCAGCAAGGCGCAGGAGCAGGCAATGCTCGCCGGTTCTATGATCCGGTGGGACTCCATTGCCGCCAAGCCCAAGAGCTATGATGAGAACGGCAAAGCCATCAAGCCCAAAGACTATGAACGATAAGGAGGTGTCCGCCGATGGCACGAAAATATGACTTCATTTCTGAGCTGTATAAGCGAACCTGCAAAACGGTCGTTGCAAACCCCGAAAGCTGGGAGGCATTTCTGCGCTCTGCCTGCTACAACTACCGTCTGCGTTTTGATGAGCAACTTTTGGTTCACGCACAGCGACCGGACGCCACCGCCGTTCTTCAGATCGACGACTGGAACCAAAAGTTTGGGCGATGGGTCAACCGTGGGGCGCACGGCATTGCCGTTTTTGAGGATGCCGACCAACGCCGCCAGCGGCTTGTCCACTACTTCGATATTTCCGACACGCATCCCAGCCGCTTTTCCCGCAGAGTTCCCATTTGGCAAATGCGGGACGAATACACGGCAGAAGTGATCGACACGCTGGAAAGCACCTTCGGAGAGTTGAACGACAAGGAAACCCTTGCCGTTGCCATCGAGTCGGCGGCAAGAAACGCCGTAGAGGACAACATCCTCGACTATCTCCCCGATCTGATTTACAGCGTGAAAGACAGCTTCCTGGACGGCGTATCCGAAGAAGAAATCACCCACATTTTCAAAACGGCGGTTAGAAACAGCGTCGCCTATATGACGATGACCCGCCTGGGCATTGAAGCCGGAGAATACTTTGAACCCGATGATCTTCGAGATGTGGTGAATTTTACGACCCCTGCCACGCTGAACGCCCTCGGCTATGCCACCAGCGATATTGCGGAGATGGGACTTGCGGAGATTTCCCGCACCATTCTTGCCCTCGACCGTCAAAATCGCATAATTGCAGAGAAAACCAAAGCCGATTACAATGTAGGCAAAGAAAAAACCGAAAGGAGTCCTGATGATGAACGAGATCACTTACACGAGGCAGGGGGATTATCTGCTCCCCGATCTGACAATGCCGGAGCAGCCGGAGCTGTCGATGGGCAGGTACGCCCGGATGCGGAGGAAGTTCCTGAAGGAGCATCACAAGGTACGCTACTACAACCTGCTGACGAGTTGCGCCCTGAACGAGCACCTGAACGACACGGAGCGCAGAGCGAACGAGATGGAACAGATGCTGACGGAGCAGATGGCAGCGTCGGAGGGCGTGACGGAGAGCCTGAAAGCGACGGATATGATGAGCTGGGTTCGGAAGATGAACAGTATCCGGAGCCGAGTTCAGGAGATCGTGATGGCGGAGGTAATCTTCGCTTAGACTATTACGACCGAAGTCACGAGGATAAAAGCCTGCCGTTCTTTGGCGGCGACGACACCGTTCGTGAGATCCTCGGCACCACGCCGCACCTAAAGGCAAGCAAGGACGAGATACGGGCATTCTTTGAAGCTACCGCTGATGAGAACGCCCGTATTTCTTATATCAAGCGCATTTTCAACAACGACTATACCGAGGTCATTCTGAGCGATGGACGGCGTGTGGGCTACAAGACCTATCAGAATGTGTTGCAGCTTTGGGAGGGAAGTTATCTCTCCCGCACGGCACAGAGTTTCTATGATTGGGGCGTGATCGCCCAGCATTTTGAAGCGATGCGGCTGCTTGGGGAGTTGCAGGACACGATGAAGCCATTGCCGTCCATCGACGGGCAGTTGAGCTTGATGACAGCAGGAGCAGAGGAACGAAAGCCCTCTGCTTTTACTTTCTCTCAGGAGATAATCGACGCTGTTCTCACCCGTGGCAGCGGCATCTCTGAGGGAAAAATGCGAATCTATGAGCAGTTCCAAAAGAGCTTGTCTGCAAAGGAAAATGCCGACTTTCTGAAAAATGAATACGGCTGGGGCGGTGCTTATCCCGTAATCGTCGGAGCCGGTATTGATGAGCAGCACGACGGTAAGGGTATCCGTATTTCTAAAGGCATCGGAAGCGATAAACCCCATATCGACCTGAAATGGAGTCAGGTGGAGAAGCGTATTGGTGAGCTGATAAAACTCGACCGTTACCTGAACCCCAAGGAAAAGGCACAGTACCCTGAGTGGCTGCAAAGGCAGGAGGAACGCCGTGCAGCACTTGCCGAGGAACGAAGGAACAGAGAAATCTTGTCTACCGCACCGTCCGAAAAGACGGAGCCGGAAAACGAGCGATACGAATACCATCTCGGCAGCACCGTCTATCTCGGCGCAAACGAGTATGAAATCCTGTCCTTTGATGATGAGCGTGTAATGCTCTATGATACGCAGTTTCCGCTTTTCAACAAAGAGATGGATCGAACCGAGTTTGACCGCAGGGTGCAGGAGAACCCGCTGAATGACCATTTGAAGGTCGCTAATAAACAGTCCGAAGAAAAGGCGGTCGAGTTCGACATCGGGATGGGCTATCTCGGCAACGGACTGACCGTTTGGAACCGTGCCGTGGAGGTCAATGGGGACTATCAGAACATTGCTCATATCTCCCCCGAAGGTGAGATCACCTTCTATGTGCAGGACTTGCCGCAGAGCGTTGTGGAGCGTATCGAGCAGGCAGCAGAAAGAGAAAAGCCAAAGGATGCTGCTTTGCCGGAGTTCCATCAGGCGTATCTTAAAACCAAAGCAGACAATCCGAGTAGCCTTTTGCTGTATCAGGTGGGTGATTTCTTTGAAGCCTATGCTGATGATGCAGAGGTCGTCGGGACTGCTCTTGAGCTGACACAGACTACTCGTGCCGTCGATCACAACACCCGTGTCCCAATGGTAGGATTTCCGCAGCACCGCTTGGAAACCCACCTTACAATGCTGACCGACAGAGGGTACGATGTAGCGGTCAACGCTTTGGAGGACGGTAAACGCATTACCCGCACCGTGGTTTCCACCACGAAGGAAGCACCCATCGAGTCCAAACCTATCGGCAGGATCGACTATCTCGACACGGACGGCAAGGTCGGTGAAAGCATTGAGTACACCAGCCCTTATAGTTTCGAGAAAGACATCAAGGAGGAAAACTACTACGGTGTGCCGATGAGTATTGTTCTGTATAAGGACAAGGACGGCAACACGATTCCGCACGGTTTTATCGCACAGCTTGACCCACCGCCCAAGGGCTTTGAGATCATCGACAGCCCGTATCTGCCGGAAAATGCTCTGGACAAGGCGAAACATCTCATTGATGATTTTTGCCGTGAGGAGTATCAGCGTGAGGACGGTGCGGATTACACTGACCTTACCAATGTAGGTATTGCCTACACTACCACAGAGGACGACAGGCACGAAATACAGGCAAGGGTCAATCTTGTGGATTTCCGCATCGAGACTCTTGCAGACGGCAAGGTCGTCCGCAGTGTGCAGTATTCGTCCCTTGAAGAACTGACCGAAAAAGGATTGCAAGCACTGTCCTTTGATGATCTTGTTTATCTCTCCGAGGAAGAACTTGCACAGGTGGAAGCACCCCTTACCCCTGTTTGGGAGCATCCGAAGAAAAGCCGGGTGCAGACCTTTGATATTCATCCCGAAATCCCAATGGCAGACCGTCATACCTTTGACCTTGCTTCTCACGAGGTCGAGGAGGTAAACAAGAAAGAACGCTTCCACCGCAACTATGCGGCGATCACCGTTTTGAAAAGGTGTCAGGAAGAAAACCGCTTCGCCACACCGGACGAGCAGATCATCCTCTCTAAATATGTGGGCTGGGGCGGTATTCCCGAAGCCTTTGATGAGCGAGCCGGTTCTTGGCAGACAGAGTTCAGTATGCTAAAAAACATCCTGACGCCGGAGGAATACGCTTCCGCAAGAGAAAGCACTCTGACCGCTTTCTACACGCCGCCAACGGTAATCGATGCCGTGTATAAGGTGATGAAACAGCTTGGCTTCCGTGAGGGCAACATCTTGGAACCCTCCTGCGGCATCGGGCATTTTATCGGTATGCTCCCCGAAGAAATGAAGGAAAGCAAGATCTACGGTGTGGAACTGGACACAATTTCTGCCGGTATCGCACAGCAGTTATATCAAAAGTCCTCTATCGCCGCACAGGGCTTTGAGGAAACAAATCTCCCTGACAGCTTCTTTGATGCCGTTGTGGGGAATGTGCCATTCGGGGATTTCAAAGTCCCTGACAAGCGTTACGACAAGCACAAGTTCCTCATCCACGACTACTTCTTCGCCAAATCCTTGGACAAGCTCCGTCCGGGCGGCGTAATGGCTCTCATCACCAGCAAGGGAACGATGGACAAGGAAAACTCCGCTGTCCGCAAATATATTGCTCAGCGAGCCGACCTGCTTGGTGCTATCCGTTTGCCGAACAACACCTTTAAGGGTAACGCCGGAACGGAGGTCGTTTCGGACATTCTTATTCTGCAAAAGCGTGACCGCATTGTGGATATAGAGCCGGATTGGGTACAGCTCGGTACGGATGAAAACGGTATCCTGATGAACAGCTACTTTGTTGAGCATCCCGAAATGATACTCGGAGAGATGAAAATGGTGTCGGGGCGTTTCGGTCCCGAAGTCACCTGCGTTCCTTACGAGGGGGCAGACCTTGCCGAGCAACTCAGCGAAGCCGCTTCCAATATTCACGGTGAGCTGACCGTATATGAGATGGAGGATGAGCTTGCAGAGGAGGACAATTCCATTCCCGCAGATCCCACCGTCCGTAACTTTTCCTATACGGTGCTGGACGATAAAATCTACTTCCGAGAAAACAGCCGTATGGCTCCGGTGGAGGTATCGGCTACCGCAGAGAACCGCATAAAGGGTATGATCCGCATCCGTGATTCGGTCAGAACGCTGATTGAATTGCAGACGGAGGATTACCCCGACTCGGAAATTAAAGCAGAGCAGGAGCAATTAAACGCTCTTTATGATACCTTTTCCAAGCAGTACGGACTTATCAACAGCCGTGCCAACATCTCCGCCTTTTCGCAGGACAGTTCCTTTTCTCTGCTCTCGGCTCTTGAGGTCTTGGGCGATGAAGGGCAGCTTGAACGCAAGGCGGATATATTCTACAAGCGAACCATTAAGCCACACACCCCGGTCACTTCCGTAGATACCGCCAGCGAAGCGCTTGCCGTTTCTATGGGCGAAAAAGCCCGTGTGGATATGGATTATATGTGCGAGCTGACCGGCAAGACCGAGGAAGAAATCTTTGCGGACTTGAAGGGTGTTATCTTTCTGAACCCGATGTACGGGTACGGCAATTCCACGCAGGCAAAGTACCTGATGGCAGATGAATACCTCTCCGGCAATGTCCGTGAAAAGTTGGCACTCGCCCGAAAGTCGGCGGAGCTTTACCCCGAAGATTACACCGTCAATGTGGAAGCACTGGAACGGGTGCAGCCCAAAGACCTGACCGCCAGCGAGATCGCCGTTCGGCTTGGTGCTACTTGGCTGCCGACCGAAATTGTCGAACAGTTTATGTTTGAGTTCTTGGGAACACCGAGGTACGCACAGTGGAACATCAAGGTTCATTTCTCTGCCTATACCGGCGAATGGAACATTGAGGGCAAGTCCTATGACCGCAGCAATGTGAAGGCATACAGCACCTACGGTACGGTGCGCATCAACGCCTATAAGATCATCGAGGAAACACTGAACCTAAAAGATGTCCGCATCTTTGACTATGTGGAGGACGCAGACGGCAAAAAGAAAGCCATTCTGAACAAGAAGGAAACTGCAATCGCACAGGCAAAGCAGGAGCTGATCAAGCAGGGCTTTCAGGATTGGGTCTGGTCTGACCCTGAACGCAGAGAACGGCTTTGCATCCTTTACAATGAGAAATTCAACAGCCTGCGTCCCCGTGAGTACGATGGAAGTCACATCGTTTTCAGTGGTATGAACCCGGAAATCGAGCTTCGGGAACACCAAAGAAATGCGGTGGCGCACATCCTCTACGGCGGCAATACGCTGCTTGCACACGCCGTGGGCGCAGGGAAAACCTTCGAGATGGTTTCGGCGGCGATGGAGTCCAAAAGGCTCGGATTGTGTAGCAAATCCCTGTTTGTCGTACCCAACCACCTCACTGAGCAGTGGGCATCGGAGTTCTTACAGCTCTATCCCTCAGCCAATATTTTGGTGGCAACGAAGAAAGACTTTGAAACCAAGAACCGTAAAAAGTTCTGCGGCAGAATTGCCACCGGCGATTACGATGCCATCATTATCGGGCATTCGCAGTTCGAGAAAATACCGATGTCCATTGAACGGCAGCGGGCGATCCTCGAACAGCAGCTTGATGAGGTAACGGAGGGCATTGCGGAACTGAAAAAGAACCGTGGAGATAACTTCTCCGTAAAACAACTGGAACGCACAAAGAAATCTGTCAAGCAGAAACTCGATAAGCTCAACGACCAATCCAAAAAGGATGATACAGTGACCTTTGAGGAGTTGGGTGTGGACAGACTTTTCATTGATGAGAGCCATTACTATAAGAATTTGTTCCTCTTTACTAAGATGCGGAATGTAGGCGGCATCGCCCAAACCGAAGCGATGAAATCCAGCGACCTCTTTATGAAATGCAGGTACTTGGACGAACTGACCGGAGGGCGTGGGACAGTGTTTGCGACAGGAACGCCGATCTCCAATTCGATGGTCGAGCTTTACACCATTCAGCGGTACTTGCAGTACAACACCCTTGTTCAGAACAACTTGCAGCACTTCGATGCCTGGGCTTCCACTTTCGGAGAAACCATTACGGCAGTAGAACTTACACCCGAGGGCTATACTTTAATAGGACAAAAAAATTAACTGTCCTAAATTGAAAAAATACATACGGAAAGGAGGATAAGAAAATGTCAAGGACTTCAAGAATTACAGCACTTTACGAGCGTTTGTCAAGAGATGATGACCTTACTGGCGA
>OIXA01003599.1_pt1 | contig 16027 bp, 16 predicted proteins | sample 1587721 | NCBI WGS metagenome assembly OIXA01 (sample SAMEA3888900, study PRJEB22519) | human gut metagenome | biome: human gut; feature: human-associated habitat; material: faeces | place: Denmark | collected 2013 | reverse complement strand
GAATGAGTATAGCAACATTTCGTGGGGGTGTACACCCTTACGAGGGAAAAGATTTATCCAAGGACTTACCGATCAAGACTGTACAGCCTAAGAAAGAACTGGTATTTCCGATGGGCCAGCACATTGGCGCACCGGCAACGCCAATTGTCGCAAAAGGCGATAAAGTTTTAGTTGGTCAGAAGATTGGAGAGGCAAGCGGATTCATTTCTGCGAATATCTGCAGTTCTGTTTCGGGAACGGTAAAGGCAGTGGAGCCAAGAATGCTCCTCAATGGTTCTCAGGCAACTTGTGTTGTCATCGAAAATGATGGAGAATATGCAGCAATTGAAGGATTGGGAGAGGATCGTGATTACACGAAACTTTCTGCTGATGAGATCCGCGACATTGTGAAGGAAGCTGGTGTAGTCGGCATGGGCGGTGCCGGATTCCCAACCAATGTAAAGTTAGCGCCGAAAGAGCCGGATAAAATTGATTATATTCTGGTCAATGGTGCGGAGTGTGAGCCATATCTGACTTCGGACTACAGACAGATGTTAGAAAGATCGGAAGAGATCGTTGGCGGTTTGAAAGTGATCCTGCATATTTTTGACAAGGCGAAAGGACTCATCTGCATTGAGGACAATAAGCCGGAGGCAATTGCTAAAATGCAGGAGGCTGTCAAAGATGAAGACCGCATTGAAGTGAAGGTGTTAAAGACGAAATATCCGCAGGGCGGTGAGCGTACACTGATCTCTGCTGCAACCGGACGCAAGATCTATTCTGCAAAACTTCCGGCAGATGCAGGATGTATTGTGGATAATGTATCCACGGTAATTGCAATTTATCGTGCGGTGTGCAAACAGACGCCACTGATCACACGTGTTGTAACATTGACAGGTGAGGCATTCAATACTCCGATCAATGTAGATGTGCGTATTGGATGCAGTCATGCAGAACTGGTGGAAGAAGGAGATGGATTTAAGGAAGAGCCTAAGAAGATCATTTCCGGTGGTCCAATGATGGGATTTGCCATGTTTGATCTGAATGTTCCGGTGACTAAGACGTCTTCTTCTATTTTGGCAATGACAAAAGACGAGGTAGCAGAGAATGAACCGACACCATGTATCCGCTGCGGTCGCTGCGTAGAGGCATGTCCGGGCAATCTGGTACCACAGAAGATGGCAGAAGCCGCTATGAACAAAGACTATGATACTTTTGTAAAGTTAAATGGCATGGAGTGCTACGAATGTGGCAGTTGTACGTATGTATGTCCTGCTAAGCGTCCATTGACACAGAGCTTTAAGCAGGCAAGACAGTATGTCGCAGCACAGAGACGCAAAAAATAATGTATGAGCTCCCGGAATTGCCTTGGGCAGACGTTTCAGGAGTACATACTACAAATAATGGAGGATTAATATGAGCAATTTATTAAACATATCATCATCTCCGCATGTGCGTGACAAGTCGTCTACGAGAAGTATCATGTGGGATGTGATCTTTGCCTTGATACCGACGAGTATATTTGGCATTTACAATTTTGGTATTCGGGCAGCAGTTTTGATTGCTGTCTGTATTGCAACCTGCCTTTTGTCCGAGTACATATGGCAGAAATGTATGAAATTGCCGCTTACCGTTAATGATGGAAGTGCGGTACTTACCGGTTTGCTGTTAGCATTGAACCTGACTCCGACATTCCCGATCTGGATGGCGATCTTAGGAAGTATTTTTGCAATTATTATTGTAAAGCAGTTGTTTGGTGGTTTGGGTCAGAACTTCATGAACCCTGCGCTTGGTGCAAGATGTTTCCTGATGGTATCTTTTGCAGGACAGATGACAAGTTTTGCACACGATGGAATCACCGGTGCTACACCGCTTGCGATCATTAAAGCAGGCAGCAGATCAGATTCGATTCAGAAGATCTTGACATCCGGTGATGGCAAGACACAGGAGGCAACTTCCCTCTTAAAGATGTTTATCGGAAGTACCGGAGGTACGATCGGTGAGACTTGTGCGATTGCACTGTTGATCGGAGCTGCGTACTTGTTGATCCGCAAGATCATTTCTTGGAGAATTCCGGTATGTTATATCGCAGTATTTGCAATCTTTATCTTGCTCTTTGGCGGCAGAGGATTTGATCTTACTTATCTTGCTGCAGAGTTGTGCGGTGGTGGATTGCTGTTAGGTGCATTCTTTATGGCAACCGATTATGTAACAAGCCCGATCACACCGAAAGGACAGATCATATTTGGTGTACTGCTTGGTCTTTTGACCGGAGTATTCCGTGTCTTTGGTGCATCCGCAGAAGGTGTATCTTATGCGATCATTATCTGTAACCTGCTTGTTCCATTGATCGAAAGAGTAACGATCCCGGTTCCATTTGGAAAGGAGGGTATCAAGGATGGCAAATAAAGAAAAAGAAGAAGTTAAGAAGAAGAGCACATTGGTGCATGACACCATTTGCTTATTCATGATCACATTGATCTCCGGTCTGCTTCTCGGTGCAGGTTATACGATCACCAAAAAACCGATCGCAGCGCAGGAGGAAAAGAACAAACAGGAAGCATACGAAAGAAGCAAGGCAATGCTTGAGAAAGTAGGACTTGGACAGAGACTGGATTACTATCCGATCCAGATGTCCGGCGGCCAGCAGCAGAGAGCCGGCATTGCCAGAGCACTTGTGCTGCAGCCGGACGTCATCCTTTTCGATGAACCAACTTCAGCTCTTGACCCGGAACTTGTAGGAGAAGTACTGGAAACGATGAAAGAGATTGCAGAAACCGGAATTACCATGATCGTTGTTACTCATGAAATTTCCTTTGCCCATGATGTAGCCTCGAAGGTTGTATTCATGGATGGAGGCGTGGTAGTAGAACAGGGAACACCGGAGCAGGTGATCGATCATCCGCAGAATGAACGTACAAGACAGTTCCTGAAAAAGATAAAAGAGTAGGAGTGAGGAAAAATGAGAGCATTAGATATTCAATATATGTGGCAGTGCCTGCCGGAGATCATGAGAGGTATTCCCTATGCATTGCTGATCGCGGTTGTAGCGCTGATCTTTGGAAGCATTCTGGGACTTGTAACAGCCTTGATCCGTATCTTTAAGATACCGGTTTTGAAACAGATTTCAGCTATTTACATTGCAATTATCAGAGGTACTCCTCTGATGGTGCAGATTCTTGTAACTTATTATGGAATTCCACGACTTCTGGAGTGGGTAAATTACAAATGGGGTACCAATGTAAGCATTAACAGCATCCCTGCTATCTATTTTATGTTTTTCTGTTTTTCACTGTATACAGGTTCTTATATGTCAGAAATGTTCCGAAGCTGTATTCAGGCCGTTGATCCGGGACAGCTGGAAGCCTGCTATTCAGTGGGAATGACAACAAATCAGGGTCTGATAAGAGTAGTACTGCCGCAGGCATTTTCTACAGCATTACCGAATATCGGAAACCAGTTTATCGGACTGATCAAGGATGCTTCTCTTGCGTTTGCAGTTGCAATTCCGGAGATTCTGGGACGTGCGAAGATCGTAGCCGGACGTTCTTCCAAATTCCTTGAGGCATACATTGTTGCAGCGATCATTTATTTCGTGATCTGCACGATCTGCCAATTTGCTCTGGATTACATTGAAAAAAGAAACGGAAAATATACAAGACGTAAATAATGGATTATGACAGGAGTGGTTGGAAATGGGTAAATATGTGGTAACCATCGCAAGACAGTTCGGAAGTCTGGGACGTCCTATTGCAGCTAGAATGTCCGAGATTCTTGGAATTGAGTATTATGACAGAGATATCGTAGACGCAGCTGCGAAAAAAATGAAACTTCCTGTATCGACGATCAGTGATGCAGATGAAACGGTATCTAACGGTCTGTTTCAGATGATGTTCCCTCTGGGACAGAGTGGCATTCGAATGCAGCATGATGTATTTAATACACAGAGGGAAATTATCTTGAACATTGCAGATAAAGGGAGCTGCATCATAGTGGGAAGATGCGCAGATTATATTCTGGAAAGTGCGAAGAATCACCTGAGAGTTTATATTTATGCATCGTATGACCAGCGCTTGAAAAACTGTGTGGAGACGTTAAAGATGACAGAAGAATCAGCGAAACGTATGATCCGTGAAGTAGATAAAGCAAGGGATGCATACCACAGACATTACGCAGGATATGCTCCGGCAGATGTAAATTACAAAGATATCCTGATCGACAGCGGAATGCTTGGAGTGGAAGGAACAGCACAGTATCTGGCAGAGCTGGTAAGAAAGAGATTTGAAATTGAATAAATTTTCAGGAAGCGGACAAAATCAGAGTCCGCTTTTTCCCGTGTTATGAATTCATATTACAAAAAGATGAGGTGACAGACAAATGGAAAAAACAACAGAAAAGCATTTATATTCAATAGGAGAAACAGCAAGAATGATGGGAATATCAGTGCAGCAGCTGCGAAATTATTCCAATGCCGGTCTGCTGACTCCCTATGTGGTAGATCAGGAAAGTGGATACAGATATTATTCCTTTGAACAGTTTCATTACATAGACAGGATCCGTTACTTAAGAAGTCTGGATATGCCTCTTCCTGACATAGAAGAGATACTGAAAGAAGGAACTGTAGATAAGATGCAGGAACTTCTGGAGAAACAGAAGAAAAGAATCGAGGCAGAAAGAGATCGCATTAATGAGATGTATGAAGATATTGTCTGGTATCAGAAATATTTTTCTTATCTGAAACAATATGATTTTGAAAATGTCCCATATCTTGTACAGTTGGATAAAAGATATATCCTGACAGTAGGTTATGAAGAAGATGATGATGTAGAATCTGTAGAGACCAGACTTGCTACATTAAAGAACAGCGAAGGTCTGAACCAGTCACATTTCAGAAGACAGTATGGATATCTGGCAGACTTTGATGCCCTGTTTCGGGGAGAATTCAAACCTCAGAAATATTTTGTATATCTGAAAGATAAACTCTTTGACCATCCAAATATCATGGAACTCCCGTCAGGAACCTACCTATGTTTCAGATCAAGAATATGTGCCGGAGAATGGGACGTAAATGAATTCAAGAAATACATGAAAAAATATAAAAAGACGGCATATGTCATCGCAAATGAATATGAAGATAATCTGGTAGAATACCACCACTGCCCATATGAGGTCCAGATCCTGCTGGAAAAAGAATAAGAGAAAAAATTAAAAACTCTACTTGACTCTAAAGTTATTTTAGACTTTATGATATACCTGTACAGAAAATATATGATCATAAAGTAAAGATAGGGAATTCCGACAATCATTATAAAAGTGGAGGATCAGGATATGGGAAAAATCAGAGTTTTGAATCAGCAGGAAATTATGTCAGTGCTTGATATGCAGAGTGTGATCGAGGCAGTAAAAAAAGCATTTTATTACAAAAGTCACAGCCAGGCAGAAGTATATCCACTGATATGCAAAATGTATGAAAATGGCGGAGAATTTGACATAAAGAGCGGAGAGTGCGCAGGGGCAGACGTGTTTGGACTGAAACTTGTATGCGGATTTCCGGAAAATGTCAGTCTGGGTCTCCCGAGAAGTAATGGAATGATCGTTGTTTATGATCTGAATCATGGACTGGTACAGGGAATTGTAGATGGTGTTTATATTACGAGAATCCGAACAGGTGCAGCCGCCGGAATCGGTGTAGAGTATCTTGCAAGAAAAGATTCAAAAGTTCTGATGATCCTTGGAGCCGGAAGGATTGTTCCCTCACAGATCGCAGCGACGCTTGAGGTAATGAATGAAATAGAAAAAGTGATCATCTGTAATCCACGCCATCCTGAAAAAGCAGAACAACTGGCAGGAAATATAAAGAAGCAGCTGAAAGAAGAATTTATTTCTCTTTATCAGGGAACAACACATTACGAGGAAATGTTGAAGAAAATAAATATAGAATTTGTGTCTGAAGCATCAGTGCAGAAAGCATGTGCAGAGGCAGACATCATTATTACAGCTACCAATGCCAGAGAGGCCGTGATACAGTCCGAATGGATAAAACCTGGTACACATCTCTCCTGCATGGGCGCTGATATGCCGGTAAAACAGGAGATTGATGAGATGCTGACAGCAGGGCATCTCTGTTTGCAGATGATATTGAACAGGTTACAACAGTAGGAGAGTGTAAGATTGCCTATAAAAAAGATATGATCACAAAAGAACAGATAACAGAAATCGGAAAGGTGATCGCAGGAGAACATCCAGGAAGAAAAAGTGAGGAAGAAATTACCATATTTGACAGTACTGGGATTGCGATTCAGGATTTGCTGACTGCAGATACTGCCATTAAGACAGGAAGAGAAAAAAATATAGGTCTGGAGATTGAATTATGATCGGAATAGAAGAAGTAAAAAGGGCGAAAGAAGTAATTAATACATGCATTATAAAAAATATGATGCATGACACCCCTCTGATCAGATCAGCATCAATTTCAGAGATTGCAGGAACAGAAGTATATCTGAAATGCGAAAATCTCCAGAAAACAGGTTCTTTTAAGGTGAGAGGTGCATTCAATCATATCAGCACCTTGTCTGAAGAACAGAGAAAAAAGGGAGTTGTATGTGCATCCACAGGAAATCATTCACAGGCAGTAGGATATGCTGCATCAATGCTGGGAATGAAATCATGGCTGGTTATGCCGGAATATACAACTATGATCAAGCAGGAATGCAGCCGCAGATATGGAACAAAGGTAATTATAGCCGGCAGTGCATGGAAAGAGACTTATGAAAAGGCACTGGAGATCAGCCGGGAGTATGGATGTGATTATATTGATCCCGGAGAAGATGAAAGCCTGATCGCAGGACAGGGAACACTGGGAATTGAAATACTTGAAGCATTGCCAGATGTGGATGCTATTTATGTTCCGGTAGGCGGCGGAGGAATGATCGCGGGAATCGCCATTGCAGTAAAAGAAATATCTCCGGATACCAGAGTAATCGGAGTGGAACCGGAACATATGAATGCAATGTATCGTTCTTTTCATTCAGGGAAAATTGAAATAATTAAAAGGATTCCATCGGTTGCAGACGGACTTGGCGGAGTTTCCCCGTGTGTTCTCCCTTATGAAATTGTGAGCCGCTATGTGGATGATATGATTACTGTCTCAGAAGAAGAGATTAAAGAAGCGACCAGACTGATCCTGCAAAGAACAAAAATGCTCGCAGAACCATCAGGAGCAACTGCACTTGCAGGTCTGCTTTCCGGAAAAGTTTATACAGGAAAGAAAAATGTGTGTATTGTTTCCGGCGGAAATGCAGAACCAGAAGTGCTGGCAGAAATATTAAGTTCAGCGTGCTGTAAATGAATCGATAAGAAACTGTAATTCATAAGGGCAGTATCGGAAATCTTCCAGATTGTCTTCGTATTCATCAGCAATGACAAACGGTGGTACCTTGTGATCAGGGAAAATCTTTCTTAAGGGACTGAGATCAAGTTCATCCAGATGGCGCAGGCGGAACGTGCAGCAGAAATAATCTCCTTCAGGGAGAACAGAAATATCTTCTTCTTTATATTGGGAAGGGAGTTGTGCAAGATAGATAAAATGCTTGTACGGCTCCCATTTTTTATCTAAAACAGAAGAATAGGGAAGAAGATAACCAAACTGCCGCAGGTAACTGGCACCGTATCTGGAATATTGGGTTTTCAGACTGGTAAGACGTACTTCAGTGGCTTCTATATCAACAGGAGAGGAAGAGATATCGGTACTGAGAATGAAGCGCTGTTTCAGATGTCTGATATGGGGATGCTGATTACAGGTATCACCGGTATAATATCTGAAATAACTGGAATACCATTCCAGATCCTGTTTCTTTTTCTGAAGAAGCTGTATCTGATGTTCAAGATTTACGGCCTGCTCAGAAAGAAATTCAGCGATGGCAGCAGGAGAACTGCTGGAAATCAGTTCACGTATCTGAGGAAGAGGAAGATCAAGACTTCGCAGATATTTGATCCGGTCAATGATATGAAACTGATGAAATGCAAAATAACGATATCCGCTTTGTTCATCAATATATGCAGGCGTGATCAGACCGTCGTTAGAGTAATTACGCAGAGTCTGAATGGAGACACCGGTAATCTTTGATGTCTCACCGATGGAATAAAGTTTATTTTCAGGCAATCTTCAACACCTCGATTTTCTTACGCAGGGGAACTGCTTTCATAGCAAAAGCTTTCTTTCGTTCGTCGCTGTCTCCGGGATAGCCGTTTTCGTACATGCATGCCAGCCGGTCAAGTGCTTTGGGGGACGGATTTACATCGTGGACGCGTGTATACTGACCGATACGAAAGCTGAAAAGTTCTCGAATATCATCCTGGTATTCGTAATCTTCATAAGTTTTTCCGCAATGTTCATAATCGTAGAAAAGTGCCTCTTCAAAGTGGAAATCATAGGCTTGTTTCAGTAATCTGTGCTGTTCATCCTTAGTGTGATACATTGCCATTTCAAAAAGAGCAGCACCAACAGGAAGTTTACAGAAATCAACAGGGGAAGAAATATGTGTTCCGCCATCAGAAGTACCTGCATTGGAATAGTCACAGCAGATATTGAAATCATCCGGTGCCAGAGAAGAGTGGAGTTCGACCACATCGTTGAAAAGCTGATATGCAGCGTCCGAATCAGCAACTGTTCCCAGACCGTGGCGGAGAAGAAAACCACGTCGAAATAAAGATTCTCCTTTGGGAAGATATGAATTTTCCGTATCTTCAACGGAATAATAGTTCCATGCATTCTTATAGCAGAGTTCCATGATTTTTGCATCAGATATATTCTTACAGCCGGAATTTTCCTGATATCCGGAGAAGAAATCAGCCGAAATTTCAGAATCGATCAGATCCAGGCGCAGGCATTCTCCGATATCAAACCATGCCTGCTCTACACCATCAGACAGAGCAAGTGTGAACCAGTGAAATGCTGCATTAAAATCTTTCAGGCGATAATGGTAACGTCCGAAAAGATATCGCTGCACAGGGGTGATCGGTGGATGATCGATCCAGTATAAAGTATCTGTAAGAGCAATTGCATGTTCTGCTTCTGTATAAACACTCATAAGTATTCTCCTCCCGACTATAAAATAAATTTGCGGATAAACTTCATTTGATTAAACTGTGAAGTGAATGATTTTGTCCGATTGATCTATAGTGAATATATTGAATAATAGAAAGAATATTCGATATTAAAATCCCTTCAGTGCACACGGACCCAGAGAACACTGCGGGCAGCCCTGCTGCCAGTCATGGATATTTTTTCCTTCAAGATAGGCATCGCATCTTTTCTTATCAATAGTCCCGTCCGGAGAAATAGCTCCGGATGGACAATTCATGATGCATACCTTACATTTTCCATTCTGATGAAACAGGCAGTACTGATGATCCGTACGTCTGGTAGGCGTAATATACGCGTCAGTGACAAGACTATTCATTCTGCCTAGACAGCCTCTTTTGGTGATCAGCAGATGATTCAGTCCAAAAGTCCCGATCCCTGCGATTACGGCATTGGATTTATGTCCCCATCGTGCAGTTTTGGATACGTGGTCAAAATTCTCAGTAGGTGGTTCAGTGACACTATGGTAGCCTTTCAACTCAAGAAGATTCTGAACTTGGCGCATGATATGATCCAGCAGTTCATTGGTATGCATATAGGCATCAGACCAGACGCTGGAGGTTTTGCACTCACCTTTAATATCTTTATAGATTACTTCTGAATAAGGCAGAAACAGCACAAGCACAGTCTGCGCTCCATTCAGCATATCTCTGGGATGGATCTGGGGATTTCCGATCAGATCATCTAACTGATCATAAAGAGGATCAGATGCACTGGCAAAACCAATCACCGGTTCACGGTAATAAGCAGATTTCGGGTGATTTTTTACCATTACACAGATCAGTTCCCGTATTTCTTCCTCTAATGTCATGGGATCACTTCCTTAAAATAAATATGAATCTATTATATAATCTGTTCTTGGGATAGAGTCAAGGGAAAACCAGACTTGGCATCTGTACAAAAAAGCGGACTTTTAATCCGAAAAACCAGAATAATATACAAAAATAGAGCAAAAAAACTATTAAAATCAGGGTTGACTCTCATTCTGAGATAAGGTTTATCTTGTATGCAAACAGTAATAAATAAAACAGATCAGGAGGCAGACCGATGAAAAAAACAATAAAGAGAGTAGTTGTAGCAGGTGGTGGACTCATGGGAACTGGGATCAGCCTGATGTTTCCGGAGTATGGGATTGAGACAGTCCTTTACAGTGTAGCAGAGAAAGATTTTGATAAAGCAGGAAAAGTGATTGATAAAAGTCTGGCAGCACTGGTTGAGAATGGACGTCTGACCAGTCAGACTGCAGAAGAGATAAAAGAAAAGATCCAGTTTACAGTAGATAAGAAATGTTTTCAGGACGCAGATCTGGTCATCGAAGCAATTCCGGAGATTATGGATCTGAAAAAGAATTTCTATGAGGAAATATCAGAACTTGTACCAGAAGATACGATCCTGGCAAGCAATACATCCGCAATCTCAGTAAATCAGCTCAGCGAATTTGTAAAATTCCCGGAGAGATTCTGCGGAACTCATTTCCTGAATCCGCCCCATATCATTCCACTGGTAGAGATCACAAAAGGGGATAAAACAGATCAGACAGTATGTAAAACTCTCTACACTCTCTTCAAAAATATGGGAAAAGAACCTGTACTTCTGAAAAAAGATGTAAAAGGATTCCTGTCCAACAGACTTCAGTTTGCGCTGCTTCGTGAAGCAACCTATCTGGTAGAACAGGGGGTGGCAGATCCGGAAGATATCGACCGCACGATCAAGTACGGAAATGGATTGCGCTATACCTGTTCCGGTCCATTCAAAATCGCGGATCTGGGAGGCTTGTCTGTCTTTAATTCTGTGGCAAAATATTTATATTCAGATCTGTCTGATGAAAAAAGTGAAAATCATCTTCTCAATGAGCTGGTGCAAGAAGGAAATAACGGAATCTCCACAGGAAAAGGGTTTTATGAATATCAGGAATCAGATCTGGCTGATGAGGAGAAAACAAGGGATGCAATGATTCTTGGTATTTTAAAAACAGAAAAGGAGCTGCTGGCGTAAATCGTCTAGAAGCTCCAGATAATTGCTGATGATTTTATTGTGGTGAAAATTTCGGCGGCTTCTGATCTGACTGATGTTCACCGATAAGTTTTTCCATCCACACCATGTTATACCAACGGTGAAATTTATATCCACATTTATAGAATTCTCCAACAAGACGGTAGCCCATATGACTATGGAATTCTACGCTGTTTTTGTCAAGGTATTCGTCTTCTTTTGGGGGATAGGCGATGCAGGCATTCATATTCAAGATTCCCATATCCTGCAGGGCATTTTCAAGTGCATCGTGCAATTTGCAGCCGATACCACGATGTTTGATGTTCTGGTCAACGTAAATAGATGTTTCTACTGCCCAGTCATATGCTGGCCTGTCGTGAAAAGGACTGGCATAGGCATATCCGAGAAGCTTTCCGTTTTCCTCAGCGACCAGATAAGGATATTTTTGTAAGGTATGCTCAATTCGGGAGATAAATTCTTCTGTAGAAGGAACTTCATATTCAAAAGTGATTGCAGTGTTTTTTACATAAGGACTATAAATATTCAGAAGTGCCTGTGCATCTGCTGCAGTAGCAGTACGAATGATGATAGAATCGTTAGTGTTCATTAAAATATGTTCCTTTCTTTTTCATATATAACTGCCGGTGTTATTAACCAGATCAGGTAATTAAACATTTATCGTTATTGTTCACAGGTAATATCCCGCGAAGCGTGTTACTGGGCACGGAGTGAACAGTAACCATTTATCCGCCTGACTATAGAAAAATTCAGAAAAATCTTGACTTAAAGTTAAGTTTATGCTGTATGATAAAAAAAAGATTCTGTAAGCAGTCATCTGATTCTACAGCACAAATTTTGAATTTCAAGGACAGTATATAACTGACAGGGTGAAGAGTCAATATCGAAAAGAAGATATCCCGAAATCTATTGTAACAGGAGGAAGAACGATGGACAGAATAAAGAAAAACTTTGGTTTTGGATACATGCGTCTGCCAATGTTGGAGAATGGTGAAGTAGATAAAGAGCAGACATGCAAGATGGTTGATACATTTCTGGAAAATGGATTCAACTATTTTGACACAGCCCACGGATACCTGGACGGTAAGAGTGAAATGGCGATCAAAGAGTGCCTGTCAAGCAGACATGACCGCAGTGAATATGTTCTTACCAATAAACTTACCCAGGCTTATTTTAAGAAACAGGAGGATATCCGTCCGTTTTTTGAAAGCCAGCTGGAGATCTGTGGGGTAGATTATTTTGATTTTTATCTGATGCATGCACAGTCTGCTGAGATTTTTCAGCATTTTAAGAAGTGTCATGCTTATGAGACTGCACTTCAGTTAAAAGAAGAGGGAAAGATCAGACATTTCGGTATTTCTTTCCATGACAGAGCAGAAGTTCTGGAATAAATTCTGAAAGAATATCCGCAGATTGAGGTTGTACAGATCCAGTTTAATTATCTGGATTATGAGGATCCGGCAGTCCAGAGTCGTAAGTGTTACGAGGTCTGTCGTAAATATGGAAAGAAAGTGCTTATCATGGAGCCTGTAAAGGGCGGAAATCTGGTAAAACTTCCTGAGGATGCGAAGAAAATCCTGGATGATCTTCATGGTGGCAGTCCTGCAAGTTATGCACTTCGTTTTGCAGCTGGATTTGATGGAGTACTGATGGTTCTTTCGGGTATGAGCAATCTGGAACAGATGATGGATAACATCAGTTTTATGAAAAATTTTGAGCCGTTGAATGAGAAAGAGCTGGAAGCAGTACATCAGGTGGCTGAAATTTTTCATCAGAAACATATGATTCCGTGTACAGCCTGTCGTTATTGTGTTGAAGGATGCCCAAAGCATATTTCTATTCCGGATCTTTTCTCCTGTATGAATGCGAAGATGGTATTCCATGACTGGAACGCAGATTATTATTATAATATGGTACATACAGCCAGAAATGGAAAAGCTTCTGAGTGTGTAAAGTGTGGAAAATGTGAAAAAGTATGTCCGCAGCATCTGAAGATCAGAGAGATCCTTGAAGATGTGGCAAAAGAATTTGAAAAGCTTCAGCAGTCTGAAAAATAAGAGATAAAGAAAAAAGCCTTCCGAACTATATTGGTGTAATCAAAGAATATAGTTCAGGAGGTTTTTTTGAGCAAAAATAAGACAGGTGATTATTCATCAAATTCGGCAGTTACGATAAATCCTCTTGGTGTATGTTCAATGTTTCTTACGATACCTTTTCGGGATTTAATACGCTGGGCATTCGGATAACAGCCGGACATGGCAACAGCCGGCTCAATAATATAGCTGTAATTCATAAAAGACTGATATTCTGAAATTTCTATTTCATCGCCAATCTCGATTAATCCCTGACGTTCCATTTTAAATTTTTCCTGACGCATATGCTACCTTCTTTCTGAAAAATGAAAATGCTCCGCAAAATGATTCAACTTATTGATTTTGACAATTGAAGCAGAGGATTTATCTGATTTGGTTAAATCCTGTATTCGGAATATAGTATACCATGATTTTATTCGTCTGATATAAAAATGTAATATAAAATGAAAAATAAATTAAAAAGTACTTGAATACGTAGGATTCTGCATATATAATTAATAGTAATTGTGCTGTTTACGGATAAGTGTCAGAACTTTCGCCTTGGCAGGATTCCGGCAGCAACTTTTTATATTGATACGGAAAGGGGAAATTACATGAAAACGATCGTCGTTTGTGATGATGTTGAGATTGAAAGACTTCTTTTAAAAGAAATATTGTGTCAGTATTTTGAAGAAATAAATGAAGAGGTTTCAATTGTAGAATATGATTCAGGAGAGACGCTTATAGCCGATGTGGAAGAAGGATACATTGCTATGGATCTGCTTTTTCTGGATATATGTATGAAGAAACTTAATGGAATGGAAACTGCAAGAAAATTGAGACAGATACAGTGTAAGGTGCCGATCATTTTTCTTACCGCCTCACCGGATTATGCCATAGAGAGTTATGAAGTACAGGCTTCCGGATATTTGTTGAAATCATTTTCAGAAGAGAAACTGATGAAACTTCTGAACAGGATTCTTAAAACGGATATGAAAAGGCGTGTTGCAATCAAAAACAGAAGACAGTACCGTTATCCATGTACAGATGATATCATGTATATTGACAGCGATAAACATAATGTCACCCTGCATCTGTCAGATGGTTCCGAAATTATAACAGTGGACAAGCTGGGAGAAATTGAGAAGAGAATTAACGAGAAACGTTTTCTGCGCTGCCATCAGAGTTATCTGGTAAATATGGATTATATTAAGGATGTAGAGGACGATTTTATTATGGAAGATGGAACACTTGTGCCTATACGTGTTCGTGGGCGGAAAGAAATACTGGATACGTACTATGATTATTTTGTAAATCATTTTGGAGACTCAAAGGACACTTTTGCAGAATAAATTGCTGAATTTGCATAAAATGAAAAGAGGGCGTAAATGCTGATATAATACACATTAAGGTACAGCTGATATAAAAAACAGATAAACTGGGAACGGGGAATGTAAGAAACAGTGTTATTGTTTGAAATCAGCCGTCATACCTAACCTATTATTAAAAAATGTGTGAAAAGTGTGTGTTATAAAAAGTGTGTGTGAATGTGTGAAAAAATCCCCACCGAAAGTCAATGTTTCCTCGGCATTGAGATTTCGGTGGGGATTTTTTGATATAATATTATCTGATATCAGATGTATCAGAAGAATCCTGTTCAGCAGTTGTCAGGGCAAGCTCCAGAGAAGTGTCTGTGAAGAAGGTATTAGCATTATACAGGTACAGAATTTCCTGAACATTTTCAACCTGCATTAACTGCTCCAGATCTCCAAAGTAATAACGGGGATCGATCATTATGATCTTTCGGTAATGCTGAGCAAGAAATGGGATGAAGCTGTTTGCGTATGAATCCTTAAGCACAAGCAGTGTATTATCTGTTTCAGTAGGAGTACTGATCTTTATCTGAGCGTGGTTTCCACCAAAGAATAATGCATATTTATCTCTTGTCTCAAGTTTCTCAGTATCATAGAAGCTGGCACTTTTTTTCTGTTCATCTACATAATTGACTACAGAAGGGAGTGTCTGATCTCCGGTTGGGAGAAATACATCAATTTCATCTTTTTCACCGGAGCGGAAACCGCTTTTTGCAGACAGAGTTCCCTGGAAAGAACGTGTAACAGGTGCTTTGTCATAAGTATCTGATGAAGTATCAATTCCCATAGCTTTAGCTGCCTGGAGATAGGCATAATAGGCTCCCTGGGTAGTCCAGTGATGATCAGTGTGATAATAGAGGTCTTCCATTTTGTGATCTTTAAAAGTGCTGCGAACATCAATAAAGGTCACACCTGCATCGGTCAGGGAGGCAGAGAGGCTGTCAAGCCAGGAATTCTGATCCTGGACAGGGGCAAAAGCAGGAAGCCTGTCGCTCAGGATATTCACAGAATTTGGGGCAATCAGTGCATATTGTTTCAGATCAGAATGTTTTTGCGCAAAGTCAGTCATTGCTTTTACAGTGGCGTCATACTGTGTCTGATCAGGCGCTTTAAATTCTTCCATAAGATATCCGGATTTTCCAACGTATACGCCATTAGATTCTACTTTGCCCATCAGACGGTCAGTTCCTGCTTTCAGGGTAATCCACAGATCGCGAAGTGGAAACTGATCATTTTCATAGGTTTCAAATTGTTTTTCAAATCCGCCGGAAGCAATCTGACTGCCGTTTAAATGAGGCAGGGAAGAAAGTACGCGGTTTTCTTTTTCAGAAAATCCTCTGTCAGGAAGCACAATGCTCAGAATGAGTACGATCAAGGGGATAAATAAAAATAAAAGTCCCATTCTGTGGAAAAATAAACGATAATTTCTTAATGATTTTTTCATACTGTTT
>OIXA01003597.1_pt1 | contig 16032 bp, 10 predicted proteins | sample 1587721 | NCBI WGS metagenome assembly OIXA01 (sample SAMEA3888900, study PRJEB22519) | human gut metagenome | biome: human gut; feature: human-associated habitat; material: faeces | place: Denmark | collected 2013 | reverse complement strand
CACGGTCACGCGCTTCCGTCCGCACCACTTCCCGTTCACCGAGCCGAGCTGCGAGATGGACATCCAGTGCCACAAGTGCCACGGCGCGGGCTGCCCGACCTGCAAGGGCGAGGGCTGGATCGAGGTCCTCGGCGCGGGCATGGTGCATCCCAAGGTGCTCGAGGGCTGCGGCATCGACTCCAACGTGTATTCCGGCTGGGCGTTCGGCATGGGTCTGGAGCGTCTGGCGCTTGGCCACTTCAAGATCGGCGACCTGCGTCTGATCTTCGAAAACGACGTCCGGTTCCTGGAGCAGTTCTGAGAAAGGAGAGCGAAGAAAATGAATTTAAGCAGAAATTGGCTCAACGAATTTGTTGACCTCCACGACATCACCGACAAGCAGTTCAACGATGAAATGACGCTCTCCGGCTCCAAGGTCGAGACCATCGAGCGACTGGACGAGAGCCTCAAAAACGTGGTCGCGGGCAAGATCCTCTCCATGGAAAAGCACCCCGACAGCGACCACATGTGGGTCTGCCAACTCGACGTCGGCAGGGAGGAGCCGGTGCAGATCGTCACCGGTGCGTGGAACATCCACATCGGCGATCTGGTGCCCGCGGCGCTGCACAAGTCCGTGCTGCCCGGCGGCGTGAAGATCGAAAAGGGTAAGCTGCGCGGCGTGCCGTCCAACGGTATGCTCTGCTCGCTCAAGGAGCTGGGCCTGACCGCCGAGCACGACTTCCCCTACGCGGTCATCACGCCCGCGGCGCTTCTGAACGACTATCATCCCATCGACCCCGCCAAGCCCTCCATCCCCGCCGACATCAAGCCCGGTGACAAGGTGTTCGGACCGGTCGCAGCGGCGAAGGTGCTCGAGTGCGCGCCGCAGGGCGACGGCACATTCCATACCTGTCTCGACCTTGGCGGCACGACCGCCTGTCCCGACACCGTCTGCTCCAACCTGCACGAGGGCGATCTGGTGGCCTACAACACCAAGTCCGACTCCATCTGCACGCTTGCCGACCTGCACGCCGAGCAGAAGGAATTCCCCCATTGCATCGCCGACGGCATCTTCGTCCTGCATGAGGATGATGTGAAGCCCGGCGACGACATCGCGAAGGTCATCGGCTATGACGACAGCGTGGTCGAGTTCGAGATCACGCCCAACCGTCCCGACTGCCTTTCCGTCATTGGCCTTGCCCGCGAGGCAAGCGCGACCTTCCACCGCCCTCTCAAGCTGCACACACCCGAGGTCAAGGGCTGCGGCGGCAGCATCGCGGAGCTGGTCGACATCGAGATCGAGGACGGCGAGCTTTGCCCGCGCTACACCGCGCGCATGGTGAAGAACGTGAAGATCGCGCCCTCCCCGAAGTGGATGCGCGAGCGGCTGCGCAACTCCGGCGTGCGCCCGATCAACAACATCGTGGACATTACAAACTACGTCATGCTCGAGTACGGCCAGCCGATGCACGCCTTCGACTTCTCCTGCGTGGACGGCGGCAGGATCGTCGTCCGCACCGCGCGTGAGGGCGAGGTCATTCAGACCCTCGACGGCAACGACCGCAAGCTCACGCCGAATATGCTCTGCATCTGCGACGAGCACAAGCCCGTGTGCGTCGCGGGCGTGATGGGCGGCGCGAACAGCGAGATCGTCGGCGATACGGCGATGGTCCTCTTTGAGAGCGCCAACTTCAACGGCGTGTCCGTCCGCCGCACGGCGGCGGCCCTCGGGATGCGCACCGACGCCTCCGCGCGCTACGAAAAGGGTCTTGACCCGATGAACACCATGAAGGCCGTGCAGCGTGCCTGCGAGCTGGTCGAGCTGCTCGGCTGCGGCGAGGTCGTGGACGGCGTGATGGACGTCATCGCCAAGGACAAGGCCCCCACGGTCGTGAAGCTCGAGCCGGAGAAGATCAACGCGCTGCTCGGCACCGACCTGCCCGAGAGCCTGATGCGCGAGATCCTTCTCTCCCTCGGCTTTGAGCTCAGCGGCGACGACATTCTTGTGCCGAGCTGGCGCGGCGATGTGGAGCACTACAGCGACATTGCCGAGGAGGTCGCCCGTTTCTACGGCTACAACAACATTCCCTGCACGCTCATGCGCGGCGAGACGACGCGCGGCGGCTTCAGCGAGCAGCAGCTCTTTGACCGCGCGCTCGGCGAGACCTGCCGCACGCTCGGCTACGACGAGATCATCACCTACTCGTTCATCAGCCCGTCGTACTACGATAAGATCCGTATGCCGAAGGACGCCCCGCTGCGTAAAAGCCTGAAGATCCTCAACCCGCTGGGCGAGGACACCTCCATCATGCGCACGACGATCCTCCCCTCCATGCTGGAGATCATCACCCGCAACTACAACTACCGCAACAAGGCCGTGCGCCTCTACGAGCTGGGCAAGATCTACCTGCCCCGCGAGGACGGTCTGGCCGACGAGCCGAAGATCCTCTCCCTCGGCGCTTACGGCGATGGGATGGACTTCTTCACGCTCAAGGGCGGTATCGAGGCCATTCTCCGCGCCTGCCGCATCAAGGACGTCCGCTTTGAGGCCTGCACGGACAACGCCTCCTATCACCCCGGCCGCTGCGCGAAGGTCTATGCCGGCGATGTCGAGCTGGGTGTGTTCGGTCAGATCCACCCGCTCGTCGCGGCCACCTACGGCGTGGACGCGGAGATCTATGCCGCCGAGCTGCGCTTTGATGCGCTCTACTCTGTGCGGGACGGTATCCCCGTCTACCGGCCGCTGCCGAAGTTCCCCGCTGTTACACGCGATATCGCCGTGGTGTGCGCCGAGAGCGTTACCGTCGGCGCGCTGGAGGACTGCATCCGCCGCGGCGCGAAGGGCCTTTTGAAGAAGGTCGAGCTGTTCGACATTTACCGCGGCATCGGCGTCGCGCCGGGCAGCAAGTCTGTCGCGTTCAGCCTGACGCTGCGCGCGGACGACCGCAGCCTTACCGGCGAGGAGGCCGACGAGGATGTGAAGAGCATCCTTGCGCTGCTCGAAGCCGAGCTGGGCGCGAAGCTGCGCTGACAAAAGAGCGTTTTTTATCAGGGACCGCATGGCACGAGAATTGCCGTGCGGTCCTTTCCCATTGCCCAAATTTCTTTCGTTTTTCGGCAAAAAGGCATGGACAAGCGCGGGAAATCGTAGTATACTCCATGCAACAGGTATCACAGGTGTTTAAGCCTAACATTAGAAAAAATTATGATAAAGCGAGAACAGGAGGATCATGGCGATGGCATACAAGGAAAGCTACGCGGGCAGGATCAACCGCAAGCTCAACAAAAAGCTCCATGTGGTAGAGGTCGCGGCGGGACGGCAGAAGGCCGACCTCGTTTTGAAGAACGCGACCTATGTGAATGTGTTCTGCAACCAGCTCAGCCGCGGCGATATCGCCGTGGCCTCCGGCCTGATCGCCGGCATGGGCGAGCATTACGAGGGCGAGGTCGAGGTCGACATGAGCGGCAAGCTCGTGCTGCCCGGCTTCGTCGACGCGCATATCCACCTCGAAAGCTCGCTTGTCAGCCCGAAGGAGTTTGCCAAGGCCGTTCTTCCGCACGGCACCACGACCGTTATCACCGACCCGCACGAGATCGCCAACGTCATGGGCACCGACGGCATCGAGTATATGCTCCAGGCCACCGAGGACCTGCCGCTCGACGTGCGCTTCATGCTGCCGAGCTGCGTGCCCGCCACCCCGCTCGACGAGAGCGGTGCGAACCTTGATTACCGCGCCATCGACAGCTTCTACGAGCACAACCGCGTCGAGGGCCTTGCCGAGATGATGAACTACGTCGGCGTCGCCAATGCCGACGAGCAGGTGCTCGAGAAGATCGTCGCGGCGCAGGCGCATCACAAGAAGATCGACGGCCACGCTCCCGGCCTTTCCGGCAACGACCTCAACGCCTACGTTGCCGCCGGCGTCTACTCCGACCACGAGTGCTCCGATATGGGCGACGCGCTCGCCAAACTCGAGCGCGGCCAGTACATCATGATCCGCGAGGGCACCGCGGCGCGCAACCTTGACGCGCTGCTGCCGCTGCTCACCCCGCAGTATTACACCTACTGTATGTTCTGCACGGACGACAAGCACCCCAATGATCTGCTGGAAAAGGGTCACATCGACTACATCATCAAGAAGGCCATCGCCGCGGGCGTGGACCCCATCATCGCCGTCAAGTGCGCGAGCCATCATGCTGCCCGCTACTTCCTGCTCAACAACCGCGGCGCCATCGCGCCCGGCTTCCTTGCCGACTTCGTTATCATCGATAACTTCCGCGACTTCAATATTCTCGAGGTCTACAAGAAGGGCAAGCTCATGTTCGACGGCAAAGAGGTCGCGCCCTTTGAGGCTCCCGAGATCGATCCGCATCTCATCAAGCGCTCCCACGAGACCTTCCACGTCGCGCACCTCACCGCCGACGATTTCACCGAGACCCGCCCGCGCGCCGTGCTCGGCATGGTCCCGGGCGAGATCGTGACGACCGACGCCGGCTACGCCGACAAGATCGACCTGGAAAACGACATCCTCAAGATTGCGGTCATCGAGCGCCATAAGAACACGCACCACATCGGCATCGGCTACATCAAGGGCTACGGCCTCAAGTCCGGCGCGGTGGCGACCTCCATCTCGCACGACAGCCACAACATCATCGTTGTCGGCACGAACGAGGAGGACATCGCGGCGGCAGCCAACCGCGTCGTCGAGCTCGGCGGCGGCATCGTCGTGCTCGACCACGGCGAGGTGCTCGGCGAGGTCCAGCTCCAGATCGCGGGCATCATGAGCGAGGAGCCGCTCGTGGACGTCAACCGTGAGCTGGAAAACGCCAAGGAAAAGGCGTTTGCCCTCGGCGTGAGCCGCGGCGTCGATCCGTTCATGACGCTCTCGTTCATGGCGCTGCCGGTCATCCCGACGCTGCGCCTGACCACCCGCGGCGTGTTCGACACCGTGACGCAGAAGTACGTCTGAAAAAGGCCGCGCCGGACGGCGGCGCAGCCGCCCGGCGGAAACGAATCAAAAAAGCGGGAGACACAGGGTTTGCACCGTGTGTCTCCCGTTCGTTATGCAAACGCAGGACAAAAAAATGCGCCGTTTCCTCGTCTCCGCAGCCTTCAAAAAGCGGACTGCAATTTTCTGCTTGCTCCCTGCGCGGGGCTGTGGTAGAATAGCATTGCTATGCGGGCATGATGAAATTGGCAGACATGCGAGATTTAGGTTCTCGTGCTTTACGGCGTTGGGGTTCGAGTCCCCATGCCCGCACCAAAAATAAGACCATCTGCCAAAGGCAGATGGTCTTATTTTTGGGTTCCGCTCCCTGTGGTCGCTCCACCCCAAGGAAATCGAACATGCTCGGGGCAAGTGAATTGCCCCTGCGCCAAGGCTTTGCTGCGCAAAATACTTGTGACGGCGCACCCGCGCCGCCCCACCTTGTGGGGTCCCGGTTCGGTCGGCATCCATACTGATATGCCATGACAAAATGCCTGTGATGTTACAGCATCACAGGCATTTTTTGCGAGTATCGGCGTGGCGTGACGCGCTGCCGGCATTGTGCGGCTGGGTAGAACGGCTCGTTGTTGTCCCCAGCCGCAGCTTCGGGGGCGATGCGGCGAGCGGTCATCACGCGAAGCCGTATTTGATTTTGACACGCTCGAGCTTATCGAGCATCGGCTCGGTGAAAAACCAGAGGAAAATCACCGTGGAGATGGCCTGCACCGCATCCATTGCAAAGCCGGAGGCGCAGTAGACCGCAAGACTCTGCCACGTCAGCGCGCCTGCGGCGAGCAGCGCGGAGTAGGCGTTGAGCAGAATGCCATAGACGAGGAATGCGCTCACCGCGCCGTAGGCGCAAAGCGCCTCCCGCTTCCTTGGCGCTCCGCCCCTGTGGAACACCAGCCCCGCGAGAAAGCCGCACAGCCCCATGCCGAGCATCTGCCACGGCGTCCACGGCCCCTGCGAAAAGAGGATGTTGGAGACCAGCATGGTCACCGCGCCTACGAGGAAGCCCGTCTCCCCGCCCAGGGCCGCGCCCGCAAGGATCGTCAATGCCAGCACGGGCTTGCACTGGGGCAGCATGAAAAAGGCCGCACGGCCCGCCACGCCCAGCGCACAGAGCACCGCAGTCACGACCATCTCCCGCGCACGGGGTTTGCGCCCCTCGAAGGTAAGGAAGAACGGCAGCATGGCCTCCAGCACCATCAGCAGCGAAACGGCGTAGTAGCTCCGGTCGCCCAGCAGCTTGGGGCCGAACACCAGCGTCAGGGGGATGAGCAGAAGGGCGACCAGAGCGGAGGCGGCCGTGCGCGGGGAAAGCCTTCGCTTTTCCGGCGGCGCGGAGGGTGTGTCCGCCGCTTTCGGCGGCTGCGGCGGAGGCTCCCGCCGCTCTTTTTTCGGTGCTTCCCTGCCGCCGCAGGCGGCGATGACGTCCTCCGCCGTCACGGCTTCGGGCAGCCGGCCGCGCGCCATGCGGTTCGCCGCCGTGGTGTAGAAGCGGTTGAGCGCGAAAAACTCCCGGGGCGCGCCGTCGGAGGCGATGGAGCCGTCGAAAAAGAGCGCGCAGCGCTGCGCATAGGCGGCGCAGAACTCGACGTCGTGGCTGACCAGAACGACGGTCACCCCCTGCGCGAGCAGATCATGCAGAAGCTCAGCCAGCTCAGCCTTGAAGGCCGCGTCCAGTCCGCGCGTTGGCTCGTCGAGGAGCAGGATATCGGGCCGCGTAAGCAAGATCTTTGCCAGCGCCGCGCGCTGCTGCTCGCCGCCGGAAAGGTCGTAGGGGTGACGGTCCAGCAGCGTTTCCAGCTGGCAGAGTGCGGTGACATAGGCGAGCATCGCTTCGTCGGAGGTGACCTCGGCAAGGTCCTCGCGCACGGTTTTTTGGGCAAAAAGCGTCTGCACCTCCTGCGGCAGAAGCGCCGTTTTGCCGGTGACGCGGACCTCTCCGCGATAGGGCTTTTGCAGGCCCGCCAGCAGCCGGAGCGTGGTGGATTTGCCCGCGCCGTTGCCGCCGAGGATGGCGAAAAGTTCGCCCCGCCGCACCGTCAGCTCCAGCCCGCGCAGCACGTCCGGCGCGTCCGGCGTATAGCGGAACCACGCATCCGAGATGGTCACGACCGTCTCCTCCGAGGGTGCGGGCAGCGGGCGCTCCGGCAGGCTTTTGAGGGGGTGCGAGGCGGCAAAGTCTGCCAGCCAGTCCCGCCCCTCCCGCACGGAGACGGGACAGGGAAGGTCGTTTTCCACCGCCGCCCACACGCGCATGGCGGCGGGCATGGCGCGGAACAGCTCGTGTCCCGCCGTGCGCAGCTGCGCGCCCACGGCGCGGGGCGCGCCGTCCGCGAGGACCGCCCCGCCGTCCAGCACAACGGCGCGGTCGGAGAGGGGCAGCGCCTCCTCCAGCCGCTGCTCGGAGAGCAGCACCGTTGTGCCCAGCTCCCGGTTGACCCGTGCGAGCGCGGCGAGAAAGTCCGCCGCCGCGATGGGGTCGAGCTGCGCGGTCGGCTCGTCTAAAATGAGCACGTCCGGCTGCAGGGTCAGCACGGCGGCCAGGTTCAAAAGCTGCTTCTGCCCGCCGGAGAGCGACGCCGCCTCCCTGTGGAACCAGCTCTCCATGCCGAAAAAGCCCGCCATCTCGGCGACGCGGCGGCGGATGGTGGGCGTATCGTACCCGAGGCTCTCCAACCCAAAGGCCAGCTCGTGCCAGACCTTGTCGGTGACGATTTGGTTTTCCGGGCTTTGCTGCACAAAGCCGATGCGCTCCGCCTGCTCGCGCGGCGAAACGTCGGAGAGCGGGCGGCCGTCGAAAAGGACCGTGCCCCGGCGGACGCCGTTGGGCGCGAGCGCGGTCTTCAGCTGGCGGAGGAGCGTGCTTTTGCCGCTGCCGGAAAGTCCGCAGAGCGTGACAAACTCGCCCGCGCAGAGCGTCAGGCTCACATCCCGCAGGGCGGGGGCGGACTGCCCGGGGTAGGTAAAGGTCAGGTTTTCGACGCGATAGAGCTCCATGTGCGCGCCTCCTTTCTTTGCAGCAGCACCGGCGTCAGGCAGAGCAGAAAATACGCGAGCAGCACGCTCGCGGAATACGGCGTCAGCACGCCGCGCGCCGTGGGATAGTAGCGCCACTTCACGCCGCCGAGCGCCCAGCCCGCGGCGACGTAAGCGCCGCAGAGCGCCAGCCACAAAAGCAGCAGCCTGTCGCGGCGGCTGTAGCGATAGAGGGAAAAGGCCGTGCGGCCCGGCAGTCCGTAGCCGCGGCTTTTCATGCTGTCCGCCGTCTCCACGGCGTTCTCAAGGCTCCACGTCACCATGACGGAAAAGACCGTCACGGCGCTCCTGAGCTTTTGGAGCCGGCCCTTTTCCGCGTACAGCCCCATGCCGCGGCGCGCCGCTGTCACCTCGCGGAGCTTTGCCTGAAAGCGGGGCACAAAGCGCAGCGTCATGGAGAGCAGGAGCGAGAGGGCGGGCACGACGCGCCCGAAAAGGTGCATGAGCTTGTCTGAGGTCATGACTGTGTTCCAGCAGGAAAACCACAGCACGACGGCGGCGAGCATCGCCGCGGCGGCAAAGCCGTAGGCGATGGACTCCAGCGTCAGAGGGTTGCCCGAGGGAAGATAGGCCAGAATGGTCGCGCCCTGATGGTTGAAGGCAAGGTTCACCAGCGCGGCGAGAATCGCCGTCGGCGCCAGCCACAGGGCGGTGCGCCGCACCGCCGTGCCGCCGTTTAACTGCGCGGCACACCAGAGCGCAGCGCAGAGCGAGACGGCAAGGCAGAGCGGGTGCAGGAAAAACATGGAGAACGTCAGTACCAGCACGAAATAGAGCAGATTCACCGCCGGATGGCAGGCGAGAAAGGCGTGATGCTTCATGCGCCGAGCCCTCCGCCCACATCCGCGCCGAAGTCGCAGGTGTAGACCCACTCGACGGTGTCGCCGTCCGCGAGGGTATAGCGCGAGCAGCCGTAGTTGGGAAATTCGCCGTTCACGCGGTACATCCAGCCCGAGCCCTCGCCGCAGTCGAACTCGTAGAGGTTGCCGATGCCCTCGATGTAGGCGGACTGATAGACCGGCGTTTCGGAAAACTCCATGTGTATTTTGTTCTCGCGGCACACGCGCTTGAGCACGTCAAACACGTTCTCGCCCTCGGTAAATTCCACTGCGGTCGGAGCCAGCAGAACGCCGTCCGCAGGGATCAGGTCAGCCTTCTCCGCGTTGAGCCGGTCGAGATTTTCCAGGATCGTCGCGCAGGAGATGGAGACCGTACACGTCGGCACGGTGCTCTCCGGTGATGCATCGGGTTTGTTGGATGAGCTGTCCTGTGCGTCGGAGCTGCTGCCTGTCGGCAATGCGTCGGAGGCGTTTCCCTCCGGCGCGCCGCTTTCCACTGGCTGCTGTTCTCCGACTGGCGGAGCGGCAGGAGTCTCTGCCTCCTGCCGTTCGGTTTCAGAGGGAGCGGACGTGGCGGGCGCATCCTGCGCCGCATCGGGCGCGGGCGTTTCGCTCTGCGCCGGCGTGGGTGTCGGCGTCGGCTCCGTCGTTTGTGCATTGCAGCCCGCAAGAGTGAATATCAGTGCAAGCGCCAGCAGCGCCGCACAAAGGCGCTTTGCCGTTTTCATGTCCGTCTCCCTCCTTTCGTTTCGGTGCTGCTATGCCATCAGGCGGCAGGCTGCGTCAGCGCCGCCATCCGGTAGAAGCTGCTCTCGCCGCGCTCGGCGCGGACGAGCGACGCGAGGGCGCAGACCGCCTGCTCGCTCGCCATGAGATTCGTTTCCCCACTGCGCTCGTGGCAGAAGCCGCCGTCCGCGTTCTGATAGGTCAGCAGCGCGTCGAGCACGCTGTGGCCGTTCTTTACGAAGCGGCTGTCATCCGCATCGAGACCCAGCGCGTTGAGCGCAAGGAGCACCTGCGCGCAGCTCTCGGCGTTCTCACTTCCCCAGGAGGAGAAGCCGCCGTCCGCGTTCTGCATGGCGCTCAGGCACACGAGCGCGCGGTCGACTGCGGGCCGGACGCTGCTCTGCTCCCGATACTTCGCCAGCGCCTGTAAGGCCATGGAGGTCAGGTCGGGATCGGCGTCCTCGCCCATGAAGCTCCAGCCGCCGTTTGCAAGCTGAGCGGCTAGGATAGCATCCACATACAGCTGCCGCGTCGCCTGCGTGCTTGCCGCCGCGTTCTGCGGCATGGGATAGTCGCGGCTGTCGAGCGCGAGGAGCGCGTAGATCACGCCGTTCACGCCCTGCGCCGCCGTCTTTTCGTAGTCGCCGAGCGGAAGCGTCAGGTCATAGCCCGCGACGTCCCGCGCGTCCTTCCCGAGCGCGGAGAGCGCGAGAATGACGCGGCTGTACTCAGTGTACTTGCGTTCGCTCAGCACGCCGTTTGCTTCGCGGACGGTCTGCTCGAGCGCGGCGTAATAGTCGGTGAAATACGCGGTTTCCGTGTCCGCGCCGCCGCGGGCGAGGGCCAGCACCGTCCACTCGCCGCCGAGACTGCCGTAGCGCGGCGCGCTCACGGCGGCGGTCAGGTAGGCCGACGCACGGTCATAGGCGGTCTGCGCGGTGCTCCCGCTTACGGCTTCCTTGGGCAGCTCACAGAAGCGCCGGAGGATGGCCGCCAACTGCGCGCGCGTCGCGGTAAGCTGGGGGCTGAGCGTCGTTTCGCCCGTGCCGTTGAGGACACCCTTCATCACGCACCAGTGCATCGCCTCGTCCGCCCAATCGCTGATGCTGGCCGCATCGTCATAGCGCAGCGGGAAGTACCACATACCGGTGAAGCCCTGCCCCTGTGTCTTAACATAGCGGTAGAGGATCGCGGCGAGCTGCTCGCGCGTAATGGCATCGTTCGGACCGAAGCTGCTCTCGCTATAGCCGGTGACGACGCCGGTGGAGGCTGCCCAGCGCACGGCCTCGCCGTACCACGCGCCCTCGTCCATATCGGCGTAGCGCATAGCATAGTTGACCACAGGGCTGCCCGCGAGACGCCAGAGGATGGTGACGATCTGGCCGCGCGTCGCTGTGCCGTCCGGCGCAAACGCGCTCTCCGAAACACCGGTCATAAGACCGTTTTCATAGACGTACTGCACCGCGTCCGCGTACCACGCGGCAGCGGGAACGTCGGCAAAGGACGGCGCATTTTCCGCGGCGCGAGCCGCGGACGGCAGAAGGCCGACGGCCAGAGCGAGAGCTGTCAGCAGAGAGCATAACTGTTTTTTCATTGGAGGTTCTCCTTTCCTTGTAAGCGCCGCTCACGGGGCGATCTCCCCGGGCGCTGCGGTATGTCAGAACGGCAGGATGCCCATGAAATACTCCACGGCCAGCGCCACGAGGACGACGAGCGCGGAGATCAGGAAGCCGTGCACCATCGGCGCCGCGCCGGATTTCTTCATTTCGGCGAAGCTCGTGTTCAATCCCACGGCGGCGAGCGCCGTGACCATGAGGAACTTGCTGACCTTTTTGAGCGCCGCCGCGGCTGCCGCGGGGATCACGCCCACGCTGCTGAGCACCGCCATGGCGAGAAAGCCGAGGATGAACCACGGGAAGACGCTCTTCCACTTGATCTGCACTGCGCCGCCGGACGCGGCGGCTTCCTTTTTCTTCAGGTGCATACTCACAAACGAGAACACCACCACCGTCGGGATGATGGCGAGCGTGCGCGTGAGCTTGACCATGGTGGCGAAGTCGCCCGCGCCCTCGCTGAAGGCATAGCCTGCGGCGACGACGCTGGAGGTATCGTTGACCGCCGTGCCCGCCCACAGGCCGTAGGCCATGTCGGAAAGGCCCATCGCGCGGCCCATGATGGGAAAGAGCACGATCATCGCCATATCAAAGAGGAAGGTGGCGGAGAGGGCGTAGGCGATGTCGCTGTCCTTGGCGTCGATGACGGGTGCGACCGCCGCGATGGCGCTGCCGCCGCAGATGCCGGTGCCCGCGGAGATGAGGTTCGAGAGCTTCCAGTCCAGCCCCAGCGCGCGGCCGATGAAGTAGCCGCCGCCGAAGCAGGTAAGGAGCGTAAAGAGCATGACAGTCAGCGACATTCTGCCGACGTTCAGAATGGTCGTGACGTTCAGGCTCGCGCCGAGGAGAATGATGGCAAATTTCAGGATCTTCTTCGCCGTAAACTTCACGCCGGGCGCGGTGGCCTTGCCGGGCTTGCGGTAGCCGTTGATGAGCATACCGATGAACATGGCGATGACGGACGCGCCGATGACGTCGAACGGCAGCAGCGCCTCGATGCCCTTGGCGAGCAGCGCGATGACGAGCGCGAGCGCGAAGCCCGGCGCGTAGCTTTTGATTTGAGCGGGAATGGAGCGCATGGTGATCTGACCTCTCTTTGCCGGTAGTGATTTCTTTTGAATTTGCCTTGCAGGCCGCGCGCACTTCTGCTATGATCTTTGGCAGAAGCACAGCCAAGGAGCAGAGGAGCACGATAGCTATGATAGAGAATTATGCAGAAAAAATCAAGCACGAATCCAATGGATTTATCCGGCACAACGGAATCCGCATCGTTTCCGTTGATGAGGAAAGGAGCGTGCTGGAGGCCGAGATCACCGACAACAGCCGCAACGTTTGGGGCAGCGTCCACGGAGGCTTTCTCTACACGATGGCGGACACCGCCGCCGGAGCCTTTGCGCGCATCAAGTATGGGCGGCGCAACGTCACGCTCAACGGCTCGATGAATTACCTGCGGCCCACCACGCGCAGCAAGACGCTGACGGCGGTCGGGCGCGAGATCAAGGTCGGCGGACACGTTGGCTTTTTTGAAGTCAATATCACCGACGACACCGGCGCGCTCGTCGCCTGCGCGCAGATAAATATGTATTTTCTGGATTGAGCGGCCCGCTTGCGAGTCACGCTCCGCCATACCGGCAGGGTCGGGCGCAATGCCCGTCCCCTTTCTTTATTCCGCCGCGCGAAGAAAGAATAAAGGGAAGATACGCAGCGCGTGTCTTCCCTTTGCCTTATATTGCCTTATTTTTTCCGCTGCGCGGTGAACAGGCGGACGACGGATGAGACGAGCAGGATCGCGGCGGCGATACTGCCGGCGATGCCTGCGGTGGCGAAGCCCCGCTGGAGGGCGAGCTGGGTGCTGCCGTTCAGCCCGAGGGACATGGTGTAGTAAATACCGGCGCCGGGCAGCAGCGGTACGGCGGAGATGACCTGATACGAGGTGACCGGATACTTGCGGGCGCGGGCCATGCCCTCGGCATAGACGGCGGCGACCGCGGCGGCGATGAAGTTTGCGCCGTAGGGACCGAGACCGAGCTCGCCGCACAGCAGATACGCCATCCACGTCACGACGCCGCCGAGCGCGCACAGGCAGCGCCCCCAGCCGTGGACGTTGAAGAGGATAACAAAGCCGGTGCAGGCGACCGCGATGGCGATGGCCTGAAGCCAGAAGGGATAGGAAAGCGTGCTGGCGGCGGTCTGGCCGTAGAGGGAGGATGTGATGTGCCACGCGGCCGCAGTGCCCATGGCGATGGCGAGCGCCGAGAGGAGCACCTGCACGATGCGATTGACGCCGGAGTTTGTGTCGCCGTAGATGATGTCGCGCATGGAGTTGGTGATGAGCAGACCGGGGACCAGGATCATCAGCGAGCCGATGATGACCGCGTCCGCATAGTCGACCAGCCCGAAGGCGGCGGCGAGGTAGGCGGGCACCGCCATGGCGAAGGCGGCGGCGATGGTGCTGAAAAAGGGGTTGGTCTCGAGCTTATCCATCCGGCGCGTGACAAAGCCGATGATAAGCCCCATCAGGCCCGCCCACAGGCTGTCGCGCAGGGTTCCGCCAAAGACGGGGCAGAAGCCGGACGCGGCAAGAAGATTGCCAAGGTAATAAACGGGAACGGAATAGCTGCGGCGATCGTTTCTTGTCTCCTCCAGCCATTGCGCGGCAACGGCGGGGTCGGGCGTTTCGGCGCAGATGCGGCGCGAGAGCGCGTTGAGCCGCTCGACCGCGTCAAGATCGTTGCCGTGGAAGCCGACGCGCTTCATCACCATCAGCGGCTTGCCGTTGTCCGCCTCAAGGCTGACCATGACGCAGTTGGGGATCGCAAAGGTCTCGCATTCGATGCCGTAGGCCGCGAGCACGCGGCGCATCGTCTCCTCGATGCGGAAGGTCTCCGCTCCGGCGGCGGCCAGCTCATAGCCGATCTGCGCGGCCATATCCGTTAAAAGATAGTAGTCCATGAATATCACTCCTGCCGCCGTTTTGTGGAACGGCGGGCATTATCTTACTGCGAAAGCATTCCCCTGTCAAGAAGAGAAAACACCGCTTAAAAGGCGGTGTTTTGCGCACTGTGACATTTTTTCTCCGCAAGCTCCAGAAGCGTCTGGCGGAAGCCGTATTTTTCGGCAAGCTCCCACGCGGCGGAAAGGTTCCTCTCGCCCACGCGGCGGTCCTTGACGCAGCGGAGCATGAGATTTTTCGGCGAGTGGGCGAAGTCGATGAATTCGATCACGTCCACCGTGTAGCCCATGTCCTCGAGCACGGCGGCGCGGATGGAATCGGTCAGCAGCGCGGAAAAGCGCTCCTGCAAAAGACCGTGGCGCAGCAGCACGTCGAAATCGCCGCCCTTGTGGATGGTGGCGTTGATCTCGTGCTGGCAGCAGGGAACGGAGAAAATGTGCTTCACGCCCTTTTCGACGGCGTACCAGAGGGCGTAGTCCGTGGCGGTGTCGCAGGCGTGGAGCGTGACGACCATATCCACACGGGTGTCCGCGAGCGTGTCGCGCGTGACGTCGCTCACGACGAAGCGCAGGCCGTCGTAGCCGTACTTTTGCGCGATGGCGTTGCAATGCTCGACCACATCCTCCTTGAGGTCGTAGCCGAGTATCGTGGCTTTCACGCCGCGCTTGACGGTGAAATAGTAGTAGAGAATGAACGTGAGGTACGATTTGCCGCAGCCGAAGTCGAGAATGATGATCTCCTGCTGCTCCGAGGCGCGGAAGGCGTCGTCCACCAGCTCGATAAAGCGGTTGATCTGCTTGTACTTATCATACTTCGCCTTGACGATGCGGAGGTCCGGCGTAAACACGCCGAGGTCGACGAGCGCGGGAATGTTCTCGCCCTCGGCAAGGATGTATTCCTTTCGGCGGTCATGCGCCTTCGGCGCGGCGGTGCGCTGCGCCTCGCCTTTCGCGGTGCATTTGTAGCTGCCGTTCGTTTTGCGGATGTACTGGCGCGTCTCCGTCTCGGTGCAGAGCACGGCCTGAAGATAAAGACCGTCCAGCTCCTGCGCGAACAGCCCGGGCAGCTCGCCCTTCGTCACGTTGCGGTGCGTGACCTTCTGCCCATGCTGGTATTCGAGCTGAAAAAACGCCTTGCCGCGCAGCGACAGCGGGCGGATGGTCACCCTGGAGCAGCCGATGCGCGCGAGCGGCTGAGAAAGCACGGCCTTGGTGAGCGTGTCGAGCCGCGCGGTGAGGTCGTCCAACACGATGCTCATGCGCCAAACCTCTCTTTCAGGGCAAGATGCGCGGCGTAGAGCTCGTTTTTGCTGTAGGTGTTGTTGTCGTCCTTGAGGAGCAGCTTGATGGCGTCCTTGGCGGTGCAGTCGCAGCGCACCATGCAGTCCACGAGCAGCGCCTCGGGCGAGGAGACGTGCTCGACCTCGGTGATGAGATAGTCCTCCTCCACCTCGCAGAGCAGGACGTATTCGCCCTTATCGTAGCTGCCCTTGGCGAGCAGTTGATCGCGCACCTCGGCGGGCGTGCCGCGGAAGGTCATCTCGTGGAGCTTCGTCATGTCGTTGCACAGGCACAGCCGCACGCCGGCGTGCTCCGAGATAAAGAACTCCACCGCGTCCATGATGCGCTTGGGGCTTTCGTAAAAGCAGTAGGTGCGCGTGTCGCCGCGGCGCATCATGGCGAGCGCACGGCGGCGGTCGGCAGCCTCCCGCGGGAAGAAGCCGAAGAAAAAGAAGGTCGAAAGGTCGAAGCCCGAGATGGACAGCGCCGTGACCGCGGCGCAGCAGCCGGGCACGCCGACCACGCGGATGCCCGCGTCGATGGCGGCACGGATCAGCTCGTTGCCGGGGTCGGAGATGCAGGGCGTGCCCGCGTCGGTGATGACGGCGA
>OIXA01003585.1_pt1 | contig 16074 bp, 16 predicted proteins | sample 1587721 | NCBI WGS metagenome assembly OIXA01 (sample SAMEA3888900, study PRJEB22519) | human gut metagenome | biome: human gut; feature: human-associated habitat; material: faeces | place: Denmark | collected 2013 | reverse complement strand
AGGCATTGATAAGCGCCAGGATCAGCGCGATAACGGCTGCATCCCAACAATAATAGGAAAAAACACGCAGCTTTTCCCGGTGCAGCAGATATTTGAGATACTGCAGGGCAAAATATCCGGCCACGGTCGAGGCGACGAGCGCGACGAGCATCGGCAGCCACAGCGACGCGGAAAACGTCCCCACAATGACTGCACGCAGCAGGCGGTAGACGAATTCACACAGCGAAAAGCCGAGCGTCAGCATCGCCGTAAAGCGCAGGGCAAAATCCGTCCGCAGGTCTCGCAGACGGCAGACAGCCAGCGTCAGGCCGAGCGGCGACAGGCCGGGCAGCACGGCGGCCAGACGAGTCGCGCCTGCCAGCAGCGCATCCGGGAGCATGAGCGCGCGGGCATCCTTCTGTCCGCCGGGCCGTCCCGCAGCAAACAGGATAAGGCCGTTCAGGCAGAAGAACGCGGCGATGAGCGACAGGCGCGTGATGCGCTCTGCCGCTGCGCACCAGATCAGGCTCAGCAGACCGATCGGGAGAGCAAGCAGGCCCATCAGGACGGCGCGGCGGCGTGGAGACGGCTGCCGGGCGCGTTTTCCGCGCTGCGGGCGGCGCGGAAGCTCCCCGCAGGTCAGCTGCAGCTCTCCGGGGAAAGCCAGCACGAGCGCAGCGCTGAGCCCGAGCGTGATGGCCGCCCGGACGTACAGTCCCCCGCCCTGCGTGAGCGGCGAGAGTGCGAATGCGTCCTGCAGCACGGCCGCATGCCCGCTGAACGAGACCGGCAGCAGGCCGGTCAGCCCCGCGACAAGGCCATAGATCAATGCTTCCCAAATCTTCAAACCAAGAATCTCCTGTAATTTTGCTTTGAAGATTATTATAGCACAGGAATGTTAAAATTGCTATCCCTTGTTTCCCTGTTTTCGGGAGATCATCCGGTGCAGGCACTCCAGGGCGTCGTGCAGGCCGCCCAGACTGTCAATGAGGCCGCTTTCGACAGCCTCGCGCCCATAGACGATCGTGCCGACATCCGTGGCGATCTGCCCGGTCGCCATCATATAGTCCGAGAACTGCTCGCGCGTGATGCGGGAATTCGCCGTGACAAAATCCGTGATCTGCTCCTGAATGCGCTGAAAATAGTGATAGGTCGCCGGTGCGCCGACTACGACGCCGCTCATGCGCACGGGGTGGATCATCATGCTGGCCGTCGGGACGATCATGCTCTTCTTGGCCGAAACGGCCAGCGGGATGCCGATGGAGTGCCCGCCGCCCAGCACGAGCGACACGGAGGGCTTCCGCATCCCGGCGATCAGCTCCGCAATGGCAAGTCCCGCCTCGATGTCGCCGCCCACGGTGTTGAGCAGGAGCAGCAGGCCGTCGATGTCCTCGCTCTCCTCAATCGTGGCCAGCAGCGGCAGCACATGCTCGTATTTTGTTGTTTTGATCGTCTCGGGCTGTGCCTGATGGCCCTCGATCTGCCCGATGATCGTCAGGGTATAGATATTGCCGCGCTTCGTCTGCGTCAGCCCCGCGCCAAGCTCCTCCAGCCGCTCCTGCGGCCTGCTCTGTGTTTCGTCCATGCCGTTCCTCCCTGTTTTTTCTGCTCCTTAGTATGGTGGAACGGGAGGCAAATCATTCAAAGTGCTTGAAAAAACACGAAAAAATGTTATACTAGTCTAAAATGAAGCAAAGGAGCAATCACCATGGAATTTACTTATACGCCGCACGGCGTCTGCTCGCGCCAGATTCTGCTGGAGCTGGACGGCAATAAGGTCTCGAATGTTCGCTTTATCGGCGGCTGCAGCGGCAACACGCAGGGCGTTGCGAAGCTCTGCGAGGGCATGGATGTGAACGAAGTCATCGACCGGCTCGAGGGCATCCGCTGCGGCATGAAGCCGACGTCCTGCCCGGACCAGCTCGCGCAGGCGCTCAAGGCCGTGCGCGGCAACGGCGAATGACCTTTGCTTAATATCGATTCCAATAGAAAGCTGTGGGAGGCTCATCCGTGAAGGGATGGCCTCCCACAGCTTTTTGCGAAGGCGCGCTCATTTCCGGCGATGCTTGCCCGCTCGTCCCGGAAGCCTGCCGGCATTTCGGACGGATCTTCCGAAAGCTTTTTCAGGATTTCGCTGATTTCCTCGGTCACCCTGCGTGTCATAACGACGATCTTCGGCTCGCCGCAGCTCTCGTCGATTTGGATTTCGATCTTCATCCGATCCCCTTCCTTCCATGGCCATATAATAAGGGAGCGGAGATAAAACCGGAGAACCGCGTAAAAGACACCCCCGCGGAAGCTCGCTTTGCAGCAAGCTCCCGCGGGGGTATTTGGAGAACTGGGAAAGGGGAGAGAAAAGAAGATCAGTACTCGTAGGGCTTGATGACCGGCTTGATCAAACCATCGCGTTTGACCGCGAAGTCCTCATAGACCTGGGCGATTTCATTGAGGGTGTATTCCTTATTGAACAACGGCGTGGGATCCAGCTTTCCTTCGGAGATCAGCTGCACCAGATAAGCATCCTTGCAGGCGTCTACGCCGCCGGATTTCCAGGTGAGGTTCTTGCCATACATGCTGGGCAGGGGCAGAACCTGATCTTCCTCGTACATGGCGAGGAGGGAGATGACCGCATTGGGACGGGCGATCTTCCAGGCCAGCTGGAAGGTGCCGTCCTTACCGGCGGCCTCGATAACGGCGTCGGCGCCGCGGCCTTCGGTCAGCTCCTTGACGCGAGACTCTACGTCCTCCTTTTTGGAGTTGATGAACACATCGGCCCAGCCGTGATCCAGCGCGAACTGGCCGCGCTCGTCATGGCGGTCCACCGCGATGATGCGGGCGGGCTTGAACAGCCGGGCGCTCATCATGGAAGTATAGCCGCAGGGGCCGCAGCCGAGAACCACCACGGTGTCCCCTTCCTTGATCTCAGCCAGCTCCGCGCCAAAATAGCCGGAGGGCAGCACGCAGCTGACGGCAAGAACGTCTTTGTATGTCAGATTGTCGGGGATCAGCTCCAGACCGTTGTCGGCGATGGGAACGCGGACATACTCTGTCTGGCAGCCGTCGATCTTGTGGCCCAGATACCAGCCGCCCTCTACGCAGTTGTTAACATAGCCGCGTTCACAGAAGAAGCACTCGCCGCAGAAGGTCTCCACGTTGGCGACGACGCGGTCGCCCACCTTGATTTTCTTGCAGGCATCGCCCACGGCAACCACTTCACCGGCAAACTCATGACCCAGAATGATGTCCTTGTTGGCGGAGGGCACGGCGCCCACCTTGATATGGAAGTCACTGGCGCAGATGGAGGACAGAGCAACCCTTACGATGGCGTCCCGGGGATCCTGAATGGTAGGAATGGGACGATCCTCCAGACGAAGATCGTTAACGTCTTTAAACACATAACCCTTCATGGTTTCAGCCATAGTAAATTACCGCCTTTCTAAAACTTTTCGATTTTTTGCAGGGGCAAATTTTTTCTCCGGAGCGGACAGCCGCTCCGGGCTGTGGTTGGATCCGACAGGGAATATCAGATTTCTTCGTAGGTCAGGTCTTCGTTGCCTGCCCACTTATTGACCAGAGGCGAGAGCTTGTTCAGCACGGGACCCAAAACGGGGCCGACGCAGAACATACCCACCAGCGTGGCCACATGGATGACGCCGCCCATGATCAGAGCGCCTACCACCATGATGGCGTCGAAGATCATACGCCACCACTTCAGCTTCATCTTCAGGGTCTTGGCCATGAACTGGTTGAAGCCGTCAGAGGGGCCTGCGCCGTAGCCGGCGGCCTGATAGCTGCCAAGGCCGACGCCCAGAGCCAGCGTGCCGGTGATGACCAGAATGACGCGGGTGACCATAGAGGGAGTGGGGCCGATGAGAGCGATGATCCAGGGCTCCATCATGGAGCAGAAGGTGCCCAGCGTGAAGGTGTACAGGACCGTGGCAACACCGATGCCCTTCCGGTACACGATCAGGATGACGACGAAGCAGAGGACGTTGAATACGTTCATGGCCATGCCAAAGTCGCCATGCACGAAGGGCAGCACCTTGCTGAGTCCCTGTACAAACGCTGTGACCGGGTCAGAACCCAGATTGGCCAGAACAAACGCTTCGGCGCCGTAGGCAGTGATAAAGACGCCGACCATAATGACAACGCAGCGGACGATGATACTTCTCAGAGTGTATTTGCCTTTACCCATGTTAGAATGCCTCCTTCTTTTTTGCGTTGCTTGAAACACATGGTTCTCCTGAAGTTGCGCGTGGTCTGTGCCGGCTGCCCGTTTTCCGAGCCGTCGGCCGCCTTGAATAACGGACTCGCTGTGCAGCAGGATGCGGAGATGTGCTTTGTTGTGCGCCCGAATATCGGGAAAGAAAGGGGGTACGCTGCTGCGGGGGGGTGGAAGCTTGTAATGATCCAATCTCCGAAGGATATCGTCATATGCTGCGGAGCACTGTCTGCTGACGAGCCGCTTCCGCCATCCGGCAGGAAATGGCCGTGCAGATTTCCTTCCTACGCCGTTCTCCTTTTGGGTTTCTCAGCTGCTTATCTAGAATGGTCAGCTTCACTATAATCAGTAAGCCAGAAAGAAAATCTTTTGTCAAGATTGTATGAATAGAAAACCCTCCCCTCGGGTGAAGGTTACTCTGTCCTACCTCGCTTTCTTTGTAATAATCTGCTAGTTTCGCTCGGGGTCCTTTATGCATTCCTCCCAGACCGGAAGAAAAAAACCGCGCCGACGCATTCCGAAGAGATGCGCCGACGCAGCGGTTTTTGGTATTTGTTTTTGGATATCGGAGAGACTCAGCCGGCAACGTAGAGCGGCATGTAGAGCGTCTGGCCGACGTAGTACGTGGCGAGATTGTCGCGGTTGTTCAGCCGCTGCAGGAAGGTGATGTTGTTCTCATAGCTCAGGCCGTAGGTGAGGCAGAGACCGTAGACCGTGTCGCCTGCGACGAGCTTGTGTGCCATGATCTTGTAGTACGGACCGGAGGAGGGGTACGTGGTCGAGGGGATGAGGATAATGTTGCCGGGGAGCAGGTAGCTGTAGCTCACGCTCGGGTTCAGACGCTGGATCGCGGCGTCGTTCGCAGCGAAGTCCACTTTGTATTTATCACAGATACTCATGACGGTGTCGCCGGCCTGGATCTTGTGCGGGATGATGAGATAGCTGAGCGTATCCTCGGCGGGGATGTTGGGCGTCGTAGTGGGCTTGGCGGAAGCGGCGGCTGTGGCGCTCGGCGCAGCGGAAGCCGTTGTGCCGGCAGACGCGCTCGGAGCAGGCGTCGCAGCCGGGGCAGCTGTCGTACCGGCAGAGGCGGCCGGCGCGGGCGTTGCGGCGGGCTTCACCGTTGTAGAGGCGGCGACATACTGCGGCATATAAAGGATATTGCCGGGGAGCAGGTTATAATAGGCCGCGTTGGGGTTGAGCAGGGAGATCAGCTTGGAATAGGCGTAGTAATCCAGACCGTAGGAGGCGCAGAGCGCGTAGAGCGTGTCGCCGGAGACGATCTTGTGCGCCATGATCTTGTAGTATGAACCGGAACCCGGGACCGTTTTCGTCGGGATGAGGATGACCTTTCCGGGCATCATATAGTTGTAGTTGGTGATGTTGTTGATCTTGCGGATCGTCGCATCGTTCGAGGAGAAGTCCACGCCGAGCGCGGCGCAGACGCCGGAAACGGTCTCGCCGTACTGCAGTGTGTGCTGCGCGAGATAATAGCTCACCGTGTCGCCGGTGGGAACGTTCGCCGTCGGGGCGGGCGTCGTGCCGGGCTTGGGCGTGGCGGTCGGCGCGGCAGAGGTGCCGGAGGTCGGGGCCGGAGTCGGCGTCGCGGCGCCGGCAGGCGTTACGTACAGAGGCAGAATGAACTGCTGGCCTGCCATGAACACATTGAGATTGTTGTTGAGCGCGGCGAGCAGCTTGTAGTTGGCGTTGTAGTCAATGCCGTAGCTCTGGCAGAGCGCGGCGGGCGTCTCACCGGCGACGAGCGTGTGCGAGAGGAGAGAATAATACGACTCCGAAGTCGTAGCCGTCTTCGTCGGCAGCCAGAGGACCTTGCCGGGCATCATGTAGTTGTAGTTCGTGATGCCGTTGATCTTGCCGATCATGGCGAGGTTGGCGTTGAAGTCGATCTTTTTCGCTTCACACACACCGTAGATCGTGTCGCCCGCTTTGAGAGTATAGCTCGTAAGATAGCCCACGACCTTGTCGTTGGCGGCATTCGCCGTGCCGGTGAGACCGGTGAAGAGCGCTGCAACGAGACATACGGTCAGCAGCAGGGAAAGAAGGCGTTTTTTCATATCAGTTTTCTCCCTCCGTTGACCCCGCGCGGGGGTCGCGTAGTTTGGAAAATCGTTCGTATCGGTTTACCTATAATAATGACGCATGGACGGGGCGATCCGTTCACGCAAGAAGCGTGATCGGCGCGATGTCCTGCCAGACGATGCCGGTGCGGTTGCCGTCCTGATCAACGAGATCCTGCGAGATCTTGCCGGTATAAACCATTTCGCCGTTTTGCAGCGTGATGACATACTGCGCGTCGGCATCGCCGGTGATCCAGTCCGTGCCGGAGAAGGAAGCGCCCTCGCCGGGGAAGAAGTCCTGCTCGGCAAGACTCATAAGCCGCATGTCGCCGGGGAACAGGCCCTGCGCCGGCTCGCTGATGCGGTGGGCGTGCCAGAGCGCGGTGATCTCGCCCTCGATGTACTCGACGATCGCCTTGTCGGTCGCGGTGTAGAGCAGGTACCGGCTGCCGCCGAGGGGGACAAACTCGGTGAACTCGGTCAGCTCGCCGTCAATGTACGCGCGGACGCGGATCGCGCCGGTCAGCCCGTCGCAGTCCCACTGGCATTTGCCCTCGCGCTGCACCTCCGTGCCGGAGGTCTTGTCCACATAGGTGTATACTGCCTCGAAGCGTCCCGGCGCGGTCATCGTGAGCACGGCGTCGGGGAACGTTTCGCGGAGCGACGTCTGCGCTGCGTCCAGATTGTCGGCGCGCAGCTCGCGCCCGAGCGACGGATACGCCGTCGTGAACGGAACGTACACGAGCAGAAGGTAATCGGAGTTCATGTAGTAGCTGTCCGGATACGCGGCCTGGAGTCTGGCGTCGTGCGTGTCGAGCCGCTGCTGCACGGCGTTGAGCAGCGCGCCGTAGATCGCGGTGTACTGCGCGTAGGCATCGGCATAGGAAATGCCCTCCGCCGCGGCGGGGTTTTCGCTGTTCGGAGCGGTCTCCGTTCCGGCGCTTGCCGTCGGCTGCGGCGCTTCGGTCTTGCCGCAGGCGGCGAGAGAGAAGAACAGCGCGCAGCAGAGGATCAGAGAAAGGATCTTTCGTTTCATGGAGTATCTCCCGGTATGTACCTTATAAATACAGATAGACCTGTTAACATAATATTATGCCACAAGACAGGAAAATTGCAAGCCCCCGCCGCACATTTTTCGCGGAAAAAACCGGCAGCGGAGGGAAATCGGGCGGAAAAGTTTCCGCCCGTGAAAAAATCAGTTCACGTCCTCCTCCACAGACTCCGGAGCCAGCTCCAGAAGGTGGGGGTTGCGCAGGAAATATTTCAGGCATTTGAGAGCGCTGGCAAAGTAATAGCTGTCGGCGATGCGCTCGTCGCAGGCGATGCGCAGATCGACATAGTGCCGCTCGACGCCGGAGGCGGTGCCGTCCGCCTCGTTCACCTTGCGCCGCGCGCCGAACGAAACGGCGCAGGGCATGTTGCCGAAATCGGCAAGGTGCGGATCCGCGGGCGGGACGCCGAAGCTGCCGAGATCGAGCATCGTTACGCTGCCGTGGAACGGGCTGACATCCAGCCAGGTGCGCGGCAGCCAGTCAAAATAATCCATCAGACGGAAAATACTCATCGCCATGCGCAGCAGAACGCGGGGGAAGCGCATGAGCGTGTTGGCGAGCTTTTCCGGGGCGCTCAGGGAAATGTCGGCGCGGACCTCGTCCGAGGCCTCGGTGAGCTTGCGGTAAACGTCGAACACCGTGTCGGTCGGCGCGAAGCAGACCTTGATGCTCGTCTCCGTCGCGGTGACGGAGGCGCTGCGCTTGACGGGGAGAACGACTTCAATGTCGTTGCGGGCATAGATGCGCCGTCCGGATACGAACCGGTTGATGCCCGGACGCATGGACACCGTGCGGACGTAAGCCGCGATGATCAGATGCAGAAAGCCGAGGTTCGCCCAGCCGCCGGCGCGCTTTTCCCGAAGCCATTTCTCCACGCCCGTGACTTCCACGCTGTCCGAGAGGAAGCAGGCGGCGTCGCTCCGGCGGCGGAGGATGTACGGCTGGATGCGGGCGTAGGCGGGAAGCGTATAGAGCTGGCGGCCCTCCCGCCGGTCGTTCATATGTCGGGTGTATCGCTCTGCCATGAAAGAGTCTCCTTTTATGGGTGCAGAATGAGGCTTTTTCGTGCCCGCTCGATGGGCACAATTTGTTTATTATATAATATTATATAGTTTCTTCTCGATTTTGCAAGCATAAAATGCAACTTGCCCAAACACGGCGGTCTTTATTTGGTTAAAACGGAAAAAATGCTGCTCACAAGACTTTTTGGGTGACAATTTAACAACATTATCACTTGAATTTGATGAAAAAAGAGTGTACATTTACGATGTCAGAAAATTAGGCTTTGACGGGAGGTGTTTCAAAAAATGGCACTGGAAGCAATTCTTGCCGTAGAGCAGGCGGAACAGGATGCGGCCCGAAAAAAGGCGGAAGCGGCGCAGAAAGCAAAGGAAATTGCCGCGAAAGCCGACAGAGAGGGGACCGCAGCTGTGAAGGAAGCCGCAGAAAGAGCTGCGGCAGAGCTCTGGACTCTCGCGAAGAGCGCAGAGGAAAAGAGCGCTGCGGAAAGTGAAAAGATCCGGGAAGCGGCGCGCGAGGAGATGGATTCTCTGCGCAGTCACGCGGAGGACCGTCTGGAAGAGGCGGCAGACCGGATCGTGGAAAGGATCGTGAACGGATAAATGAGCATTGTAGCCATGAAAAAGCTCCGGCTCATCGGCGTTCATTCCCAGAAGGAAGAACTGCTGCGTGAGCTGATGCTTCTCGGCTGCGTGGAGGTGTCGGATCCGGCCGGCCGGCCGGACCGGGAGGAGCTGGCGGCCTTCCGGCGTCCGGACGGCGGAAAGGTCTGGCAGAAGCGCTCGGAACAGACAACAATCGTCAACGCGCTGCGGCTGCTGGACAAGCACGCTCCTGCCAAAAAGGGTCTGCTTACGCCGAAGCCGGAGGTCGAATGCGCCAAGCTGCTCGACGAGAGCGCTTTGGCCGCCGATCTCGCTCTGGCGGGAGAGATCCTCTCGCTGGATGCGGAGGCGCGCAGCCTTCTCACCCGCGCAAGCCGGGAACGCGCCTCGGCGGAGGCCATGACTCCGTGGACGGCGCTGAACGTCCCGCTTGAGCGCATGGAGACGCAAAGCTGCGAAATGCAGCTCGGCACACTTCCCGCCGCTGTCCCCATGGAGGAAGTAAACGCCGCGCTCTCGGAGCTGGAGGTCAGCTTTGATCTCGTTTCCGAGGACAAAACCAGCCGGTATGTATCGCTGCTCTTCCGCCGGGAGGACCGCGAGACGGTTACCGCGGCGCTGCGGCCGCTCGGCTTTTCGGCCATTTCTCTGCCGGAGGGCACCGGAACGCCGGAGCAGGTCTATAACGCCGCGCTCCGCCGCAGCGAGGAGCTGACGGCACAGGCGGCCAAAAAGATCGAAGAGCTTGCCTCCTACGCGGCGCACCGCGACGCGCTGCAGCTCGGCGCGGACACGCTCTCGACGCGCATTGCGCGCGAAGAGACGGCCGAAAAGCTCCTGCAGTCGGACAGCACCTTCTATTTTGAAGGCTGGCTCACCGCGCCGGAGGAGAAAAAGCTCGGCGAGACTCTCTCGAAATACTGCTGCGCCTGGGAAACGGAGGAGCCCGATCCGGAGCACCCGGAGGAGGTCCCCATCCAGCTGCGCAATAACGCACTGACCCGTCCGTACAACATCGTCACGGAGATGTATTCTCTCCCGGCGTACAACGGACTTGACCCCAACCCCTTTATCATGCCGTTTTTCGCGCTGTTCTTCGGCATCATGTTCGCGGATATGGCGTACGGCCTGATATTGCTGATCGCGGGACTGCTCTTCCTCTGGAAGGCAAAGCCGAAGGGAAGCATGAAAAACGCCGCGGGGCTGCTGATCGAATGCGGCATTTCCACATTCATCATAGGCTTCCTGACCGGCGGTTTCTTCGGCGACGTTGTCTCCGTCATCGGCGGTTGGTTCGGCAGGGACTGGTCGATCGTACCGCACCTCGGCACGATCCATATCGGCAGCATCGCGATCGATCTGCCGCTCAACCTGCTTGAGGGCAACAACCCGCTGTATGTCCTCATCGCGGCGATCTGCCTCGGCGCGATCCATCTGGCGCTCGGCACGGGCATCGGCATCTATCTCAAGCTCAAGGACGGCGAGTGGGCGGACGCTCTGCTCAACGATCTGTGCTGGTGGGTAATGATCGCGGGCATTCTCGTCATGGTGACCGGCGGAACGAAGATCGTTCTCTTCGTCGGCATCGGCATGCTCGTGCTCGGACAGCTCATCACCGGCAAGGGCTTCGGAAAGATCACCGGCATTTTCGGCGCGGTATACAACGGCGCGACCGGGTATCTGGGCGATCTGCTCTCTTACTCGCGTCTGATGGCGCTGATGCTCGCCGGCAGCGTTATTGCGAGCGTATTCAACCAGCTCGGCTCGCTCGGCAACGCCAACGGCATGACCGTGGGCGGCACGATCCTCTTCGTGCTCGTGTTCTGCATCGGCCATGCGCTGAACTTTGCGCTGAACCTGATCGGCTGCTTCGTGCACACGCTGCGACTGCAGTTCCTCGAGTTCTTCGGCAAGTGGTACCGGGACGGCGGCAAGGCTTTCCGTCCTTTGAAAATTCAAACGAAATATGTAGATATCAAGGAGGAGTAAAACAATGATCACTGCATTCTTTGAGAGCTTCGGCGGTCTCGCCATCGGTTTCCTGGGGGCGTCCCTCGCGTGCGGTCTCTGCTGCGCCGGTTCTGCCAAGGGCTGCGGCCTTGCCGGTGAGGCCGGTACCGGCCTTCTCAGCGAAGATCCCTCTTACTTCGGCAAAGTCCTGATCCTTCAGGTCATCCCCGGCACCCAGGGGCTGTACGGCCTCGTCGTCTGGTTCTTTGCGCTGCTCCAGATGGGCGTGTTCGGCGGCAACGTCGATCCGACCAGCCTCACCGTCGTTGACGGTCTGCGCGTTGCGTGCGCGTGCCTCCCGATGGCGACCGGCGCCGCTATCTCCGCTCCGGCGCAGGGCCGCGTGGCCGCTACCGCCGTCAACCTGATGGCCAAGCGTCCGGACGACTGGGCGAAGGGCATCATCCTCTGCATCACGGTCGAGTTTTACGCCATCCTCTCGCTGCTCGCCTCCTTCCTGATGCTGCTGAACCTGCACCTCGGCGCCTGATCCGGAAAGGACCGGTATCGCCATGAACGGAATTGAAAAAATCACGGCCCGTATCACGGCAGAGGCGAACGAAGCCGCCGCCGCCGTGATCGCCGAGGCCGAAAAGACGGCGGGGGAGATCCGCGCCGCCTACCAGAAAAAAGCGGACGAGGCGTATGAAGCGCGCATGAACGAGGGCAATACCGAGGTCCGCCTCGGCGCCGAGCGCGAACAGCGCGCCGCAAAGCTCCAGAGCCGCAAGGATACGCTCGCGCTCAAGCAGAGCATTCTCGAGCGCGCCTACAGCAGAGCAAAGGAAAAGCTCCTCGCCCTGCCGGAGGAAAAATATACGGCGTTCCTCGCGTCCCAGGCGGGCCATGCCGCCGTCACCGGGCATGAACGCATCGTCATCAACAGCCAGGACCGCTCCATGGGCGAGGCGATCGTCCGCGGCGCGAACGCGATCCTGACCGAGCGGGGACTCCCCGCCGGGCTCACGCTCTCGGACGAGAGCGGCGACTTCTCCGGCGGTCTCAAGCTCCGCGAGGGCAGCGTGGAAGTCAACTGCACCGTTGACACGCTTCTTGCGCTGAGCCGGAACAGTCTGGATGCGGAGATCGCCGCCATCCTCTTTGACTGATCCGGTTGGAAGGCGGGAAGAAAATGGCAAACAAAAAAGTTTCGGACAAAGATTATCTGTTCATCTCCTCGATGCTCAAGGCACGGGAGAACCGCATGCTCCGCCGCGACCGGCTCGAGCAGATGCTCTCCTCCGGCAGCTTTGAGGAAGCCGCAAGGCTCCTCGCCGAGATCGGCTGGCCCGATCTTTCCGGCAAGGGCAGCGCGGCGGTGAGCGAGGCGCTTGCCAAGCGTCAGGCGGAGATCTATGCGGAGATCACCCGCTTCGTTCCGGAAAAGGAGCTGGTGGGCATCTTCCGGCTGAAGTACGACTACCACAACGCCAAAACCATCGTCAAGGGCGAGGGCGCGGGCGTTGACGCGGCGTACCTCCTCTCCGACGCCGGACAGGTCGAGCCGGAAAAGCTTGAAGCGGCGTTCCGCGAGGACAGCTTCCAGTTCATCCCCGGAAAGCTCGGCCCCGCCATGGCGGAGGCCAAGGGCATTCTTGCCCGCACCGGCAATCCGCAGCTGGCGGACTTCGCGCTCGACAAGGCGTACTATGAGGATCTCAAGGCGCTGGCCGACGCGGTGTCGAGCCCCTTCGTGAAGGGCTATGTCACAACGCTCATCGACAGCGCGAACCTCCGCGCCGCGGTGCGCTGCGTGCGCATGGGCAAGGACGCGGAGTTCCTCCGCGGCGCGCTCGTCGCGGGCGGCAATGTTCCGGTGCAGCGGCTCGTGCAGGCGGTGTTCTCCGGCGAGGGGATCGCCGCGGCGTTCGCTTCGACGCCGTTCAGCGATGCCGCCGCGCTCGGCGCGGCCGCGATCGAGGGCGGCACGATGACGGAGTTTGAGCGTGAGTGCGACAACGCCGTCAACCGCTACATGACCGGCGCGCATCTCAAGAGCTTCGGCCCCGAACAGGTCGTCGGCTATCTGACGGCGGAGGAGGGCAACACCATGGCGGTCCGCATGGTGCTCACCGGGCTTCTGGCCGGCATCGACCCGGAGCGACTGAAAGAAAGGCTGCGTGAGAGCTATGTATAAGATCGGCGTCATGGGCGGCAGAGAGACCGTTATGGGCTTTAAAGCGCTCGGGCTGGACGTGTTCCCCGTGGACAGCGCGGACGAGGCGCGGCACACTCTCCGCCGGATCACCTCCGGCGAGAGCGAATACGCCATCCTCTATCTGGAGGAGAACCTTGCCGCGGAGCTCTCGCATGAGATCGACCGCTTCAAGGACAGCCCCACCCCGGCGATCATCCTCATCCCCGGACGGGACGGGACGCTCGGTCTCGGCCAGAGCGCGCTGCGCTCGGCGGTGGAACGCGCCGTCGGCAGCAATATCCTGTAAGTTATAAAGACGACCCTTTTGCGCCGCATGCGGCGCGCCGGGCGGCGGCAGCGCCGCGCCGGAACCTTAACGGAAAGAAGGTAGAACATTGAGCGGAAAAGTGATTAAAGTATCCGGACCGCTGGTGGTGGCCGACGGTCTGGAGGACGCCAACGTATCGGACGTTGTCCGTGTCGGCGAACAGCACCTGATCGGCGAGATACTGAATATGACCGGAGGCAGCGCCTCCATTCAGGTCTACGAAGAGACCTCCGGCCTTGGCCCCGGCGCCGAGGTCGTGACGACCGGTATGCCGCTGAGCGTGGAGCTCGGGCCCGGCATGCTCGAAAATATCTATGACGGCATCCAGCGTCCCCTGCCGGAGATCCGCGATCTCACCGGCGAGACGATCGCCCGCGGCGTGAGCGTTCCGGCGCTCAACCGCAAGAAGATCTGGAACTTCGTCCCCGCGGCGAAGGAGGGCGATGAGCTCGTCGCCGGCGGCGTGCTCGGCACCGTGCAGGAGACGACCGCCATCCTCCACAAGATCATGGTCCCCCCGACGATCAAGAAGGGCACCGTGAAGTGGATCCGCGGCGGCGAATTCACCGTCGAGGAAAAGATCGCCTGCCTGACGCTCGGCGACGGCAGCGAGATCGAGCTGGATATGATCCAGCGCTGGCCGGTGCGTATCCAGCGCCCGAACGCCGGCAAATTCACCCCCAGCCGTCCGCTGAACTCCGGACAGCGCATCATCGACACCATGTTCCCCGTCGCCAAGGGCGGCACGGCAGCCGTCCCCGGCCCGTTCGGCAGCGGCAAGACCGTCGTGCAGCACCAGCTTGCAAAGTGGTCGGATGTGGATATCGTCGTCTACATCGGCTGCGGCGAGCGCGGCAACGAGATGACCGACGTTCTCAACGAGTTCCCCGAGCTGAAAGACCCCCGCAGCGGCGAACCGCTGATGAAGCGCACGGTGCTTATCGCGAACACCTCCGATATGCCCGTGGCCGCGCGTGAGGCTTCCATCTACACCGGCATCACCATCGCGGAGTATTTCCGCGACATGGGCTATGACGTTGCCGTTCTCGCCGACTCCACGTCCCGCTGGGCCGAGGCGCTGCGCGAAATGTCCGGCCGTCTGGAAGAGATGCCCGGCGAAGAGGGCTACCCCGCGTACCTCGCCAGCCGTATCGCGCAGTTCTACGAGCGCGCCGGCTGCGTCACCTGCCTCGGCAGCGACAAGCGTCAGGGCAGCGTCACCGCCATCGGCGCCGTCTCGCCTCCGGGCGGCGACACGTCCGAGCCGGTCTCGCAGGCGACGATGCGTATCGTCAAGGTGTTCTGGGCGCTTGACAGCTCTTTGGCCTACGCCCGCCACTTCCCGGCGATCAACTGGCTGACGTCGTACTCGCTGTACACCGACTCGCTGCGCGAGTTCTACGATAAGGAATTCGGCGCGACGTATATGGCCAACCGCACGAAGGCTATGAGCATTCTGCAGGAAGAGGCAGAGCTTCAGGAGATCGTCCGTCTCGTCGGTCAGGATGCACTCAGCCCCGCCGACCGCATGACGATGGAGACCGCGCGTATGATCCGCGAGGACTTCCTGCAGCAGAACGCCTTCATCACCGAGGACGCCTACTCCTCTTACGGCAAGCAGTACCGCCTGCTTGATCTCGTGCTGCAGTACGACGCGAAGTGCCGCGCCGCACTCGGCAAGGGCGCTGAGCTCAACGGTCTCTTCAACATCGGCGCGCGCGAGGCCATCGGCCGCGCGAAGATGGCGCCGCAGGAAGAATATGAGAAGGTTTACGACGGCATTCTCGACGAGATGCAGTCCGAGATCGACGAAGTTGTCCGGGGAGGTGAGGAGCAGTGATCCGCGAATATAAGACAATTAAAGAGATCGCCAGCCCTCTGATGATCGTGGAGCACGTCGATGGCGTCACCTACGACGAGCTGGCGGAGATCGAGCTGCAAGGCGGAGAGGCCTGTGGCATGGCCGCCTGGGACGACATAGTAGAGCTGTACTGCTTTGAAAATATGGACAAGGACAACCCCACCGAATGGTGTTACATCGTGGATACTTCCACCGGCAGTGTGGAGCGCCTGCCTGTGGAAGAGGAATTCTACCCTGCATGGTATGATGATGCCGCGCTGTACGAGATGGACTATGCCAGCGGCAAGCGCATCATCCGTCGGGACCGTACCACGAACGAGGTAAGCTATATCAACCTGCCGGAATAGACCATAAATGTATATGGCGCGGGCGATAAATGGGTCATCCACCGCATTGTCAGCCCCAGCCCGCTGCCCAGCAATGTCGACGGGGATGAGTACAATGCCGTTTTTCAGAACTCAGAGTATGAGTATGACCTTTTTGATGCTGCCACCGGCGAAATGAAAAAACTCTACAGCTATCCCACAAGTGGGGATTTTTATTGGTATTGCGGCCAACGCGACGGCACACTGTATTTCGGCCAGGGCTACCCAACCGGTGTGGATAAGCTGGAAAACGGCGAAATGACAAAACCGGAGATCCTGGTAGGGCGCTTCCGTGACTTCTTTGTATCAGAAGGTCTGGATCCTTCCATCGCCTCTGCATTTAATGAAAAATACCAGGATCGGCTCGGAGATGCGGATTCCATCGTTTACTGCGATGACAGTCTGAATCTTCTGAAA
>OIXA01003579.1_pt1 | contig 16099 bp, 11 predicted proteins | sample 1587721 | NCBI WGS metagenome assembly OIXA01 (sample SAMEA3888900, study PRJEB22519) | human gut metagenome | biome: human gut; feature: human-associated habitat; material: faeces | place: Denmark | collected 2013 | reverse complement strand
CGATAAAATTCCACAACAAGCGTACAGATCTCTTCTGGAGTAAATGTTGTACGAACCCTGTCATTACTTACTCGGTTTAGACAATACTTACAATCATAAATACATTCATTGCTAAGTAAGATCTTAAGCAAAGACACACAGCGCCCATCCGAAGAAAAACTATGACAGATTCCAGCAGCCTCTGTATTCCCGAGCATTCCTTTCTTTCCACGGCGGGAAGAACCACTGGAAGTACAGGCGACATCGTATTTTGCTGCATCAGCTAAAATCTTCAATTTTTCATTTAAAGATAAATCTTTTGATGAGATTTCCATATCAAACAGTTCCTTTCGAATATATGTTCTAGTTTAACATAAATAAACGTAATTTACAAATTGTATTTTGATCTGATCATCATATATATTTGAAAAAAACCACCACATTAGTGACCATTAAGATCATAAATGTGATGGTTTTTTTCTAGCCAAGAATCTTCTTATTCGATACAGCTGCATCCTGATAAGAATATGACTTGGTTGTCAGAGATTCTAAAATCTGCTCAGGATGAACAATGGCATCTTCTAAAGATGTGACATAAAGCTTTTTATTACCGAAGCGGGAAGCTTCGTCGATCGCAACATCAGCAGCGATCACAATATAATCAGCTTCATCGATCTGTTCAGGGGAAAACTGATTTTGAATTCCCATAGCTCCCTGTGTTTCCACAGAAAGGTCAACGCCAAGTTTCTTACCTGCCTGTTCTAGTTTCTCTGCCGCAACATAGGTTTGAACCATTCCAGTCGGGCATTTTGTTACACACAAAATTTTCATGAAATCCTCCAATCGTATGTTACTCCTTCTTGATAGTCAGTATAGCATGAGATAGTAGAAAAGGAAAAGCAGAATGATAGAAAAAATAGTTTTTGTTAAAAGTGCATAGAAATAAAGTGAAAATATTGTTAATATTGACCATAAACAACAACTTGTAAAGAGGACCGTACAAGTTTTAAAATAAGAACCATAAGGAAGGAGGATGTCAAACATGGGAAAGAACAAAGGAGAAATGAAATATCACACATTAAAGGAATCACTGAAGAATGATATTTTATCTGGTGTCTATCAACCGGGAGATAAGATGCCGTCAGAGAATCAACTAGTACAGGAATATGATCTTAGCCGCCATACCGTACGTAAGGCGCTGTCAATTCTGGAAGAAGAAGGTTATATCATTGCAGTTCATGGAAAGGGAACGTTTTGTACAGAACGGGCACTTCATAAAAAGGAATCAAAGAACATTGCAGTGGTTACAACCTATATTTCTGATTATATATTTCCTAGATTGATCCAGGGGATCAACAGTGTCCTTTCCAAAGATGGATACAGCATTATTTTTAAGACAACAGAAAATAGCAGACGAGGAGAGACAGCATGTCTTGAAGATATTCTTACAAAAGATATTGATGGCTTGATCATTGAGCCAAGTAAAAGTGAGATTGTATGCAGACATCCAAAACTTTATGAGAATCTTGATAAATATGAAATTCCCTACATTTTTATTCACGGAGTCTATGAGGAGATGAAAGACAAACCCCACATTCTTATGGACGACTGTAAAGGAGGTTATCTGCTTACAAAATATCTGATCGATATGGGACATCAACATATCGTAGGAGTTTTTAAAGCAGATGATCATCAAGGAAGAGAACGACATAAAGGTTATGTGATGGCACTTCAGGAAGCAGGATATCAATATGATCCAGATATGGTTGTCTGGTTTCATACAGAAGATCGTCAGACGAAACCAGTAACATCGGTTGTTCAGATGATAAAGGATCAAAGAAAGATGGATGCAGTTGTCTGTTACAATGACCAGATCGCATTTTCAATCATTGGAGGATTGCATCAGATTGGTGTTTCAATTCCAGAAGACTTGTCGATCACAGGATATGATAATTCAATGCTTGCACATCAGCATCCACTTTCTTTAACGACTATTGCTCATCCACAGGAAAAACTTGGCGAGATGGCAGGACAGTTGTTGCTAGAAAAGATACAAGGTGGATCAGATAAAGACATGAAAACAGAGTATTTGATCGAACCGAAATTGGTGATCGGAAACTCATGTAAAAATAGGAATCAAGAATAGATATAAAACTGGGAGGCAAAAAATGGAACTTAAAAAAAATTACAAATTTTGGTTTGCAACAGGATCACAGGATTTATATGGAGATGAATGTTTAAGCCATGTGGCAAAACATGCACAGATCATTGTGCAGAATTTCAATGAAAGTGGTATCTTACCATTTGAAGTTGTATGGAAACCGACATTAATTGATAGTACTTCGATCAGAAGAACATTTGAAGAAGCAAATGCAGATGAAGAATGTGCCGGTGTCATCACATGGATGCACACATTCTCCCCAGCAAAATCATGGATCGCAGGATTACAGGCATTTAAGAAACCATTATTACATCTTCACACACAGTTTAATGAAGAAATCCCATATGACACGATTGATATGGATTTTATGAATGAAAACCAGTCAGCACATGGTGACAGGGAATTTGGACATATCGTAACAAGAATGGGAATCCCAAGAGAAGTTGTTGTTGGATATTATGAATCAAAAGAAGTGAAAGAAAAGATCGCATCTTGGATGAGAAGTGCAATCGGAATGGTGGAAAGTAAAAATATCCGTGTGGTAAGGATTGCGGATAATATGAGAAATGTTGCGATTACAGAAGGTGATAAAGTCGAAGCACAGATTAAATTTGGATGGGAGATCGATGCATATCCAGTCAATGAAGTTGTAGATTATGTCAATGCAGTCAGCAAAGGTGATATTGATGCACTGACACAGTTATATTATGAAAAATACAATCTTTTATTAGAGGGCAGAGATCCGATCGAATTTAAGAAACATGTAGAGGTACAGGCAGGAATCGAGATCGGACTGGAAAAATTCTTAAAAGACCATGATTATCAGGCAGTTGTTACACACTTTGGCGATCTTGGTGGATTAAAACAGCTTCCAGGACTTGCGATTCAGAGATTAATGGAAAAAGGTTATGGATTTGGTGCAGAAGGTGACTGGAAGACAGCAGCAATGGTACGACTGATGAAAGTTATGACAGCAGGAAAGAAAGATGCCAAAGGAACATCATTTATGGAAGATTATACATACAATTTTGTTCCGGGAAAAGAGGGTATCTTAGAAGCTCATATGTTGGAAGTATGCCCAACGATCGCGGATGGTCCTGTTTCAATCAAAGTAAATCCATTATCTATGGGAGATCGTGAAGATCCTGCAAGACTTGTATTTACAGCAAAAGAAGGAGAAGGAATAGCCACTTCTTTGATCGATCTTGGACATCGTTTCCGTCTGATCATTAATAAAGTGGATTGTAAAAAGACAGAAAAACCAATGCCAGAGCTTCCAGTAGCGACGGCATTCTGGACACCAAAACCAGATCTTTATAAAGGAGCAGAGGCATGGATCTTAGCTGGTGGAGCACATCATACAGCATTTTCTTATGATCTTAGTGTAGATCAGATGGTTGCATGGGCAGAGGCTATGGGAATTGAGAGTGTTGTCATTGATGAGAATACAGATATCAGAATATTAAAGAATGAATTAAGATGGAATGAAGTAGTTTATCGTTAGAAAATGGAGGTAGTATCATGGAAACAAAGCAAATGATCGCAGATGGAAAAACAGCATTGGGAATCGAATTTGGATCAACAAGGATCAAAGTTGTACTGATCGACAAAGATCATCATCCGATCGCATCCGGAAGCCATGACTGGGAAAATCGTCTGGAGAATAATATATGGACTTATACATTAGAAGACATCTGGAGTGGACTACAAGACAGTTACCAAAACTTGGTAAACGACGTGAAAGAAAAATATGATATTACACTAACTAAGGTTGGAAGTATCGGATTTAGTGCGATGATGCATGGATATATGGCATTTGATAAAGATGGAGAATTGTTAGTGCCATTCCGAACATGGAGAAATACAATGACAGAAGAAGCTTCTGAGAAATTAACGGAAGCATTTTCTTATCACATTCCTCAAAGATGGAGTATCGCACATCTGTATCAGGCAATTTTAAAAGAAGAAGAACATGTAAAAGATATTGATTATCTGACAACACTGGCAGGATATGTCCATTGGAAATTAACAGGTGAAAAGGTGCTCGGTGTTGGAGAAGCGTCTGGAATGTTCCCAATCGATATCGAAACAAAAGATTATAACCAGACGATGATCAAGACATTTGACGACCTGATCAAAGATAAAAAATTTGGATGGAAATTAGAAAATATCTTACCAAAAGTTTTAATAGCTGGAGATAAAGCGGGTATCTTAAGCGAAGAAGGAGCAAAATTATTAGATCCATCTGGTAATCTGGAAGCTGGAATTCCTTTATGTCCTCCAGAAGGAGATGCAGGAACTGGAATGGTTGCGACAAACAGCGTGACAAGAAAAACAGGAAATGTATCTGCAGGAACAAGTGTTTTTGCAATGATCGTTTTAGAGAAAGAATTAAAGAAAGTTTATGATGAGATTGATCTTGTCACAACGCCATCAGGTGATCTTGTGGGTATGGTACATTGTAATAACTGTACATCAGATCTGAATGCATGGGTCAACTTATTTAAAGAATTTGCACAGAACTTTGGTGTGGAAGATGTAGATATGGATCAGCTTTATGGAACTCTTTACAATAAAGCATTAGAAGGTGACAAGGATTGTGGTGGATTACTTGCATACAACTATTTCTCAGGAGAACATATCACAGGATTTGAAGAAGGAAGGCCATTATTTGTAAGAAAACCAGATAGTAATTTTAATCTTGCAAACTTTATGAGAGTTCATCTATACACAGCACTTGGAGCTTTGAAGACGGGGCTTGATATCTTGATGAAAGAAGAAGATGTCAAAGTTGATAAAATGCTGGGACATGGTGGATTATTCAAAACAGAAGGTGTTGGACAAAAGATCATGGCAGCAGCTGTGAATGCACCAGTATCAGTTATGAAAACAGCTGGAGAAGGTGGTGCATGGGGAATGGCGATCCTTGCAGCCTATATGCTGGATAAAGCAGAAGATGAGACGCTTGATACCTATCTTTCTGACAAAGTATTTGCAGGGGAAGAAGGTACAACGATCGCTCCAGATGAAAAAGATGTGGAAGGATTTGATGAATTTATCAAACAATATCAAAAAGGTCTTGCACTTGAACGAGTTGCAATTGATGTCATGTAAAAAGGAGACGAAAGATGTTAGAACAATTAAAAAAAGAAGTCTATGAAGCAAATATGGAACTTCCTAAAAGAGGTCTGATCACATATACATGGGGAAATGTCAGTGGAATTGATAGAGAAAGTGGTTTATTTGTTATTAAACCAAGTGGTGTGGATTATGATAAACTTTCTCCAGAAGATATGGTTGTCATGGATCTTGATGGAAACAGAGTGGAAGGAGATTTAAATCCATCTTCTGATACACCAACGCATATTGAATTATATAAAGCATTCAAAGATTTAGGAGGAATTGTACATACACATTCCCCATGGGCAACATCATGGGCACAGGCGGGGAGAAGTATTCCATGCTATGGAACAACACATGCAGATTACTTCTATGGAGAAATTCCATGTGCAAGAAGCCTCACAAAAGAAGAAATTGAAGAAGCCTATGAGAAGAATACAGGATTGGTGATCATTGAGACATTTAAAGATAAGAATCCAGTTTATGTTCCAGGAGTGCTTTGTACAAATCATGGACCATTTACATGGGGAGCTGATGCAGCCGAGGCAGTTCATAATGCCGTTGTCTTAGAAGAAGTCGCAAAGATGGCATACCGTTGCGAGCATTTAAATCCAGAAGCAAAGCCAGCACCACAATATCTGCAGGATAAACATTTCTTCAGAAAACATGGGGCAAATGCTTACTATGGCCAAGGCAAATAATGAAAATGGATCAATAAAGATATCAGATAAAATTTAAAAGAAAGTGTTGTAAAATGATGAAAGTAAAAATGATCGAAAAAAGACAAAATGGAGTCTGCTTATTTGAATTACAAAATGATGAGATAAAAGTGATCACGAGTAACCTTGGTTGTCATATTTTATCTGTGTTCACAAAAGACAGAGATGGAAATTATGGAGATGTCGTTCTTGGATATCAAGATGTGGAAGATTGTCATAAAGATGATAAATTTTTAGGATGTATCATCGGACGTGTTGCAAACAGAATTGCAAATGGAGAGTTTCAGTTGAATGGAAAGACCTATAAACTTGCAGTAAATTCCGGACCGAATACGATTCATGGAGGTATAAATGGATTTAATCAGAAGATTTTTAACTATGAGATTTTAGAAGATGGAATCCGTTTTATCTATCTTTCTCCAGATATGGAAGAAGGATTTCCAGGAAGTCTTTATTTAAAGATAGTATATCGTCTATCTGGAAATGAATTAAAGATGGAATATGAAGCAATGTCAGATCAAGACACACTGATCAATATAGCCAATCATTCCTTTTTTAATCTTTCAGCAAAAGACAGTAAGATCTATGATCATCAATTGATGATCAAATCAGATCAGATTGCATGTGCAGATGAGAATGGTCTTCCAACAGGTAAGTTTTTGGATGTAGAGAATACACCATTTGATTTTAAAAGTTTTCATGAGATTGGAGAACGGATTCATGATGATGATGAACAGTTGAGATTCGTTGGAGGCTATGATCATTGTTTTATGTTAAAGGATGAGAAAGATCATGCAGTCTTATATGATAAAGAAAGTGGACGAAAATTAACGATCACAACAACACTTCCATGCATGCAGTTATATGCAGGAAACTTTCTGGCAGGAGGAAGTGATGGTAAATTTGGAAAACCATATGAGAACAGAGATGGTGTTGCATTAGAACCACAATTCTTGCCTAATTCTATGAATATAGAGAAAAAGCCAAGAGTTATCTTAAGAAAAGGCGAAGAGTATGAAGCAGTGACAACATACCGATTTGAAACAGAATAATATAGATTGAAATTAAAAAATAAGAATCATATCCATACAATATCCCCTTCCCCTTTTTATTTGTATGGATATATTCTTGTTTATTTCTGGAATATAATTCTATAAGAGAGTATAATAATATTTTAGAAAAGAGGAAGGTAATATGATCAAAGTATTTTTAGTAGAAGATGAAAAGATCATTCGTAAGAGTATAAAGAATAACGTAAAATGGGAAGAAAATGGTTTTGAATTTGCGGGAGAAGCACCAGATGGTGAGATGGCTCTTCCAATGATCGAAAAACTACATCCAGATATCGTGATCACAGATATCAAGATGCCATTTATGGATGGACTTGAATTAAGTGATATCTTAAAGAAAAAAATGCCCAAAATACAGATCATCATACTTTCTGGATATGGGGAGTTTGACTATGCAAAAGAAGCGATCAAGATCGGTGTAACAGATTATCTGACCAAACCAGTAACTGGTGAGCAGTTATTAGAAGCACTAAATAAAGTAAAACAAAAGCTTGATAAGAAAAAAAGACAAATGAAAAATATGAGATATCAATTTTTCGGGAATCTGATTCGTGGAAAGATATCTGTATCTAAATTAATGGAACAAGGGAATGAACTTGGAATAGATCTTATGGCACCGGCATACAATTTTATGTTATTTAAAATATTTTCAAAGAATGAGAATGATACAGAGGCAGTATATGATCTTCGCACCAAAGAAGATGCGATCGTAGAAGAAGTAAGCAGCCAGTTTGAAAATATGATTGTTTTTCACCGTGTAACAGAGGGCTATGTTTTAATGATCAAGGCACAGAATACAGAGGAAACCATACAAGTGGCAAAAGATTATGTTGCAGCATTGACAAAGCGTATGAAAAAAGAGAAAGAACTACAATGGTTTGCAGGGATTGGACATGCAGTGGAACGATTACATAACCTTTCGGAATCTTACGACAGTGCAAGCAAGGCTTTTGCATACCAGTATCAGTCTTCTGGGAATGAAGCGGTGTTTTTTGATAAATTAGATAATGAAAAGATAGAAAGAGCAGAAGATCTGCAGCAAGTAGATTTTACCAAAGTAAATTCAGAATCGCTGGAAGAGTTTTTGAAAAATGGAAAAGAAGAAGCTGTACATTTATTTGTAGAGGATTATACCAAGACATTAGGAAAATCTAATATGGATTCCTTTATGTTTTGTCAGTATATGCTGATTAATATACAGGTAGGTGTTATGAAATTCGTTGAGAAAATGGGAGTTGAGAAAGCAAATATCGATCGCACGTTTAAGGATTACAAACAACAGATCGCTGCAGTTTCAACAGGAGAGAAAGCAGCGGAGTATATCGAAGAACTTATCAGACAAGCGATCAGAATGCGAAATGAAAGATTAGGGAAGAAACATTCTTCATTGATAACGGAGGCAAAAGAATTTATTGTGAAAAATTATCAAGAAGAAACATTATCGTTGAGTGATGTTGCAGATCAGGTTGGATTAAGCAGCAGTCATTTTAGTACAACGTTTAAACAAGAAACAGGGAAATCTTTTGTGGAATTTTTGACATCAGTCAGAATGGATAAAGCAAAAGAAATGCTTTGTTTTACAGATATGAAGGCATCACAGATCAGCTATGAAGTGGGATATAAGGATCCACATTACTTTAGTTACTTGTTAAAAAAAACGCAAGGATGTACTCCAAGTGAATATAGATCAAGGAGGATGTAATGAAAAAATATGTGAGAGAATCTATTGCTCGATTTCGGCAGTTCTCAATAGAAGAAAAACTAAAATGGTTAAGGATGGTCGTGATAATTCCTGCGTTAGTGGGGATTATCACGCTTCTTGTTATCATGATAAATTTTAATGAAAGCTATAATGAGGCAGTAAAAAACGTATCAGTAGCCAGCAAGTTTAATTTCTCATTTTCAGAAGATATGGATTATAAAATGTATCGTATTGTAATCGGTGCAGAGAGTTTTGATGCGATGAAACCATATGAGGAGATTAAGGAAGCGAAGGAGCTGGTAAAGGAACTGAATAAAAATGCTGTAACAGATGAAAGTAAATTAAGAACGAGACAGATAGGAAAACTGTTGGATAATCTGAAGATTTCCATTGAAGAAATTGAACACTCAGATCTAAAAAACGATTATATGGAAAATAATCAGAGATTAAGATTAAATGTGAATGTATTTACAGAGATCATTAAAGAAAAAGTATCCGAATACATTTACTATGAGATTGGGAATATGGAGAGTATGCGTGTAAAACTGGAAAAAGAAATCATGCATACGATCACGATCACATTGATCGCTGTACTGTTTTTGTCTCTGATAACATGGAAATTATCGAAATTGATTTCGCAAAGCATTAGTTATCCAGTCAGACAGTTATGTGAGATGACAAAGGAAGTGGCGCAGGGAAATTTTGATGTACATGGACCTCAAAATACAACAGAAGAGCTGCAGATCTTAACAAATAATTTCGAACATATGGCACAAAAGGTAGAGAGATTGATCGAAGATGTAAAAGTAGAACAACAAAATCTTCGAAAAAAAGAGCTGCAGTTACTACAAGAGCAGATTAATCCACATTTCCTTTATAATACATTGGACACGATCATGTGGCTTGCCATTGATCATCAGGATGACAAAGTGGTAGAAATGGTAGCTGCCTTGTCTGGCTTTTTCCGTACAAGTTTAAGTCACGGAGAAGATAAGATATCGATCAGGGAAGAATTAGAGCATGTTGAAAATTATTTAAAGATACAACAATTAAGATACGGGGATATTATGGAATATTCTATTGATGTCCCAGATGAGATCAAGAAAAATGATATTGTAAAGATCACTTTACAGCCATTAGTAGAAAATGCATTATATCATGGATTGAAAAAACAAAGAGAAAAAGGAATGATAAAGATTTCCGGTGTAGATGATGAAAATAATATATTCCTGATCGTTGAAGATAATGGAGTTGGTATGCAGCCTGAGCAGGTAGTTCAGATCAATAAAGAAATGTATGAAGATATATGGGTAAACAGGACAACAGGGTTTGGAATTGCAAATGTAAATCGGCGGATTAAATTATATTATGGAGAAGAATATGGGTTGATCCTTGAAAGTGAACCAGATATTGGAACTAAGGTGATCGTAGTTGTACCGAAGACTAGACAAGCAGAGAAAAAATAATCAAAAATCAAAAAAATTCAAACCATTATCAAAAAAAATCAAACTTTAAACAGACAAGATAAAAATTTCATAAAATAATCCACCGAATGCAAAAGAAATTGCATTGAAAGAAATACAATTTCAAGTAAAATATAACTTGTAATTAAGGAAAACGAAAAAATCAAAAAAGAAAAAGGAGGAAATCATAATGAGAAGAAGTATTAAGAAGGTGGCTGCAGGTTTACTTGCAACAATGATGATCGGAACAATGCTTACTGGTTGTGGTGGAGGAAACAAGAAAGACAGTGGTTCTTCAAAGAAGGAAACTTCAGAGATCAACATCGGATTTTCACAGGTTGGAGCTGAGAGTGATTGGCGTGTAGCGAATACAAAGTCTATGAAATCTGCATTAACAGCAAAGAACGGATTTAAATTATCATTTGCAGATGCTCAGCAGAAACAGGAAAATCAGACAAAAGCGGTCAGAGAATTTATCACACAGGGTGTTGATGTGATCGCAATCGCACCTGTAACAGAAACAGGTTGGGAAACAGTTTTAAAAGAAGCAAAGAAAGCTGACATCACAGTTGACCGTCAGATCAAAACTTCTGATGATTCACTGATCACAGCATGGGTTGGATCAGACTTCAAAAAAGAAGGTGTGAAAGCGGCTGAATGGTTAATTAAAGAAAAGGGAAAAGAAAAAGGTGACGTAAACATCGCTGTATTACAGGGAACGATTGGTTCTTCTGCAGAAATCGGACGTACAAAAGGATTTAAAGAAGGAATCAAAGATCAGAAAAACTTCAAGATCATTGCTTCTCAGACAGGAGAATTTACACAGGCAAAAGGTCAGGATGTTATGGAATCTTTCTTAAAACAGAACAAAGACATTGATGTTGTAGTAGCACAGAATGATAACATGGCATTCGGAGCAATCGATGCATTAAAAGCAGCAGGAAAAACACCTGGTAAAGACGTAACGATCATTTCTTTCGATGCGATCAAAGCAGCATTAAAGAAAGTTCAGTCTGGAGAGATCAATGCTGAATTTGAATGTAACCCACTTCATGGACCTCGTGTAGCTGAATTAGCTAAGAAGATCATGAAAGGTGAAAAAGTAGATAAGATCCAGTATGTAGATGAGCAGGTATTTACAAAAGATAATACTACAAAAGAAGTTATTAACAAACGTGCATATTAATAAACATTGTTGAAAATCCCCTTAAGTACACACATGTAACTATTAACAATCGCACTACAAATAAAGATTGCAGGCTCTGGGTCAGGACAATCTGACTTATCCTGTAATTTTTATGCCAAAAATCAGGGCATTTTCATTAAAATCGGCTCAAAAATCATGAAAAGAAAGGAGAATTGTCATGAGTGATGAAAAGAAGACAGTTCTATCCATGCGACATATTAATAAAACATTCCCAGGAGTGAAAGCACTGTCCGATGCACAGCTTACATTGAGAGAAGGAGAGATTCATGCCTTAATGGGAGAAAATGGTGCAGGAAAATCTACACTGATCAAAGTTCTTACAGGAGTTGAGGAATTTGAGACAGGTGAGATCATCATGGATGGAAAAAGTATTATTAACACATCCCCTCAAGAAGCGGGAAACAATGGAATCAGCACCGTTTATCAGGAAGTAAACCTGTGTCCGAATCTAACGGTAGCAGAAAATATCTTTATCGGAAGAGAACCAATGAAAATGGGGAGGATCGACTGGAAGACGATGAATACACAGGCACAGAAGATCCTTGATAATCTGGAATTAGAAATTGATGCCACACAGGAATTGGAAAACTATTCCGTAGCGATTCAGCAGATGGTGGCGATCGCAAGAGCAGTTGACATTCAGTCAAAAGTATTGATCCTTGATGAACCAACATCAAGTCTTGATGAAGGAGAAGTTGAGAAATTATTTAAGGTTATGAATATGCTAAAGAAACGCGGAACAGCGATCGTATTCGTAACACACTTTTTGGAACAGGTCTATGCAGTCTGTGACAGGATCACAGTACTTAGAAATGGACATTTTGTAGGCGAATATAAGACAGAAGAGCTTCCAAGATTTAAATTAGTTGCAACAATGATGGGAAAAGAATTTGATGATCTGGCAGACATCAAAGGAAGTGGAACATCATCAAAGAAACAAAGCAACGAAGTTGTGATCGAAGCAAAAGGTCTTTATCATAAAGGAACGATCAAACCATTTGACATTAAGATCCATAAAGGAGAAGTTGTTGGATTATCTGGATTATTAGGATCTGGACGTTCCGAACTTGTAAGAGCGATTTATGGAGCAGATAAACCAGATGGAGGAGAATTATATGTCAAAGGAGAAAAATTAGATGTCAAAGCACCAATTGATGCAATGCATCAAGGAATGGCATATTGTCCGGAAGATCGTAAAGTAGAAGGAATCATTGCAGATCTTTCTGTAAGAGAAAACATGATCTTGGCACTTCAGGCAAAACGAGGAATGTTCAAACTGATGAGCAGAAAAGAACAGGAAGAGTTGACAGATAAGTATATTAAGATGCTGCAGGTTAAGACAGCAAGCAGAGAAACACCGATCAAATCATTAAGTGGTGGTAATCAGCAGAAAGTAATCCTCGGAAGATGGCTGATGACAGAACCAGATTTCCTGATCCTTGATGAACCAACCAGAGGTATTGATGTTGGAACAAAGACAGAGATTCAGAAATTAGTCGTAAAACTTGCAAATGAAGGAATGTCTGTTGTATTTATTTCATCCGAAGTAGAAGAAATGCTTCGTACCGTGACTCACATGGGAATCTTACGAGATGGTGAGAAAGTCGGAGAATTGGAAGAAAGTGAATTATCACAGGAAAATGTAATGAAAGCAATCGCAGGAGGTGACAAATAATTATGGATAAATTAAAAAAGATGACATCATATCGCCTCTTCTGGCCAATTGTATGTCTGGCACTTGTATTATTATTTAACCTTATAAAATCCCCATCATTTTTTGAAATCTCAATTAAAAATGGTGTGTTATATGGATATCTGGTCGATATTTTCAACCGATCCAGTGAATTGATCATCTTAGCAGTTGGTATGACACTTTGTGTAGCATCCAGTGCAGGAACTGATATCTCTGTCGGAGCGATCATGGCATTATCAGGAGCTGTATCTGTTTATCTTCTTGGAAGTGGAGAAACATATGCAATTCCTTGGATCGCAGCAATCCTGATCGGGCTTGTGGTATCTGTATTATGTGGTATGTGGAACGGATTCTTAGTTGCGAATATGAAGATCCAGCCAATGGTAGCAACCTTGATCTTATTTACCGCAGGACGAGGAATGGCACAGTTGATCACAGGTGGAAATAACTTATATGTCAAAGTGGACAGCTTTAAGTATTTAGGAGGATTTCTGCCACATATTCCAGTTCCAACACCGATTCTGGTAGCGATCATCGTAGTCATTTTAGCAACATTATTCTTAAATAAGACAGCAACAAAATTGTATATTGAAAGTGTAGGTATCAACCCAAGAGCCAGTCGTTTGTTTGGACTGAATTCTACAAAGATCATCTTTATCACATATGCAGCCTGCGGACTTTGTGCAGGAATCGCAGGAATGATCGCAACATCAAGAATCACATCCATTGATGCAAATAACGTAGGAAACTTGATGGAATTAGATGCGATCTTAGCAGTAGCACTTGGAGGAAACTCTCTTGCAGGTGGTAAATTCTCAGTCGCAGGAAGTGTTATTGGAGCGATCACGATCCAGGCATTATCTACAACATTATATGCAATGAAAGTAACTGGAGATCAGCTTCCACTTTATAAAGCGATCGTGGTTATCATAATCGTGACATTACAGTCTCCAGAATTTAAGAAATACTTAAATCGTATTAAAGCAAAACGTGCAGCAAAAACTGCTGGAGAGAAGGTGGCATAATGGCAATGGTAGAGAAAATTAAAAATAAACTTAGAGGAAATGGATTTTTGCTTGCAGTTACGATCGTATTATTCTTCGTGATCTATATTGCAGGTGCGATCCTTTACGGAGATCGAAACTTTACAAGCCCACAGGTGTTTTTAAACTTGTTCATTAGTAATGCTGGATTGATCATTGCAGCCGTTGGTATGACATTTGTACTGATCACAGGAGGAATCGATATTTCGATCGGTTCCGTCATCGGTGTTGTTTGTATGATGCTTGCATGGATGATGGAAGTGAAGCATATGAGCGCAGTCGTTGCAATTATTCTGGTATTAGCATTTGGTGTGATCTTCGGATTGGTTCAAGGATTTTTAGTAGCTTATTTAAAAATACAGCCATTCATCGTAACACTTGGAGGAATGTTCTTTGCCAGAGGTCTTACAGCATTGATCAGTTCCGATATGATCAGTATTGAAAATCCAACATTTTTAAGTCTTGCAAACTATCGAATTTATTTTGGATTTATTACATATTACAACAACCGAGGAGTTGCAATGCATCCTTATATCTACCTAAGTGTTGTCATTGCATTATTGGTTGTAGCGATTTCCTTTGTGATCCTTCGATACACAAAATTTGGACGTGCCGTATTTGCAGTAGGTGGAAATGAACAGTCTGCATTATTAATGGGATTAAATCCTAAAGTTACAAAATTAAAAGTTTATGTGTTAAATGGATTTTTAGCATCATTAGCTGGATTTGCTTTCTGCTTAAACTCTTGTGGTGGATTCGTAGAGCAGGCCAGAGGATTTGAGATGGATGCGATCGCAGCAGCAGTTATTGGTGGAACACTTTTAACAGGAGGTGTTGGAACTGTCGTAGGATCACTATTTGGATCACTGATCAAGGGTATCATTGAAACGATCATTACATTCCAGGGAACATTATCATCCTGGTGGACAAGAATCGTGATCGCATTACTTCTTTGCTTCTTCGTAATCTTACAGAGTGTATTTAAATCAATTCGTGAGAAGCGTCTTGCACAAGGTAATGAAAAGTAGATAGTTATATTTGGTTGATGTATTAAAGGAGGAAAACAATATGAATAATATGCCAAAAACAAAGATCGGGATCGTAGCAGTCAGTCGTGACTGCTTCCCAGAAAGTTTATCAGTTACAAGAAGAGAAGCATTGATAAAAGCATATAAAGAAAAATATGATCCTGAGGACATTTATGAATGTCCAGTCTGTATCGTGGAGAGTGAGATTCACATGGTACAGGCATTAGAAGATATTAAAAAAGCAGGATGTGATGCATTAGTTGTTTATCTTGGAAACTTTGGACCAGAAATCTCAGAAACACTTCTTGCAAAACACTTTGATGGACCAAAGATGTTTGTGGCAGCAGCTGAGGAAAGTGGTGATAACCTCTTAGATGGAAGAGGAGATGCATATTGTGGAATGTTAAATGCAAGTTATAATCTGAAATTAAGAAATATAAAAGCATATATTCCTGAATATCCAGTAGGAACAGCAGAAGAATGTGCAGATATGATCCATGAATTTTTGCCAATCGCAAGAACAGTAAAAGCATTAAGTGAATTGAAGATCATAAGTTTTGGACCAAGACCACTGAACTTCCTTGCATGTAATGCACCGATCAAACCATTATATGATCTTGGAATCGAAATTGAAGAAAACTCAGAATTAGATTTATTTGAAGCATTTAATCAGCATGAAGGGGATGAAAGAATTCCTGCGATCATAAAAGAAATGGAAGAAGAACTGGGTGCAGGAAATAAAAAACCAGAGATTCTTTCCAAGCTTGCACAGTATGAACTGACATTAAAAGACTGGATCAGGGATCATAAAGGTTACAGAAAATATGTAACAATTGCCGGAAAATGTTGGCCAGCATTCCAGACTCAGTTTGGATTTGTACCATGTTATGTAAACAGTCGTTTGGCAGCACAGG
>OIXA01003578.1_pt1 | contig 16101 bp, 12 predicted proteins | sample 1587721 | NCBI WGS metagenome assembly OIXA01 (sample SAMEA3888900, study PRJEB22519) | human gut metagenome | biome: human gut; feature: human-associated habitat; material: faeces | place: Denmark | collected 2013 | reverse complement strand
GTCGCCAAGGTCTCGTGCAAGCACGGACTTTGACTCGTTGCTCGCGTAAATAAAAGGGACAGAAATCTCCGTCCCTCTTCTCTATTTATTTTATTCTAAAAAATCCACAATTTAAACGGCACAAATCTTCCGATCACTACAATCGCGATCAGATATCCCAATGTGATTGCATAAGCAAGTCTGTCCTGATAATGATATTTCAAAGGCTTCATCTTTGTACGCCCCTCGCCACCATGATAACAGCGGGCTTCCATTGCCATCGCCAGATCATTCGCTCTTCGGAACGCAGACACGAAAAGCGGAACAAGGATCGGAATCATTGCCTTTGCTCTCTGGATAATATTTCCTGATTCAAAATCAGCTCCTCTTGCGATCTGCGCCTTCATGATCTTGTCTGTCTCTTCCAGCAGAATCGGAATAAAACGCAGTGCAATAGACATCATCATCGAAATTTCGTGTACCGGTACATGGATTCGGTTCAGTGGATGAAGCAGCTTCTCCAGTCCATCCGTCAGTCCGTTCGGAGTCGTTGTAAATGTCATCAAAGAAGATCCTGCAACAAGCAGTACAAGACGAACTGCCATGAACACAGAAGTACGAAGTCCTGTCTCTGTGATCGTAATGATTCCCCAATGGAATAACACTGCACCGCCTCTTGTAAGGAACAAGTTCATAGCCACTGTAAACAATAACAAGATCACAATCGGCTTAAGTCCTTTTCCGATAAACTTTGCCGGGACTTTAGAAACGTGAATCATGCACGCAAGAAATACAAATGCCAATGCATATCCAAGCACACTGTTCTGCACAAATAAAGAAACCAAAAAGATCAGTGTGCAGACAATCTTCACACGCGGATCCAATCTGTGAATCGGACTCTGCGCCGGATAATACTGTCCTATCGTAATATCTCTGATCATGACTGCACCTCCTGTCTCTTCTTCAGGAAGTTGTAGATCTCGTCCGCAGCCTCTTCCACAGTTGTCGCATCTGCTGATACATCAAATCCTTTTTCTTTCAGATCATGCATTACATATGTTACCTGTGGTGCTGCCAGTCCAACAGCCTCAAGCTCTTTATAATGGCGGAACACTTCTTCCGGTGTACCGTCAAGCATCTTCTCTCCATCATTCATCACGATCAGGCGCTCCACATATTTCGCAACATCTTCCATGCTATGGGAAACAAGAATTACTGTCATTCCGGTCTTCTCATGAAGCAATTTTACCTGATCTAAGATTTCATCTCGTCCCTTCGGATCCAGTCCGGCTGTCGGCTCATCCAGAACAAGTACCTTCGGATGCATTGCAAGAATTCCTGCGATCGCCACACGGCGTTTCTGTCCACCGGATAATTCAAATGGGGACTGCTTATAATATTTCTCCGGAAATCCAACAAGCTCCAAGGCTTCTCTTGCCTGCTTCTCGCACTCTTCCTTGGAAAGTCCCTGGTTCTTCGGTCCAAAACACACATCACTTAACACATCAACTTCAAACAACTGATACTCTGGATACTGGAACACAAGTCCTACCTGTGTACGCAGTTTCTTCATATCATATCCGTCCTCGTAAATGCTCTGCCCCTCATAAAGTAATTTCCCTGAGGTTGCTTTCATCAGACCGTTCAAATGCTGGATCAAGGTTGATTTTCCCGAACCCGTGTGTCCAATGATTCCGACGAACTGTCCCTGCGGGATCTCAAGACTGACATCCTTCAGCGCATGATGCTCATATGCAGTTCCCGGGCTATATACATAACTGATATTTTCTAACTTAATTGACATAAGGCATCCACCAATTCTTCCCTTCTAAGAATTCCTTTCGGCAGCGGAACTCCTTTTTGAATCAATGCGTCTGCCAGCATTGTCACCTGTGGTACATCCATACGGTACTTCTTGAGTTCATCCACCCGGCTGAAGATCTCTTTCGGTGTACCATGCATCACCACATGCCCTTCATCCATTACAAATACCTGATCCGCATCGATCACTTCTTCCATATAATGTGTAATCAGGATCACCGTAACATTCTTCTCTTTTCGAAGCTGCTCTACCGCTTCAATCACTTCTTTTCGTCCATTCGGATCAAGCATCGCTGTCGGCTCATCAAGCACGATACACTTCGGCTCCATTGCGATCACTCCTGCGATTGCCACCCTCTGCTTCTGACCTCCGGACAGTTTATTCGGAGAATCCTTTCTTCGCTCCAGCATACCGACTGCGCGCAGACTGTTTTCTACCCGTTTCCAGATCTCATCCGTAGGAACTCCTAAGTTCTCCGGACCGAATCCTACTTCCTCTTCCACAACAGTTCCGATAATCTGGTTATCCGGATTCTGAAATACCATACCGGCGCTCTGTCTGATGTTCCAAAGCTCATTCGGATCTTTCGTATCTCTTCCGTCCACCCACATCGTTCCACCTGTCGGGACAAGAATCGCATTCATATGCTTCGCCAGGGTAGACTTTCCTGAACCGTTGTGTCCAAGAATCGCCACAAAAGACCCCTGCGGGACATCAATGTCAACTCCGTCAATGGCGCGATGGGATCCGATCACATTACCTTCTTCGTCTCGTTTATCATATTCAAATACAAGCTTTTCAGCACGTATCATTCCCATGGAATATACCGCCTTTCTTATTATGAAAATGCATAAGAAAATAAAACTTTCTAATGTCTCTGTATCGTTATTAGTTGCATAAAGCGAACTGCTGAAAAGCAATTCAAAATTTATTTTACGGTATCATAAAAAGATTTGCAAGCATGCATACAGTAAAATACAGTAAAATGCGAAAATTTAGTTATTACAGCACCTTTCGTCCATTGAACCTCCATTCCGATTATGATATTCTTATCTTATTAGAATATAGAACAGAACGAACCTCGATTATCACATTTCTGGTTACTGTTCACACGAGGTGCGACCAGCAACGCATCTCGCCATTTTAAATCGCCTTTGGCGATGGGGCGAGATGCATTCAAGCCAAAGTAACCATTTCTGTTCTGAGTAATACTAGAATGAGGAGGCACATATTATGTCAAAATACGTTATGGCATTAGATGCCGGAACCACAAGTAACCGCTGCATTTTATTTAATAAAAAAGGGGAAATCTGCAGCGTCACACAGAGAGAATTCACACAACATTTTCCGAAACCGGGCTGGGTTGAGCACGATGCGGATGAAATCTGGGCAAGCATGCTCGGAGTTGCTGTGGAGGCTATGAACATCATCGGCGCAGAACCTTCTGATATCGCTGCAATCGGTATCACGAACCAGCGCGAGACAACGATCGTATGGGATAAAAATACCGGCGATCCTATCTGCCACGCGATTGTCTGGCAGTGTCGTCGTACTGCTGAATTCTGCGATTCTTTGAAGGAAAAAGGACTGACAGAAAAGTTCCGTCAGAAAACCGGCCTTGTACTTGATGCTTATTTCTCCGGAACAAAGATCCGCTGGATTCTCGACAACGTTCCGAAAGCAAGAGAACGTGCCGAGCGCGGAGAACTGCTCTTTGGTACAGTAGAGACCTGGCTGATCTGGAAACTGACGAAAGGCGCAGTACATGTTACAGACTACTCCAACGCATCACGAACCATGCTTTTCAATATCAATACATTAGACTGGGATGACGAGATTCTCGAAGAACTTCAGATCCCACGCTGTATGCTTCCGATACCAAAGCCTTCCAGCTGCATTTACGGAGAGACAGATCCTTCCGTCCTCGGCGGAGCGATCCCGATTGCCGGTGCTGCCGGAGATCAGCAGTCTGCACTTTTCGGTCAGACCTGCTTTAAACCGGGAGATGCGAAGAATACTTACGGAACCGGATGCTTCCTTCTGATGAACACCGGAGAGAAACCTGTCTTTTCCAACAATGGACTGGTCACCACGATTGCCTGGGGACTTGACGGAAAGGTTACATATGCTCTGGAAGGTTCTATCTTTGTCGCCGGTGCAGCGATCCAGTGGCTGCGTGATGAACTTCGCCTGATTGATTCCGCTGACGACTGCGAATATATGGCAAAGAAAGTGAAAAATACAAACGGCTGTTATGTTGTACCTGCTTTCACCGGACTCGGTGCTCCATATTGGGATCAGTATGCCCGCGGAACGATCGTGGGCCTGACACGCGGAGTAAATAAATACCATATCATCCGTGCAACCCTCGAGTCTCTCGCTTATCAGGCATATGACGTCCTGACTGCCATGAAGGCAGATTCCGACATTGACCTCGCCTCTCTGAAAGTAGACGGCGGCGCAAGCGCAAATAACTTCCTGATGCAGACACAGGCTGATCTGATCAACGCACCTGTCCACCGTCCGGTCTGCGTTGAGACGACTGCTATGGGAGCTGCTTATCTGGCTGGTCTTGCAGTCGGCTACTGGAACAGTCTTGAAGAAATCAAAGAGAACTGGGCGATCGATCAGGTCTTTGAACCTTCGATTGATCCGGAAGTCCGCGAAAAGAAACTGAAAGGCTGGCACAAGGCTGTCAAATATTCCTTCGACTGGGCGAAAGAAGATTAACATTTTTATATCTTTGAAAACGAATCTCTTCATAAAGAGCATATAGAAAAACTGCTGTCCGTCTGTTGTTCACGAGTCCCGCAAGCAACAGTTCAGACAGCAGTTTTTTCTATTTCATATTCTTCTCTTTTATTTACAACTCATCAAGACTTTCCTTGAATCCCTCTCCAAGCACCTCACTCGTCTCAGTAAACATTACAAACGCAGAGTCATCTACCTGGTAAACTGCATTTTTCACAAGATACGCTTCTGACTTGGAACATGCACAGAGCAGAACATTTCTCTTACTCTTTGTATAAGTACCCATTCCTTCCAAAGATGTTACACCACGGTCGGTGATTCTTCCAATCTCTTCCGCTGTTTCCTCTCCCTTCGATGTAACAATGATTGCAAGTGTTCCTGCACCGATTCCGTAAAGAATCTTGTCAATTACCACAGAGCAGACAAATACTGCGATCAATCCATAAAGAACTGAGTCAACATCACCGAATACCGGCCATCCAATTAAAATAATGATCAAGTCGATCAACAACGTCAGTCGACCAAGAGACATATGTGGTCTCTTCTTTTTGATCGTCATCGTCAGGAAATCTGCTCCGCCCGAAGAAGAACCTCTCATATAGAAAAGAACCATCCCAAGTCCAAGCAATGCTCCCGAGTAAATCGCTGCAAGCAGACGCTGTCCTGTATAGTATGGGAACATCGGAAATACAAGATCGACAAAAATGGTTGAAATAATCATTGTTCTCGCAGTCTTCATCAAAAACCTCTTTCCTACTGTCTTGTAACTGATGATGACCAGCGGAATATTCAAGATTAACGTCATTGTACCGACCGGAAGATTCCATAACTTGTTCATGATCAATGCAATACCTGAAATCCCTCCAGGCGCAAAGTTTCCACCCTCTGCAAATGTATAGATTCCGGCACCAAACAAAATACTTCCTATAATATCATACAAAATGTCCACTGCAAGCTCTTTCTTCGGATGCTCTGCCCGCATCTTTTTATTCTCCATCATACCATTTCCCTCTCGTTTACATCTTATTTTCTATTCTGTCGCTTTTGCGTTCGGATAAATCTTCTCCATCTTCGCATCATCGTAATGCTCATCTGCCCATTTCTGAATACTGTTTTCCGCTACAACGCCCTTTCCACGTTCGTCATAACGAACAAGTGCAATACATGACACAGCCACATTGCAGACCATGAAAATGATCAAAAACCAGGTGAGCATCTTCCCTGTCAGCATCGGGATTTTTTCAATCCATGCGGAAATGTATGGGTAAATCTTCTTAAACCAGACAACTGCTGCAATTCCCCAGAAGAAGCAGTATAATAAGTTGATTCGGCCTCCTAAGTTAAATGGAATCTCGCTATAGTCCCAAAATACTTTCCCGAATACAATTTCCGTAAACACACTACAGAGATATTCATACGCTCCACCGAGCAATGTACCGATGATAAATAAGAAGCTGTCACTCCTATCTTTATATTTGTAAAGCATCGCTGTCACAAGTGCGATCGCCAGTCCCCAGACAATACTGAACGGTCCCCAGACCACACTGGAGCGACTCATCCACACACCTGCCGTGATTCTGCAGAAAATCGTCTCTGTAATGTCTCCAAGAAATGCTCCTACAAAAAACAACAGCACGATCTTATAGAACCCACAGCCTGCGGCAAATACTTTTCCCTTCTCCGCTTTCTCTTCCTTGCGGATCAGTTCCATCGCTTTTGGATACGCTTTTTGGATACGTTTCCCAACCCATCTGGAAATCGCACTTTCAAGCTTAATGCTGACTTTATCCAGACCTTCATTCGTAGCTTCCCACCGCGCGAGGTTCTTTCCTTTTCCACGAAGCAGCAGATAAGATCCGAGGATATCCACAACTAACACTCCAAGAAGAACCAAGACAAGGATCTTCATCAGGAACAGAGGCAACATTTTAAATACTATGATCGCAAATCTGTTTCCCCAGCGGATTCCGAGATATCCAAGAGCACCCCAGATAAGAGAAGCCGGGATACAGATATATCCATCCAGATTCCATTTGATCCTGGAGTAATCCCACCATCTGGCTTTAAATGCCTTCTCGATCAAATGCCCTGCAACCCATTCGATCACTGTCGCATAAATCGTCGCAAATAAAAAAAGCCAGACTCCTCTTAGCTCCTGTAATCCAAATGTCATGAACAGAGCGGCGATACCGTAGATCACACAGAACGGTCCATTCACCAGACCTCTGTTCGCAAACTTCTTCTGTTTTACTGTTGCGGCCGCTGTCTCCAGCACCCATCCTAAGAAAGAATAGATGAAAAACAGCCAAAGCAGTTCATACCATGTAAAACGAATCATTGCTTCATCTCCTTTGTACCATGTTTTCATTCACATCTTTCTTAGTATAACGCATATCAATGCTTTTTCCTAGGGATAAATCCAAAAATAATCAATACTCCGATCAGCCCGATTCCAACATAACCGGCTTTCCTCCATAAAGTATCTCTCTCGATCAGACGCTGATCTTCCTCTATCGCTTCCGTTCTGTTCTGCTCGGAAGTGGTGATAGTCTCTTGTTGGCTGCTGTCCGCCTCTTCTGCTGCATCAACTGCTGCCTCCGGCTGTGTTCCAACCTCATCACAATACACAACATATCTTCTGGAATTCTGCGTATAAGGATGACATGTCATCAAAGTCACCATATTCCGCCCCGGCTGAATCATGATCTTGTCACTCTCATCCGGCAGGATAATCTCAATCTCAGACACACGATACGTCAATGTTTCCTGACAGTTTTGTATCGTCAGTTCATCTCCGATCTCCAAACGCTCAATCTCGCGGAACATCGGAATCCCCTTCCATCCTCTGTGCGCTGCGATCACACAATTACTGTCTGTACCCTGCACCGGAAATGAAGTCTGTCCAAGCATGACCGCACCTTTCGCCATCTTCTCCTGCGTCGCGCCGAGATATAATGGCAATGTCACATCCATCTTCGGAATATCAAGAATCCCGATCATCCCGTCATCAATCCCATACTTCGACAGATCCAATGTCTCCTGCTCGTAAGACCATGGATCAGTCAGTCCTGACTGGCCGTCTGAAAAGATCTGCTGATTATATGCCTGCATCTCCTGATAGAGCTGGGCGTTCTTTGGGATCTGATTGGAATCGGCAGAGGTAGAGTCTGTCTGATTCGATACACTTTGTTCTGCTTCTGTCTGATCCTGGAACTGTTCCATCACTTTCTTATTCTCATATCCTGTTTTTAAACTGTTAAGATCCGGCCACGCAAATACAATTACACCGCCAAGATAGATCAACACACAGAGAACCGCTGCCAGCCTCCTCATTTCCTCACGCTCCTTTCTCTCATCAGAATCCTTTCCATATATAAAATACGCTCTTCTTTCTGAACTTCATCTGTCTTACTGTTGCCTTTACAAGCTTATCATACTCGTCTCGTGCAAACTGTACATCCTGCTCTGAGATTACCTCATATCCATAATGCACCTGAAGAACAAGAGTCCTGAACTTTTCCAACTCCTTCTCCGTAAATTCCGGATAACGCAGTGCAACTTCTCTTTCAAATTCTTCTTCTGTTGTATCCACATCTTGTGGAAATCCACCAAACAAAAGCACTTCATAGAAGCTGCAAAAGATTTCTTTTACCTTCTGTTCCTTCGATAATTTTCTTCCGTTGCCCCGTCTTCTTCCGGAAATCCAACGTCTCCTTGCCTCAACTAATAATAAGAATAGAAGAATTCCGCTCACGATTTCTACTGTTTTGCCACTGAAAGCTTTCTTTGTATCTTTAAAAAGATCTCCCGCTTCCTCTTTCCAGTTTTTCTTCTCTTCCTTTTTGTCCTTCTGATCCTTCACTGAATCCGTCTGAACATCGGTACTTTCAACATTCTCAATCGTTCCGTCAAATCCAGGTGTTGTCTCCACCGGCATCCATCCGGCACCCGGCACATAGATTTCCACCCATGCATGTGCATTGTCATCCTGGAGAACTGCCGAGTAATTCCCCTCACTGTTTTCCGTAAATAAGTTTGCCGGTGCCGCATAACCGACTACATATCTTGCCGGAACTCCACACTCACGGAACATCAACGCCGCTGCGGAAGCGAATGCTGTAGAATCTCCTTTCTTCCTGTCAAACAGAAAATATTCTACATAATCTTCTCCCTTCGGCAGCTTTTTTACAGATTCTGAAAAGGAGCATTGTTTCCAGAGCGTCTGTCTTATGAACTGCTTCACATCCGTGATCCGCTCACTGACAAGATCATCCTTCTGCTCTTGTGTGATATCTCCGCTCATTTTCTTTTTCCACTCTGCTTTTTTCTCCTTGCACATTTTCTTCAGCTGTTTCAGATCTGAAGGAACATCTTCATAATTATTTTCTACATATACCTCATAAGAAGTCTCCACTTCGTCAAGTACACTTTGCTGATCATCCTGCTTTGCCCACTCTGTCATTTCCTTCTGGAAATCTGTAACCGGAAACCATGCATAACTGTCATCCTGCGCTGTCTGCCCTGCAACTGAACCATCTCCGCCGATCATCTCATAATAGTCGTTCAGATAAGCCTGATATGGAACATAGGTATACTTTGTATTTGCATTCAATCTCTCTACCGTCATCTGCTCCGGCTGCTGTGTCTGCGTATACATCATTCGCAAAAACGGAAGATTCTGCAGATAGAGAAGGGAATTTCCTTCTGTTTTCCAGTTGAGAGCCGCATCCTGCAGCGCATCTTCATCTCCCGGTTTCCAGCTGTCTCCGGTATATTCTGATCCGACAAATCCTTTTAAATACAGAACCTCTTTCGGCTGTGCAGATGTCGTCACACGGATGGATTCGATTCCATCATAGGAAGATCCTTCGACATCTCCCAATTCTCCGTCCGAGACACCACCTCCGACCCCTTCAAGCGAAAGATTCAACTTACCACCTGATATTTTCGGAAGGAAATCATAAAGGAACTGCATTCCATGAACTTTCACAGGCGCTGATACATCTGATAACGTCACGATTGGCTTTGAAAGAACCGGTCCAAGCAGGTAAAAGGAAGTCAGAAGCAGAATCGTTCCTGCTGCGATACACACGACAGAGGCTCTGCTCTGAATTCTTCGAACCGCCCGGAGATTCTGACAAAATGCCTCGCTCTCTTCTCCGCCCCAGAACTTCTTTCTCACACGGATTCCGGATGCTGCCGTGATGCACAAGAAACTAAGGAGTAATAGAAAAAGGGCTGCTTTCGATACATTTCCCCCACTTAGCAGAACAACCAGTAACACAGGAAATGTGATCAACAGAAAATATCCTTTCTCGTGTCTCTTGATCATTCCCTGTGCAAGAATCCACACAACACCAAGGAACAAAAAAAGGAAAAACAGTGTCGCAGAATTTCCGGCTCCTGATGACACACTCAAATCTCCCTGATAAGACCGGTTCAGCTGCTCTGCCATCTGCATCCACACATAAGAAATGCTTGCCATCAACTCCTTCTGTATCAGAAACATGACCAGACAAAGCACAAAAACAACTCCTAAAAAGAGAAACACGCAATATTTTTTCAACTGTCTTTGTTCATAATATAATGTAAAGAGAACACAGTACACAAGCATCGCCGGATAAACGAGCCATTTTGCAAATGTAATAGAAAATGCTTTTGTAAACAGCATACAAAGAGCCACTGTACTTAGAAAGCACAGTCCCGTCATCCACCAGAACGAGGCAGAAGAAAGTCTGTCTCCCTGCGGATCTTCCTGTAGAATCCGTCTGCGTACCACACGGATTCCTGTCTCTTCTGTATGATTTGTTTTTTTCTTCTTTACAGTTCCAGTTCCCATTCCATTAAATCCTCTTCCAGTTTCTCTTGTCGGAATGCTTTTATACATCTTCCGCCATGATAAAGTTTCCCTGAAATATCAAGCTGCATTCCGAGCTCTTCTGTCCGCTCGCCAAACTGCCGGAAATATAATTCCTGAATCTCATATGCTTTCGAATATACTCTGGAGGAACAGATCTGTTCTAACATACGAAAGGTTTCTTCCTCCGAAGAAACATCCGCTTCCTTTAACATCTGATTCTGTTCATCCCACCAGATCACCTTGTGATGCCAGTTCTGTTCCTGCATAGACCATGACAGTGAAGCCAGGATTTCAAGAAAATGATCCAGCTTCTGCTGTGTAAACTTTTCTTCTTTTCCAATATGCAGATCAAGAAAAAGCAATACTGTGCGTTCCATTGGCAGACTATATTCCTTCACCATAAAATCATCTGTCTTTGCAGATAATTTCCAGTGGATCCTGTGAGAAGTATCTCCCGAACGATATTCTCTGATGTCAAATACTTCTGATGTATCTTCACCCGTTCTGCTTTTCGAAAATAGCTGTCCTTCCAGATTTTCTTCCAGTTGAAATGACTGCTGCACCGGTATTTTATGAATCACCGGAAGTACCATCACTTCTTCGGATTGATATTTCTTCTCGCTCCCTCTCGAAAACAACCGCAGATAATCCTGTGCCTTCACCTTCTCAACAGACACTTTCACTCTGCCACAATATTTCGCTTCAAGGAAAAACTGTAACCGCACTTTTTTCCTTGCCTCGGCCATCGCCGTATCCTTTGCGCTGAATCTGCTTTTTGTAAATTCATTCTCACAGCTGATTTCCACAGGAATTGATTCCATCGGCATGAAAGAATGATTTTCCAGTTCAACTTCCACCGCAAATTCCTGCCCTTTCTGTACATATCGGACCGGAACGTCTAGACGGGATTCCAGATTTCTCGCAAAATACTCTGCCTGAAGAAAGAGAAGTGGAAGCATCAACACTTCATATGCGAAAAGTGTCCGAATCAAAGCGGATTCCCAGAAAAGCGCAATCACAAGCGTCACAAATAAGATTCCGCCATATATTTTTTTATTTCTCATATGCCTGTCCTACTTCATTCTATAGATTTTATCGTCTCTGCGGCACCGGTTTTTTCACAGTATCTAACACTTCACCAAGCACTTTCTCTGCGGTCAGGTGATTCAGACGCCCTTTCGAACTCAGACGGATTCTATGCTCCGCAACATTAAGAAATACATCTGAAACATCGTTCGGAATCACATAGCTTCTTCCTGAGAGAAATGCAGATGCCTTAGCCATCTTCGCAAGTGCCAGTGCACCTCGAGGACTGACTCCAAGCTCGATCATTTCATTCTTTCTTGTTGCATCCACAAGGTTAATGATATATTCATAGATCACCTGATGGATTCGAGCCTCTTCGGTCAGCCTCTGCATCTCTTTCAACTCATCCCGGAAGATTACCGGCTGAAGCGCATCCATCGGATTCGTCCTGTCTCTGCTCATAAGAATCTTCAACTCATCCTGCTTCTCCGGATAGCCGATCTGCAGACTGATCATAAAACGGTCGAGCTGAGACTCCGGAAGCATCTGTGTTCCGGCAGATCCAATCGGGTTCTCTGTCGCAATCACATGAAATGGTTCCGGGAGCACATGTGTAATCCCATCTACTGTTACATTTCGCTCTTCCATCGCCTCCAGAAGCGCCGACTGTGTCTTTGGAGAAGTACGGTTAATCTCATCTGCCAGAAACAGATTGCACATAACTGCACCTTCCTGATACTCAAAACTTCCGAGTTCCTTCCTATAAAGAGAGAATCCTGTAATATCTGCCGGAAGAACATCCGGAGTAAACTGGACACGGTTCTGTTCCAGATCAAGTACTTTCGCAAATGCAAGCGCAAGGCTCGTTTTTCCGACTCCCGGAATATCTTCCACCAGAACATGGCCTCCTGCAAGAATTGCTTCCATGATCTTCTCCACACATTCATCTTTTCCAATAATCACATGCTCTACTGCATCGATCGCTTTCTGCAGTTTCTCATAATACTCCATTACTTACTCCTCCATGTCCTGTTTCTTATGTTTTAAAATCGAGAAAAAGATACCGCTTTCAATCAGCACTGCGACAAGAAATGCACCCAGAAGCCACGGCCATACATCAACAATCCGCTTCGTCAAAGCGCCTGTCTGCATCTGATTCTTTGTCTGCTTATCCTGTTCTCCTTTATATTCCGTCCGTTCTCCACGAACTAAAAGCCGATGAGAGTTGATCGCATATGGTGTACATGTCACAAGCGTACAATAATCTTTTCCATCGATGATCTCCAGGTCACCGGATTCATTTGGCTCTACTACCTTGATCTGATCCACCTTATACGCAAGAATCTCGTCTAATACATGAAGATAAAATTCATCCCCGATCTCTAACTTGTCCAAGTCTGTAAATAATACCGCACTCGGAAGTCCCCTGTGTCCTGTCAACACACAGTGCGTACTCTCTCCGCCGAGCGGATACGAAGACTGCTCCATATGACCGACACCCTTGGAAAGGACATCCTGACTCGTTCCGTTATAGATTGGAAGATTCACATCAATCTTCGGAATCGTAATATACCCTAACGATTCACCGATATTCAGAAGATCTACATAACTCTCTCCCTGCTCATTATTTTCATTTTCATCATCCACTGATACAACATTGCTAAGCTGCTCATTATATTTCTTCGCTGCTTCCTTCATTGCATCAATCTTCTCTTCATCCATTTCTTCTACATTTGTCTCATAATCTTTCACAACCTGACTGGCATGCCGCTGCGCAACCATGTTACTGATAAATGGATACGATGCGATTCCCAATCCCGTTATGAATATAATAACACAAAATATAACCCGAATCTTTTTCATCTGACTCTTCCCCAAAAATAAATCACTGCCCGACACGTTACTGTTCACAGCAGCGTAAAATCTACTTTAGGAGAGAACAGATTCTTCTGCCCTCTCCTATTTATATAGCATTATGAAATTAAAAGTTTATAGCAATTGTTCTGATTTCTTACGCGTCTTTTCTTCTACCTTTCAGAAGTACAAATGCTGCTCCTGCCATCAGTGCAAAACCTGCGATGGAGAAGAGAACTGTTCCCATACCACCTGTTATTGGGAGTTCAAAACCTTTCTTGTTGATGATAGTTTCTGTATGAATACCTGTTGATTTAGCTCCATTCTCAGTAAATGTTGTTTTCTCGATTTCATTTTTTACAAGAGTCTTAACTCCATTTTCTTCAGTTACATACTCTTTCTTTGTAGTTGTTGTGTAAACAATATCTAATTTAACTTCTACTGGTGCTTTTAACAGATTGTAGCCCCCTACAGTTTTCATCTCTACAAGATAATATGTTCCATTTGCAAGACCGGACTGTGACACTTCACCGTTTTCATCTGTTTTTAAAGGATCTGTATTGATTTTTAACCAATATTTCTCACTGTCAAGTCCAACATTCTTTGCTTTAGCACCTGTTATTGCGTTTATAGTTTCTTTTGAAACCTCTTTATAAAGATCAAATTCAACATCTTGTAATGGGGTACCATCTGCTTTTTCAGCTTTTTTCAGAATCTGAAGTTTGAATGTATAAACAACTGCGCTATCTTCTATAGAATCTTTGCCTGGTTTTATATCTGGATTTTCAGGCCTGTTCGGGTTATCTTTATCATCCTGTCCCGGAAGAATCTTGTTAGAATACTCAAGTTTTGCTGTATTCTGGTTACCATTTATTGTAGTAACTGCACCACCAAGAAGCTCTGCATTATATGTAACTACAATCTGCTTTCCTGCATAGGATGCCATATTTGCTGTAGTAAAAGTAATTTTAAATCCATGCTCTCCTTCTTTTGCTACAGAATATGCATTTTCAGCTACGTCTAAATCTTCACACTGTAAATTTACTTCTTTATCATCAAGATTTGTTGGTGTATCTGTTAATGTAAATTCTTTTAAATTTGTAATATTGGATGGAACATCAATGGTGATCTTATATGGAACCATGTCTCCTACACTATAGTCTGCATCCTGTCCCCAAGGATTAGCATCTTCTCTTTTTTGTACCTGTTTTGTCATATCAGGCTTTTCATTATTAACCCTAATTGTAGCATTTGCTACTGGAGCTGCATCACCTATTTTAATCATTCCGTCTTTTGTTACTGTAAACTCATATGGAGTAGCACCGTCCATGATATAACCATCATTACTTCCACGGTCAGTCTCGATAAATCTGTATTTTCCCTGTGAAAGACCGTTTACAGTAATTTTTCCATTAGCGTCAGTAGGGAGTTCTCCAAACTCTACTCCTTCTACTCCCGTTTCATTCTTTGCATTTTCCCATGTTGTTTCTGTTGCGTTCCATTTTTGAAGAACAAATTTAACACCTGACAACAGTTCTGTATTGTTTCCCTTTTTCTCTAATGTTACTTCACCATAAGTTGTCTTATTTTTAGGATATACATGAACATCGTATAACCAATTATCTCCGTCTTTTGTTGTCATTGGTACGGATACGATAAATGGTTCAACTGGTGTTGTAACCTTATCCGGTGTTGTTGTCTCAACAACTACGTAGAAACCAAGCTCAAGATTCTTGAACTCTGCAATACCTTCACCATTAGTTCTTATCTCTCCGCCAACTTTATTATTAGAATACTGTGATTTGATTTTTCCATTCTCAACATAATCACTAACTAATGGAAGATTCTCTGGACTCGTACTATAATAATTTTTTAAATCATTTTCATCCGCTACCCTATAAATCGTAAACCCTGCTCCTTCAAGAGCTTTTATCTTTTTATCATCTGTTGGCAATTGATCTGATTTTTCTCCCGTACCATGGATTTCCATTGTACCATTATATTCATATTTATGAATAGTAATACTTCCTTTTAAACTAGTGTCAATTGTTGCTACTGTTTTCTTAGGTGCGCTTGTATTATCTTCTGCAAATGCCGTCACTGTCATAGTTGACAGTACCATTGCTGCACTTAACACGCCTGCCAGCATTTTTCTAAATTTTCCCATGCTTTCCTTCCTCTCTTTCACTTTATCGTGTTATTATTTCTTTTTATTGTTGCGTCTAGGAGATGTTACCCTCCTTTCTGCGTTTTTGTAATCTATACATGAAGAGTCCTACCCCTGCAAGGGCAATCCCCCCAAGTATCACAATGTACCTTCCATATCCTCCTGTGGCTGGAAGATTGAATCTTGCCTGATTGGAAATCGTAATAGAAATGGTATTATCCACTACCTCACACTCTTTATTATCAATCAGACTCTTTCCATTCCTGTTGATCACTATAATAACCGGATCTTTCAACAAACTATGATTCTTTGCTGCCTTTGTCTCCGTCAGACGATAGGTTCCATCTTCCAGATCCTTGAATTCTGCAATTCCTGAAAGAGAACCACTGTCACCTGTTGTTACTGTTCTGGCTGCGAAACTGTCATCAACTACAGGCTTTCTTGTCGATGTCTCTTCCTTCATCTTTTCCAGTTTAAACTCAGCACCATTCAGTGGTTCCTTAGTTGATGCATCCTGTTTTGTGATCTTAATATTGGTCTTAGGACTGTAAGTATTTGTTATTGTAAAGGACTGTGTTTTACTTTCTGAAGTCCCTGTGGAAATCGTTGAACAATCAACATTATCACTGTAAGTTACTTTGT
>OIXA01003572.1_pt1 | contig 16115 bp, 8 predicted proteins | sample 1587721 | NCBI WGS metagenome assembly OIXA01 (sample SAMEA3888900, study PRJEB22519) | human gut metagenome | biome: human gut; feature: human-associated habitat; material: faeces | place: Denmark | collected 2013 | reverse complement strand
GCCTAAAATATGGATTTTGGGATTTTTAAGTGCCTGCATATAAGCATTTGTGTGCTGTTCAACTGTTCCTGCCTTAAAAGTCTGCTCGTGAAATGATGCTACAATGCACTCAAGACGTCCGAGTGTGTGCTCTGTCAGATCAATATTTCCATCATAATCTACAATATTGGCCTCAGCACCCTTCCAAACCTTTACACCGTGGATATACTCAGGCAAAATTCTCATATTAGAAAAATGACCTTCATACGGTGCGTCAGGCATTGACGGTCCATGATCACTCATATTGATTCCTTCAAGACCGTTTGCAAATGCACCACGACAATTTTCCTCTAGCGTGCTGTAGGCATGAGTGCTTGCAATCGTATGTGTATGAAGGTCTGTCTTTATCTCATAATTTCTCATAGTTTTCTCCTTTCTGCACGTATACCACCGTCTTTTAATGCCTCAAGAAGCATCACATCATTGTAAAGACAGTGCATACGTTCCGGGTAATCTACATCCTCATGAAAATGGCCAAACAGCCAGTACTGATAAGAAACCGACTGCCATACGTGTTCTAAAATTTTATTTGTCACTGACAGATCCTTATCTGGAAACCATGCCTTTACCATGCACTCTGGAACTGTATGTGTGAAAATCAGATCAAATGTATGATCATTTTCCTGCAATGATTTTAAAATTTGCTTTTCATCCTCTTTTGACAGATCCTCATCTTTCTGCCAGATATCAGGATGATTTTTCTTATACCCAGGGCCGGTTGTACTTCCGCCAATTAAAAGCATAGAAAATCCGTCGATTTTACATACACTTCCTCTTTTCAGGTAGTAAATGCCATCTGATGCCTTCATTGTATTTTCTGCTGTTAGGCTGCATCCGCTCTTTTGAAAAAGTAATTCATTTTCACTATCACTAATCTTAGGAAGTCTTTTTAATACATCATAATCTTCATGATTACCATCAATAAAGAAAACAGGATATGGCAGCTTCTTTATATATTCTGGCAGTTTCATCTCCTCTTCTGGCTTTGTGTCTTTGCGATTATCTGTGAAATCGCCGCAGATAAAAAGTGCACGAATACCAGTAAGCTTTTTTAATCCTGTCTCCATAATCTTTTGCCGTTCTGCATTGGATGGAAAATGCACGTCGCTGATTACTGCTATCATCTTGTTTCCTCCTTTATGAAGTAAAAAGCGGGAGCCGTGTAAGCCCCCGCTTTCTGTATTGCGTATTCGCTTATATTGTTACAATTTATTCTGCAGCAGCCATTTCTTCATCATACAGAGCAGCTCTTCCTTCGATAATGTCAGTCAGACCTGCATTGTCCATATCACTCTTTAACTGAGCCTCTAAGGAATCAAACTCATCTGGCTTGCAGCTGATCAGTCTGTATACATACTCGATCAGATCAGAACGGATCTGAGTACCATACTCATTCTCTGCCTCAGCATTGATAGAGAATACTGGATAACGATACTTGCCGATTGCAACAGTCTCATAGAAGTTCTCATACCACTCCTTGGAGTCGATCGGATCCTTACCCATAGCACTCTCAACAATACCAGCCTCATCATCCATGAATGCGAAATGCTTGTTTACGATGTTGTAATCATCAAGTGTTCCCTTGTAGCCCATAGTACTTAACTCATCAGCAGTAAATGCAACCGGAACACCATTCTCACTAACCTCATGCTCTGGTGTGTAAGCTACGTTCTCTGCATTAGTCGGATCTGCTAACCAGTTCAGATAAGTCATGCATGCATCAACCTTATCCTCGCTTGCTGCCGGAACCATTATCCACATACCATACATCTGCTCGTATACGTTACGGATATCTCCATTCTCCTGAGTGAAGCACTCAACTGGAACGAATGTAGACTTGCCAAGGTCATTGTTTAAGGTATGGATATTCTCCCACTGAACAGAGTTATCATCCAAGAAGAATGCAACCTTACCAGCTGCAATGTTTGACTTATGTACGGACTCATCTGTATCAGTAGCAAAATCCTGAACAATAATGCCATCATTGTACATCTGGTTCATCTCTCTAATACCGTCTAATGCGCCGTCATGAGCTACGATATAGTTCTCGCTATAGGTAAACTCATCCTTCTCATCCTCGAAGGTTACATAGGAACCAACGAAGTTCAGGTACATCTTCTCAGTATCCTGACGTCCGCCCATGCTCCACGGAATCATATCCGGATACTTCTCATGAATTGCGTACAGATCATCAATCAGCTCCTGCTTTGTAGTCGGAACCTCAAGTCCCATCTCATCAAGGATATCCTTGCGGATGTAAGCGGTATGACGCGGATTCTCAGTTCCTCTCTTTGAAAGAAGCGCATACTGAACACCATCATACTCACCCATATTCTGAACCTCACCAGCATACTCCTTGATGTTAGTTCCGATTGTCTCATAAGCCTCTGTCAGATCAGCCAAACCACCCAGATTTGCGTAATTTAAGAATACGTTCTGGTCATAGGAGAAAATGATATCAGGTGCATTTCCACCAGTCATCATAGTTGTCAGAACATCCTCACTGGTAGATCTTGGAACAGCTACGAACTCAACCTGAATACCCAGATCCTTTACCTGCTCGTTGATCCACTCGCTCATCTTGTTCTCCTCAACAGTCATACCCTGCGGAGCATCTCCACGGTCCCAAACCATAACACGAATTGTAGTGGTTTCATCTGCCATTGCCGGAATCACGCCCATGCTTGTTACTGCCATTGCTGCTGTAAGAGCTACTGCAGCTGATTTTCTCATCTTTCTCATTGTAAACTCCTCCTAAAAGATTTTTATGATGTCACTGCCCGTCTGGCTAAAGCCAGACAGCGCAGACACTCACTTTGAAAAAATATTGTGTAAAAATCAACCCTTTACTGCACCCAGCATAATACCCTGAGTGAAGAATCTCTGGATGAATGGATATACAACTAACATTGGAGTCATGGACAGCGTAATACTTGCTGCCTTGATATTCTCTGCTACAAGCTGTGTTGTACCACTCTCCTCAGACTGAACATTTACAGCCTCGATCATCTGCTTTAACGCCATCTGAACAGTATGAAGACTAGTCTTTTGTACATAGTACAGCTGATCATCAATACCATTCCAACGACCTACTGCGTAGAACAGACAAAGAGTTGCGATAGTCGGTACACAAAGCGGAATTGCGATACGGTACATAATCTTGAACTCTCCGCATCCGTCGATACGTGCTGCCTCATACAATGAATCATCAATACTTGCAAATGCAGTACGCATGATGATCATGTTGTAAACGCTAAGTGCACCTGGAATAATCAATGCCCATACAGTATCAATCATGCCGAAAGACTTGATATTTAAGTAGTTCGGAATTGTACCAAGGTTTAAATACATGGTGATAACGCAGAACAGATTGACAATCTTTGAACCCTTTAAACCCTTTCTTGAAAGCGGGTATGCCAGAAGAATAGTCATAATCATATCAACTGCAGTTACAACTGCCATAAGAATAATGGAATATCCAAAAGAACTTACGAATGTACCACTCTTTAATGCCTTTGCATAAGCATCTACATTAAATCCAATCGGGAAGATAAATACCTGTCCCTTGTTGATTGCATCTCGACCTGAGAATGAAATGGAAATTACACGAAGTACCGGGATAATTGCAATCACACTGATTAAGATAAAAAAGATTACCCAGAACGTCTGAAAGCGGCGATCTTCTTTTGTTTTTAATCCGTCCATTACATGACACCTCCCTGTCCCATTTTCTTAGCGATCTTATCAAAAATAATTACCATAACGATACCGATTACAGACTGGAACAAACCAACTGCTGTTGCGTAGTCAAAACGTCCCTTACCGATACCAACTTCGTATACATATACACTAAGTACATTTGATGCATCCTTTACAAGCATGTTGCTCATCATGTAAGGACGGTCGAATGCGATGTTGATAACTTTACCAAGCTGCATAATAAGCAGTGTGGAGATGGTCGGCATAATCTGAGGAATTGTTACATACCAGATACGCTGTAATCTTGTTGCACCATCAAGGTAAGCTGCCTCACTCTGTGATGGGTCAGTTCCCATAAGTGCTGCCAAATAAATGATCAGTGAATAACCAGCTGACTGCCAGATACCCATTACCCAGTAAATAATTCTCCACCAGATTGTATTTGTTAAGAACGGTACTGCTGGTAAACCAAATACGCCAAGTACACCATTTAACAGACCATTTCCTGAGAACAGCTGAGTACTGATACCTGCGATAATAACCCAAGAAAGGAAGTTTGGCAGATACAAAACGATCTGAGTCATCTTGCGGACGCCCGTGCTTCTTAACTCATTTAAAAACAGTGCCAAAAAAATCGGGAATGGAAATCCGATAATCAAATCACCGATATTTAAGATCAATGTATTCTTTACTGCAAACCAGAACTCACTTGATCCGAATGCCTCCTTGAAATATTTAAAACCAACCCACGGAGACTCCCAAATTCCTTTGAAAATGTTATACTTCTTAAATGCAACAACGATGTACAGCATCGGCTTATATTTGAAACAAATCAGCCAGATAATCGGTATCAACATCATCGCATACAGCTGCCAGGTATTTCTCAGGTATGTTTTCCAATTAACCTTTTTCTTTGCCACACCAGGCGTTTTTTTGTTTGCCATGTCCGCAGTCCTCCTTTTTTATTGTTTCTTTAGAAACTTTTCATATCTGATGTGTTGATTATAGCAAAATTGCACACCCAAAAGCTATGCGTATTTGGTCGGTTTCTTCGGAAAAACATTGCATTTTTTGCTCTTTCATTGTGTCTTTTCCACACTTTTTCAGAAGAAACCTTTTTTTCTTACTGCACTTTTATATTTATACTAGTAAAAATGTCTTAATCTCAAACGGTCTGATCTCAAATTTTGCTCTCTGTCCGTCAAACACAACTTCTCTTTCTTTTTGTTCCATCATATCACATTCATAGATGTATTTCGGGCAAAGACCCTCTAAATTCCATTCCACATTTGTGCGGATACCGCTTGACTCATACATACGAACAATCAGTCCGCTTTCATCTTCTGCACGTTTTACTGATGTCACAATAACATTTGGTGATGACACCTCACACATTGTATATCTGACTGAAGATTTTTCTTCTGTCAAAAGCGATGGCTTATAAACAGAAAGAATCGGCTTTTCATTAAGCTTTCCTGCCTCGTGTACCACATTTGCCTCTCTCCAGTCACCCATATGCGGCATCAGGGCATATGTAAGTTCATGAAGTCCCTTATCAGCATCTGGGAATGGGAAGACACCTGATGTAAGAAGCGTCAGACTAACAAAGCTGTCCTCAATAGAATGACCATATCGTCCATCATTTAACAGTGCCACACCAAAGCCCGGCTCAGACAGATCCACAAAGCGATGTGCACACATCTCAAACTGGGCACGCTGCCAGCTTGTATTTCTATGTGTTGGACGCTCCATCACACCATATGGAATCTCGCATGCTGCTGTTCTTGTCATGACATCCAAATGAAACTCTGCCTTTACAAGCTGCTGCTGTTCTTTCCAGTCAATCTTAGTCTTAAAATCAATTCGTCTTGTGTGTGCAAAGAATGCAATGTCCTGCTCAATAACTGAAGACTCATAAGAAAGCTCTGTGTGAAGCACAGCACAGATTTCTCCTGCCTCAGTCATCATACATGGCTTTTTCACAGACATCTTCCAATGCTTTCTTGAATAATATGACTCCACATTCCAAGCATCGTAATCCTTAGGAATATCTTCATAAACAACTATCTCGTTTCCTACAGTACCTGCTTCTAAAACTTCACGCTTTGCCTCCTTATCATAAAGAGAGGTCAGTTCGCCAAGCTCATTCCATGAAACAATATACCAAGGTGTCTCAAGTGTATTTTCATCACGTAAAGCAAAATGTTCTTTCTTTGCCTCTTTGTCTAAGCTTTCTTTCTCTGCAGATGCTGCCATATATAAGCTGCCCTTTGCAGGAAGTGAAGCTGTGACAAGCATTGTGCCATCTTTAAAGCGCTGCGCGGCTGTCACATTAGTAAGAGAACAGCCCTTGTCGATACCGCATTCATGCAGCTTCTTTTTATCAAGCTCAATCACCTGCTCTGCTGCAAAGCCAAGTGGATTCCATGCACAGATTCCGTTTTTTTGCTCGCTCTTATTACTGCTCAGGCTTTCTAATACTTCACTAATTATCTCTTCATCCATTGCCTTAATCTTTGCATAGTCAATATCTGACTGCTCATAGACTTCAGCAATTGCAGATCCCGGCAAAATATCATGAAACTGATTTAACAGCAGAAGCTTCCATGCCTTATCAAGCGTCTCTTTTGGATATGCATTCTTGTTTGCATTCTCATTTTTCTTATTCATCCACCACAAAAGTGATGCCAGCCACTCTGCCTGCTGATTTTTATACTCACATATACGGTTATTCTTTTTATTCTCTGCAATTGAACTAAATGTACCGCGATGATACTCAAGATACAGATCACCGTACCATGTGTTTAACTTTTTATTCTGTAAATTTTTATCAAGTACCTGTAAGTACTCTTTTAGTCCAGACAGCTTTACCTTAGGAACTCCTGGAATGCCGTAAGACAAACGCTTACTTTCCTCAAGCATACCTTCTGTCGGACCGCCGCCGCCATCACCGTAGCCATAAACTGTGAGAACTGCATCATTTAACTCTTTATTTCTGTAATTCTGCCATGTTCCCATTGTCTGGCTGGCATTCTGTCTGCCATTGTATGTAACCTCGCGAACTGGCTTTTCAAAACGCTCCGGGTATGCTTCGTAATTCTTTGTTGTGATATAAATGCCTGTTACGCGGCTTCCATCAATTCCTTCCCAAAGAAATGTATCATCTGGCTGCTGATCGGCATCATTCCAGCCCATCTTTGTTGTTAGGAAGTAGCGAATACCGCTTCTCTTCATGATCTGCGGCAATGCACCTAAAAAGCCAAATGCATCAGGCAACCACAATATCTCCTGCTCTTTAATGCCAAACTCTTCATTGAAAAATTTCTTTCCATTTAAAATCTGACGAATAAGTGACTCACCGCTAGTTAAATTGCTGTCAGACTCCAGCCACATAGCACCGTCTGCCTCCCAGCGTCCTTCCTTTACACGTTCCTTTACCTGCTCAAAAATCTCAGGTGCATCTTCTTTTACATACTCATAAAGCTGCGGCTGACTCAAAAAGAAACGATACTTTGGATAACGCTTCATCAAATAAAGCACTGTCGAGAAGCTTCTTACAGCCTTTTCTCTTGTTTGTCGAAGTGGCCATTTCCATGCCACATCAATATGCGTATGACCAAGTGCATAAACAGTTGGACCGTCAAGCTCCCATTCCTTTTCATATAAATTTTCCTTAAGCCATTCGCTTGCTGCTATAAGGGATGCACGATACTTATCACTTTTCTTAACACGAAGATCTAATAAATCACCTGCCTGATTTAAAAGCTCCAGAAGCTTTCTTCTTTTTTCTTCTTCTGGGCGCATTTGTTTTGCTGCCTCAAGCGGAAGCTTCATATCATAATAAAGTGCCTCTGCCTCCTGTTCCTTCGCAAATACCTTAAGATATAAAAAATTGCTCTTTCCTGGACTGTTGACATATGCATATAATCGAATATCATATATCTTTCCTGGCTCTGCACAATCACTTAATATTACTTCATGATGATTAAGATCCATGGCACACGTAAGCACTCCATTTACATAAACCATAATCTGTGGATTATCAGTATTCCATATATCATCTGCGCCAGTGTCAAGCGAAAAGCCAATAATGCGTCCCTTCATCTCTTCTGTAATTGTCACAGAAAAAGCAAAAATCCCATGGTAATCCGGACCGCCCCACGTATCTGTGCACGAAAAAACTGGCCAGCTGCTGCAATCCTCCAGTACAAGACTTCTCTTCGCATAGCCCCTTGTGTGTACTGCATCCAGATTTGGCGCTACACCATATTTTTTATTCTCATCCTCTTCGCAGTCTGCAGTCATATCTGCGCAGTTGATCTCATCTGCCATCAGATCCAAAAAACGTACCTGTTGGATCGTTTCAAGCACGGTACGTCGCTCGCTGTTTAAGCGATTCACATACGCCTCCACACGATTCATATAGTCAAGTGATCTCATGTTTCCTCCTAGTGAAAATCAGGGTCAGATTTTAACCCTGATTTTCAGATTTTTTATTTATCATCAAGCAAACAGAATTGGGTTTGAAATTGCAAGGTTATTCTCTCCTCCATCTGCCACAAACAAAACCCATGCAGCATCGCCAAAATCAAGCTCATCTGCCGCTATATCATACATAAAGCCGCCCTCTGCTGCATCAGCCTTTGCACAAAGTTCAACCTTCTTATCAGCACCTGTGTACATCCACAGATGATTGATCGGTTTCTTTGAAAATACATGAACTGACAGTGTACCTGTCCTATCTTTAAGTACTGCCTTCTCACCATAAGAAACTCCATTTACTTCTGCCGTCACAAGCGGACCATTACTTATAAAACTATGTCCCTCACGGATAGCCTGAAGAATTTCCTGAGGCTGATTTTTTCCATTTGTATACACATAATTATGGATTGTAGACGGTGTGTTAGACTGCTCCACCCACGATAAAAGACGCGGCCATACCTTATTGTACAGCCAAGTCAGATAGGCAACATTCTCATTCATCTGCACTGGATAAATCTCCGGGTGTTTCATCACAATATTCATCAGCCAATCTAACCACTCTGTCATGCCAAAATAATCGTCACCATAAATGTTGTGTGTATCACTTCCCGTTGTAGCAGTCAGGCGCTTTCCCTCATCTAAAAGAGACAGCCACTTTTTGAATGCCTTAGCATTGATTGTGCCAGCTGCAAATGGAGTCGCACCATTCCAAATCTCCATTGATTCAAAAATTTCAACCATATCCCAAAACTCGCTGTTGTAGCGAGTGGAAAAACTCACATCAAACGGATGATTTACCTGCGGCAGACCACCTTTTTTTCGAATCTCACTGCAAATTCTGATAAATTCATTGCGAAGCTTATCTGTCGTGCGTTCCTTTCCCTTTGGAATCTCATATATCACGTCATCATCTACACCAAGCTGCAGCACATGACCATTAGAAGTGGAAATTTCTTTTGAAATAATAGGTGTAAAGTTATTATTTTGTCTTTGCCATTCTTCATGGTTAAGCACGTTATGATGATCACTTAGCGCACCAAACTGCATTCCAAGAGACTTCATGGAACGACACACCTGATCCGGAGTTTCTATTACCGGATCTGTTCCGCCATATGCCGGACTGCTGTATATACTATGATGATGAAGATCACCTGCTGTCCATCCATGATCAGTTAAATGTGCTATACGCGCCAGTCTTGCCTTAATTGTTGTCACTTTATCCTTTGTGATTTCAAATGGCACAAGAACAGTACTGTACTCTGGTCCGCATGTCACCTCTGCCTCATAGCTTCCGCACGGCAGCTTCAAAGATACTGTTCCATCCTCCTCGCTCACTAAACGGCGCAATGAAAAACGAGTGCGAATCTTATGCTCTTTATTATCCCAAATTTTTACCTGTGCCACAATCGGGTTATCATTTTCTGCTGTCTGCAGCTTCATAGTACCAAATTCACTGCCTGGTGCCTGCAGATTATAATAATACCCTGCCTGCGCTGCACATCTTTGAAGAAACTGCATCGTATTGATCAGTTCCTCTCGATTTAATTTTTCAAGAAGTGTCTGATTTTCTTCTGCTTCTATTGTTGTCTCCATTTCCTTTAAGAGCTCAATCAGCTTATCAAATTTCATTGTTTTTCTGCTTCCTCTTTTTCTACTCTAATTGATACTTGCGAATTGCTACGTTACAATGCATTTATTCAATTACAATTGCTTCTAACTCTGGTCTTGCTGCTTCTCCTTTAAAGCCTTCAATTACAAGATCTGCACAATCCTGCGCATGGATTGCCTCTCCAAAGCAGGCGCGCTCTTCGCCCTCGAAAACAACACGGCTATTTCGTATAGTCACGCCATCTGCTCTTCTCATATAGAAGCCGGCGCTTGGAATCTCTTCAATCTTCTGTCCAAAGCCTGGTCTTAAATCATACAGCCCCTTTGGCCATTTGCTCTTTGAATGAATCTTTACCTTGACATCCTCAAATAGCACATCCTCAATATGGTTTCCATCACTTCCTGATAAAAATACACCATTCTCTGAGTCGCAGGTGATATTGCGGAATGTAATTCCTGAAATATGGCCAGACTGCTTCTCTGGCACACGATTATGTGTTGTTATGCTGATTGGCTCACCGCAGCCCCACCAGCAATCTGCGAAACGGCGTGTCTCGATGATGATATTTGAAAACATTGCATTTTTTACATGACCGCCATCGCGAATCTGAATAGAAATTCCACGATTACTGCCGCTGATAATACAATTATTTACTGTCAGATTTTCAAAATTGCCAGTTCCTTCTGTTCCGATCTTCAATGCTGCGGAAGTGGAAATTAATGTACAATCACTGATCAGCACATTTTTTGTCGGACCATATTCCATGTTTCCTGCAGAACTCTTCAGACAAATACAATCATCACCACACTCAATATGGCAGCCTATAATGCGTACATTTGTGCTATGGTCTGGATCAATACCATCAGAGTTTGCAACATTCAAATCATTTAAAATGCGAATGCGGTCAATCAATACATCATCACAGCCTGCTGTGTGCAAAGTCCAGAAAGAAACATTTCTGATAATAATATTTGTAAAATTGATATGATTACAATGTTCTACATAGATGACAGTCGGGCGCGGATAAAAATCGCCTGTAACGTAGTACTGGCTTACCTGCTTTACAAATGCAAATGCATTTCCGTCAATAACGCCATCTCCTGTGATTGCCATATGGTCGGCATCCTTCGCATAAATAAAAGCATATGATGGCTTTAATGTTACTGGTGTTCCCTCAATCTTTACACCATTATCCTTCTGACCCTCATTTGGATGAAAATAAGTTGTCAGATCGCTATGCGCCTTTAATACGCTTCCTCTCTCTAAATGAAGATCTACATATGGCTTTATAATAATGGAGCTTGAATAATATGTTCTTCCGCTTCTAAGCACAACCTGACCGCCACCGGCAGCACTGCATTCGTCAATTGCTTTCTGAATAGCGGCAGCGTCATTTGTTACTCCATCTGCCTTCGCACCATATTCTAATACGTCGTAAATCATCAAATATTCCTCCTTTTTTTCTGCTTATATAGTAAAAGGGCAAGGGCATTAAAACCCTTGCCCTCAAACTTTTTATTCGGCTGAAAGCTGAGTCAGCTCTCCAGTTTGCAGGTTATAACAATACGTTTTGATTCCTGCATTAGAATCTGCTGAATTATTTTCTGCACTCGTTTTTATATTTGCAGTGTTCTTTGCAGTCAAAATAATATAATTTTCCATGGCATGCTCCACTGAGACAAGCTCTAGTGAATCATCCGGCTCATAAATAGTTTGAAGTTCACTTCCATTTGGACGAACCTTTGCAAGCTTTCCATCATACAAACCATAGACCCAATTTCCATTTCCACAAAGACCAGATGGGTCTGAGACTCCATCAAAGTCAAGCAAAACAATCGTGCCTACATCTAAGTTGCAGCTGTACATAAGCTCTGTCTTTGTATCATAATAAATAAGATACGGTCCCATAACCTGTGCCCAAGCCACATCATTGCCATCATCAATGCCTAGTTCAAGACGCTGAATAGCTGTATGCTGATAATCGCTTCTTGTTATGTCTCCATCTGTATCCAAATAGTAAACCTTATCCTCACCAAATGTAAGGAAACGTTTGATATACGGATATGCTGTTCCTACAGGATCTCCTGTCATTGAATATTCACGATTTTCTGAGAAAATGCTTCCATTCATGATATATGCTTCTGTGCCAACGTTTGCTGCACTCAGCTGCAGATCTGTGCCATCAAGCTGTGTACTATACGCATTCAGAATACCATCCTGATAAGCAAGCATATAAACACGATAACCAATAATATTAAATCCCGGTGTATTCAGTGCAACCTGCGTTGCTCCTGGCAAATCACTCTGATTAGTATAGAGCGTCTGAAAAGCCTCATCGAAATTGGTATATTTTGCGTAAATACATCCTGAAGAAACATCTGGAATTGGAGTATAGCTTTCATTTGAAAAAGTTGGATACTTTGCTTTTGCCGCTTCATGATATGGATTTGTATTATCCTCCTCAGACTCGGATTCTGCTTCTGTCTCCATCTCAGATTCTACTTCAGATTCTGTTTGAGATTCTGTCTCAGTTTCTACCTCAGATTCAGATTCTGTTTGAGATTCTGTCTCAGTTTCTCTCTCTGATTCTGACTCTGATTCAGTTTTATTTTCAGCATCTTGTGTGCTTGTTTCTGTCTGCTCAAGACTTGTTTTCTCTTGTTCAGTGGAAGCTGTCTTTATCTCTGTTTCAGATTCTTTCTCTGTTTGAGACTCTGTTTCCGTCTCTGATTCTGTCTCAGACTCATATTCCGTTTGAGATTCTTTCTCTGTTTCTGTCTCTGATTCTGTCTCTGATTCTGATTCAGTTTCTGCTTCATCCACAGATTTTTCTTGTGTGCTGCTCTCTTCTTTTAAGGAAGATGACTCTGTACTGCCTGCACTTGAAGTAATTTCCGCACTATCAGATACAGCAGCTGTATCAGCTGCTGTATTCTGGGAAGTTTGATTATTTTCGTTATTATTTTCTAAATTATCATCTGCACTTGATGATGCAGCTGTATCAGATGACGTTTGTGTTTCAGATGACTTAACCTCTGATGAATGTTCTTTTTCAGTATTCTCTTCTAATGCTTTGTCAGAAGATTTTTCTGGAAGCTTTACAGACTCTTCTGCGTCTGGCTGATTTCCAGCTGAAAATTGCTCATTCAGTGCATTTACAAATTCTCCAAGATGACCTGTCGCTGCAAGGATCGCTGCGGCAAGCGCAATCGAAGAAACAAGAACAAGAATCACAATCGGTACGACATGGTGCTTTTTCTTCTTTACTTCTTCATATGTTTCCTCATCCACATCGACATATCTACTGACATCTTCCTGCTTCAAATCATCGATAATGGCCTTTTCATATTCATAGACAGAGTCATCCACAAGAGTTGCTCTTGGCATGCTCTTTACTAAAGATTCGTTTTGATTCTCTGTTTTAGAATCATTTTCATCTTCAAAGCTGTCATCCTCTTTTTGATAATCATCTTCCGCGTAATCATCTTCTGAATATTCATCTTGTGAATACTCATCACTCAATGATTCTTCTACAAGATCGCTAGTAGCTTCCTCTTTGGAATCTTCTTCTAAATCAGCTGCATCGTCTGAATTATCGTCATAAGAATCAACTGCATCATCAGAATCTTCGTCATAAGAATCATCAGAATTATCAGAATTTTCTATGTAGTCTGCGACTTCATCTGTTACAGACTCATCTTCACTTTCTTCAAGTGATTCTTCTTCATCTATTTCTGCAGAGTCATCTTTTGAAGACTCTGCTTCTGCAGACTCATTTTCAGAAGACTCTGTTTCTTCTGAAAATGCTTTTGAAGAATCAGTTTCTACAGATTCATCTTCAATGTTTTGATTTTCTGATTCCGATTCAACTGTCTCAGAAGTTGTCTCTTCCTCTTCGCGAATCACTGGTTCTGATGTATTAGTAAGCTTTGCACCCGTCTTTAAAAGAGAAGCAACAAAATTATCCGCGGAGGTTTCCCACTCCTCATCATCTTCGTCTTCTTCCTCTTCTTCGAAAAATGTTTCAGCTTCCTCACTGTCTACATTCTCAGATTCCTCTGTATCATATGCAATATCAGTTTCAATATCATTATTAATTTCAGCATCAGTTTCAATAGCAGCTTCTTCCTGCTCTGATTCCTCTGCCGATTCAGTATCTTCGCTAGAAGGATTTGCTTCTACCTGCTGAATTTGATCAAGATCCGCTTTGTCAAAAACTTTCGTTTTTTCTGCTTCATTCTTTTCTTCCTGAAGATCCTGCACATTCTGTGCCATCTTCTTTTGCAGCACATCAAGTTCCTTTTCAAACTTTTGTGCCTCAGCAATTTCTTTTTGAATGGAGCTTTCTGCTTCCTCAATCTCAGAAACAAAATCTTCTTCAACTGGCTCTGGAGAAACAGTTTCAGTCTCTTTTGTCTCTTCCTTTGGCAAAGATTCACTTTCCTGTGTCTTTTGATCTTCTTCCTTTACAGTTTCCTGCTTTGGAAGTTTCTGAATACGACTTTGAGTTTCTTTTGCCTGCTGTAATAAACGTGCAAAAGCAATATCCGCCTGCATCTGTGGAGATGATTCCTGCTGTGCCTGCGTTACTTCCACTTCTTGTGAAGTAATTTCTTCTTCAACTTCCTCAGATGATACCATTTCGTTTTCTGCAGTCTCAGTTGTATTTGTAGCTTCTAAAGATTCCTTCTCAGATTTCGCCTCTTCTAGTTCTGAAACTTCTTCGGTTTCTGAAACAGCTTCCTCAGACTTTGCCTCTTCTGGTTCTGAAACTTCTTCGGTTTCTGAAACAGCTTCCTCAGACTTTGCTCCTTCTGGTTCTGAAGCTTCTTCCTCGGATTCTGCCTCTTCTGGTTCTGAAACTTCTTCCTCTGATTTTACATCGCCCTCTGCCTGCTCTGGCTTTAAATTCAAAAGCTGTTTTACTTCTTCCTGCTTTTTAAGCTCCTCTGCCTCTTTTTGCTCTTGAAGGGCTTTTGCTTCCTCTGCCTTACGTATTTCTTCCTTCTCTCTTCTAACTCTTTCGAGCGATTCAGATCCGTTTGCAAAGTGCTTTCTTACAGCCAACTGATAAAAATGTTCGGCATCATCAAGTGACTTTTCTGTCACATCACCTTCCTCATAAAACTTTCCAAGGTAATAACATGCCTCTCCATTTAAATTTTTCTCCTGATCCTTTGCTTTTGACAGCCACTCAAATGCCTGCTTCTCATCGATCTCGGCCACCTCGCCATTAGCAAAGCTAATACCAAGAACGACAGCAACTGTTGGATCACTGCTGTCTGCACACTCAGATGCCCATCTGCATGCCTTTTTCAAATCATACTTTTCTGCATCCTGATCAAAATAATAATGCACCAGATATTCCTGGGCACGTGTATTTCCTTCCTCTGCCGCCTCTGTCATCAGACGCTCTGCAATGGAAATATCCTTTACCGCTAACGGATTTCGAAAATAAATCTGTGCAAGCTCAACCTTCGACTCAGAATAACCCTGTCTGGCTGCTTTAAAAAACCATTCTGCAGCTTTTCCGTAGTTTTTGCTTACTCCGCCATAGCCATTTTTATAAATTAGTCCCAGATTATGCTGCATCTGCGGATCACCGTGAGATGCGGCACTGCTGTACCATTTGAGTGCTATGATTTCATTTGCCTCTACACCGATGCCAAATAAAAAGCAATAGCCTAAATTATACTGTGCATCCGCATAGTCCTGCTGTGCTGATGCCTGATACCAGTAAACAGCAGCAGCTTCATCCTTTTCCACTCCTCGGCCCTCTGCATAGCAATTTGCCAGTCCATATTGAGCCTGCGGATTTCCAACCTGGGCAGCTTCGTAAAACCGCCTTGCCGCTTCCTGAAACCAATATCCGGCAGCAGACAGATCCTGCTCTAGTCCAATGCCTTCCTCATAGCAGATACCAAGCTGATACTGTGCTTCTGCATTTCCTGCATTCGCTGCTGAGTAAAAACACTGTGCTGCTGCACTGTGATCCACAGCCGTACCGGTTCCATTTTTGTAGCAGATACCAAGCCTTGTGAGTGCCTCAGTATTTCCCTGCTGTGCCAGGCGGTACAATTCTTCAACTGTATGTGTATTCATGCTTGTACCCCTTTGAAATCTTATCATAAATTGAATCACAACAATTTTACCACACTTAATGCTTCTTCGCAAGCACTATGCCGCAGTTTTTGTTCTTACCATTTTCTTACAGTTCACGAAAGCCCTACGGTGCAATGGTTTCGTCGCCGGACCAAACTCCGCAGGTTCCTTTTATGTTCTTTCT
>OIXA01003568.1_pt1 | contig 16126 bp, 19 predicted proteins | sample 1587721 | NCBI WGS metagenome assembly OIXA01 (sample SAMEA3888900, study PRJEB22519) | human gut metagenome | biome: human gut; feature: human-associated habitat; material: faeces | place: Denmark | collected 2013 | reverse complement strand
TGCAAATTGCCTTTTCAACCGGCTTTTTGTGCGGCAATAATATGTGATTTTATAATGAACCGAAAGGATGCTATTTATGATAAATGTTGCAATAGACGGCCCTGCCGGCGCAGGCAAAAGCACGGTTGCGCGCGGCGCGGCAAAGAAACTCGGCTATATTTATGTTGACACCGGCGCACTTTACAGAACCGTTGCCCTTGCCGCAACGAGAAACGGCGTGCTTGAAAGTGCCGAAAAAACCGAGCAAATGCTTAAAGATATCACCGTTGACCTTGCGTTTGACGATGCGGGGGCGCAGTGCGTTTATTTAAACGGCGAGGATGTTTCCTCGCTCATCAGAACTCCGGAAATTTCAATGGCGGCATCAAATGTTTCTAAAATTCCCGCCGTGCGCGCGTTCTTGCTTGGGCTTCAGCGCGATATTGCGGCTAAAAACAATGTTATTATGGATGGCAGAGATATCGCCACCGTTGTGCTTCCTGACGCACAGGTTAAAATATTTCTCACCGCCTCACCAGAATGCAGAGCGGAAAGAAGATATAAAGAGCTTTTGGAAAAAGGCGAAAATGTGAAGTACGACGATGTTCTGGCAGATGTAAATGCTCGCGATTATCAGGACAGCCATCGTGAAATCGCACCGCTCAAGCCTGCCGAGGATTCCGTTATCGCGGATACTTCGGGCAAATCATTGCCGCAAAGCATTGAAATGATAATATCTGTTATTAAGGAGAAAACAAATGGTAAGCTTTGATTATTCCGTTGTTAAGCATTATAAATTCTACGGCTTTGTAAAAAAGGTGTTCGGTCCGATTTTCAGAGCCGTGTATAAGCTTGAGTTTCACGGTCTCGAAAATGTGCCGCAGGATAAAAATGTGCGCTATATCGTGGCAGTAAACCACACTTGCGCTCTTGATCCCGTTTTTGCCTCAATGCCGAAAAATGTGCCTCCGCTTCATTTTATGGCAAAGGTAGAGCTTTTTAAAAATCCTATCGTGGGCTGGGTTGTGAAGCATCTTTACGGCTTCCCCGTAAAAAGAGGCAAGGGCGACACCTCCGCTATCGACTACGGCGAAAAAATAATCAAAGAGGGTCATGTTATGGCAATATGCCCCGAGGGCAGAAGAGTTAAAGATAAAAACGGTGTGCCGCAAAGAGCAAAATCAGGTGTTGCCGTTATCGCAAAGGCAACGAATGCCTCCGTTTTACCGTGCGCCATTTATTGCGACGGACCTATTAAGCCCGGTAAAAAGGTTGTTGTTACATACGGAAAATTGCTTTCTCTTTCCGATATGGGGCTTGATAAAGAGGAGTGCGGCCCGCATGATATTAAGGATGCCGCCAATAAGGTTATGGGCAGCATTTTTGATCTTTGGGAGGCTTCGGCTCAATGAAAGAGATAAGGCTTGCCGAAACGGCAGGATTTTGTTTTGGCGTAAACAGAGCGGTTGATCTTGTTTACAGCCTTGTTGAAAACGGCGAAAAGGTTTCAACTCTCGGCCCGATAATCCATAACAATCAAGTGGTTTCCGATTTGAATTCAAAGGGCGTCAGGGTTATTTCGTCTCCGTGTGAATGTGAAAAAGGATATAAAATCGTTATCCGCACGCATGGAGTTGAAAAAAGTGTTATCGAAGATATAGAAAGCAGAGATATTCCTTATGTTAATGCCACATGCCCGTTCGTTTTGAAAATTCATAAAATAGTCAGCGAGAGGCAGCCGGGCGGCGTAACTCTTATCGCAGGTGATGCCGGTCATCCCGAGGTTTTGGGAATACGCTCCTTTTGCACGGGCGAAAGCTATGTGTTTAGAAACGAAGCCGAATTGCTTGAAATAATTAAAAGTCATAATATCGCGCAGAAAAATGATGTTATTTGCGTGTCGCAAACAACATTCAGCCTTGAAGAATGGAAAAAATGCGAGAAAATTCTTAAAAAGGTATGTACAAACTGTGAAATATTTGCTACAATATGTAATGCAACTTCCGATAGGCAGCAAGAAGCATATGCGCTTTCCAAAGAGTGCGATGCAATGGTTGTTATCGGCGGTCGCCATTCTTCCAATACTTGCAAGTTGAAAGATGTATGTTCGCAGAATGCTCCCACCTTTTTAATCGAAACGGCGGCAGAGCTTGCAGATAAGGATTTTTCGGGTTTCAATGTAGTTGGAGTTACTGCCGGGGCATCTACACCCTCGGTAATTATCAAGGAGGTACTAAAAACCATGTCCGAAGAAATTAAAGAAAAGGAAGTTGAAGCAACAGAGTCTGTTGCCGAGACAGCAGAAACCGCTGATAAGGCCGATACGGCTGCTGTCGAAGTATCTGCTGATGGTGAAACCTTCGCAGAGATGCTCGAACAGTCCTTCAGCAACAATGATACCAGCAAAATCGTTAAAGGTATTGTTGTAAACATTACTCCCACGGAAGTATTTGTAGATGTTCCGGGAAGAAAGCAAACGGGCGTTATCGCTCACGACGATCTTTCGGCAGAGCCGTTTGATAAGTGTGAGGATGTTGTTTCCGTTGGTGATGAGCTTGACCTTATCATTCTTAAAACAGACGATCAAGACGGCGTTCTTAAGCTTTCCAAAAAGCTTACAGATGCTTATAAAGGCTGGGATGATATCGTTAAGGCAAAGGAAGATGACGAGATCCTTGAAGGCCCCGTTGCAGCTGTTGTAAGAGGCGGCGTTCTCGCTTCCGTAAAGGGAACAAGAGTTTTCATTCCCGCATCACTCACAGGTGTGCCCAAGAACGAAGATCTTTCCGTTCTTAAAGGTCAAACCGTAAGATTCAGAATTATCGACCTCAATGAGCAGAGAAGAAGAGCCGTTGGCTCCGTTAAGGCTGTTCTTAATGAGGAAAGAAGAAAAGCACGCGAGGAGCTTTGGGGCAAGCTTGAAGAAGGCATGAAGCTTCAGGGCACAGTTAAATCCCTCACCAATTACGGCGCATTCGTTGATATCGGCGGCGTAGACGGCATGATTCATATCAGCGAGCTTTCGTGGACCCGCATTAAGCATCCTTCAGAGGTTGTTAATGTAGGCGATCAGGTTGAGGTTTATATCAAGAGCCTTGATCAGGAAAATAAAAAGATTTCTCTCGGCTTCAAGAAGATTGAGGATTCTCCGTGGGAAATTCTTAAAAGAGATTATCCCATCGGCACTAAGCTTACGGCTAAAATCGTAGGTCTTACCGCATTCGGTGCTTTCGCAACCGTTGTCCCCGGTATCGAAGGCCTTATCCACATCAGCGAAATCAGCTGGGATCGTATCAAAACTCCCGCTGATGTACTTAAAGTAGGTGATGAGGTAGAGGTTGTTATCACCGATATCGATTTCGATAAGAAGAGAGTAAGCCTCTCCATGAAGCAAACCACCGAAAAGCCCGAAGAAACAATCGAGCTTGACGCCGAATAATAATTATCATAAGATAATATAAATTAAAGCACCGAGATTATCTCGGTGCTTTTTTGTTGCCGTTTATTGATTTGTTGATTTAATACTTTGCGCTCACTTTTATCGGTCAATCTTCGGCCGATATTTATTCATTTTCGATTTCGGCGCCGAATAATGCGTCTATCACGGTGTTGTAAATTTCCACGGGATTGTTGTAGTAGCAATCCTTAACCGTTTCCGCTTGTGCCGCGGTCGGTAAATTCAGCGTCAAAATCATAAATTCTTTGTCGCCGTCAGCAAGGTGCATGGTCACTGAATAATAATCGTTGTGCTTTTCAATGTCAACCTTATTTTCCTTTTCAAATGTTTCGCGCACGGCGAGCTTGCGTGATATTTCAATACTCTTTTTCCTGATGGTGTAGGGAAGGTCGTTTTCAACAAGGTCAACCAGGTTTTTGCAGCCGTCGCCCGGGTGAAGATAACCGTTTTCGTCCTCGGTTATCATGCCTTTTTGCTTCAGCTTTTTAATGGCATTTACCGTTTCGAAATAATTCGCGATTTCGCCCCTCATCATTGTGTCTGCAATAACCTTTTCCGTCAGCCTGCCGCGTGAATTTACCGTGATATAGCAAATCAGCAGATTTATTTCAAGTGTTGATCTGAGCCCGCCGTCTGCAATTCCGCTTGCAAGTGCGTCAAATCTTAAATCCTCGTTTTCGTTTTCCGAAACCGTGCTTTCGTTCTTTGTTTCTTTTTCACTCATCGTTATCACCTCGTTGAAAAATATATTAACATAATCTTTACTTGCTTGCAATAAGTTTTGTTTTATAATATAATATCGATAACAAATAATAAACTAAGCAGTAAATGAAAGAGGTTTTAATTATGGCAAAGGTAACTAAAGATACTATCATCGCAGAGGCACTTCAAATCTGCCCCGATTCGGCAGAGCTTTTTATGGAAATCGGCATGCATTGCCTTTATTGCCCTTCCGCTTCGGGCGAATCCATTGAGCAGGCTTGTATGGTTCACGGTTGTGATCCCGATAAGCTTGTTAATGATATCAATAAGCTGATAGGCGAATAGATTTTATGATTAAGCTTTCAAAGCGTCTGGCCGCCGCGGCAGAGCTTGTTCGTCCGTGTGAGTCGTTTGCCGATATAGGCTGCGATCACGGCTATCTGCCCGCGTATCTTGTTCAAAATAATATTGTAAAAAAAGCGTATGCCTGCGATATAAACGAGGGTCCACTCTCTAAATGCCGTGAAGTTGCCGAGCAGGAGGGCGTTGCCGGTAAAATCACCTGCATACTTGCTCCGGGCCTTTTGGGCTTAAATGAAAGCGATGCCAGCGAAATTGCGATTTGCGGCATGGGCGGCGAGCTTATTGCGGATATTATTGCAAAATGCCCGTTTGCAAAATCAAAGGATGTGCATTTTGTGCTCAATCCCATGACGCGCCAGCATGTGCTTCGCCGCCGGCTTTGCGAAAGCGGCTTTGAGATCGGCAGGGATATCATCGTTGCCGAGGGCAGGCATTATTATAATGTTTTTGAAGCAAGCTACACAGGCAAAATTGTCAGGCACGATGAAAGCTATTATTTTCTTGGCAATATAAAAGACTTTTCCAATAGGGAATATTTTGAGCATTTGCTCAATTTTCTTGAAAACAAACAGAAAGGAAATGCGGATTATTCCGAAGTGATTTCCGCCATTAAAGAAAAATTATGACATCTGTTTTTGATATATATAATTATCTTGATTCGGTTGCTCCGTTTTCAACACAGGAGAAATGGGATAATTCGGGCCTTGTCATCGGCGGCAATGAGGCGGTCACCAAAGCGGTACTTTGCCTTGATGCCGCAAAAGATGTTGTCCGCTATGCCGCGGATATAGGCGCCGAGCTTATTATCTCGCACCATCCGATTATATTTCACGGTTTAAAAGCTGTTGAGCCGAAAAGCGCCGTTTATGAATGTGTTAAAAACGGTATTGCCGTTATAAGTGCGCACACCTGCTTTGATAAGGCGAAAAACGGCATAAACACAAACTTGTGTAAGCGGCTCGGACTTGCGGATGTCAAGCCTGTTGACGGCACTTTTATCGTTACGGCAAAGCTTGATGCTCCGATGAGCGCAGATGATTTTGCCCGCTTTGTGAGTGATACACTCGATGTGCATGGGCTGAGATATACCGATTCGGAAAGATTGATTAAAACCGTTGCTCTCGGCGGCGGCGCATGCGAGGAATATTTGCCGCAGGCAATGGAATGCGCCGATTGCTTTGTTACCGGCGATATGAAATATCATGATTTTCTTGCCGCGGCGGAGGAAAAATTCTGCGTTATAAGCGCAGGTCACTTTGAAACGGAATCTGAATCGTTTCATATGCTTCTCGATGAGCTGAAAAATAAATTTCCCGATGTGGAATTTGTTTGGGGCGGGCAGCAAAATCCTGTTTTGGCGGTGTAATTATGGCGCTGGACGGAATTTTTTTACATCACCTAAAAAACGAGGTTGCCGAATTTGCAGTCGGCGCGCGAATAGATAAGATTTATCAACCGTCAAAGGAAGAGCTTGTGCTTTCGCTGCGTTCGCGCGAGGGCGCCGAAAAATTGCTCCTCTCCTGCCGAGCAAACACGGCAGGCATGTATTTCACGAAATATCCTCCCGAAAATCCCGCAAAGCCGCCGATGCTTTGCATGCTTCTTCGCAAGCACCTTTGCGGCGGTAAAATTCTTTCGATAGAGCAGCAGGGGCTTGACAGAATTATAAAAATCACCGTGCGCTCTTCAAATGAACTCGGGGACGAGGTTTTGCTCACGCTTGTTGCGGAGATAATGGGCAGATACAGCAATATTATCCTGCTCGACGATAAAGGCACGATTATAGACGCTTTGCGCCGTGTGGATGAAAACAGCTCCCGCGTGCGCCGCGTTTTGCCGGGGCTTAAATACGAAGCCCCTCCGGCGCAGGATAAGCTTGATATTTTGACCGACGATATCGAAAAAATCAAAGCAAGAATTTCTAAAAGCACCAAATCGCCTGCAAACGCTTTCCAAACCGCGGTTATGGGCGTTTCGCCGATTGTGTGCCGCGAATATGAAAACGGCACCTCCGTTGAGCAGATCAAGCATTATGCGGAAAATCCGCGCCCTAACGTTATCGTAACTCAGGCACCATTTGATTTTTGCTTTATGCCGATAACTCAATACGGCTCGCTTGCAAGCGAAAGGGATTTTGAAACCTTTTCCGAAACGCTTGATTTCTTTTATTATGAAAAGGTCAGAGCAGACAGAATTCGCCAGCGCTCCGGCGAGCTGTTCAAAACCCTTTCTAATTTAAAGGAACGCGCCGTTCGCAAGGCGGTAAACAGAAGCAAAGAGCTTGAGGATTGCCGCGATAAAGATAAATATAAGATTTACGGCGATTTAATCGTTGCAAACCAATATGCGCTTCAAAAGGGCGCAATCTATTATGATTTGCAAAATTTTTATGAGGAAAACGCCCGGGTGCGTGTTCCCGCCGATCCTGCACTTTCGCCGATGCAGAACGCGCAAAAATATTATAAGGAATACCGCAAAAAGCAAACCGCCGAAAGCAGGCTTTCCGATTTTATCAAGGCGGCAAACGATGAAGCGGCATATCTTGATTCCGTAACGGACGCTCTTTCGAGAGCACAAACTGACCCGGAAATAACGGAAATTAAAAACGAACTTGTGCAAACAGGCTTTTTAAAACGACGCCCCGCCAAAAATCAAAAAAATACAAAGCAGCTTCGCCCAATGGAGTTTGAAAGCTCCGAGGGCTTCAAAATATTTGTGGGCCGCAATAATATTATGAACGATAAGCTCACGCTTAAAACCGCAAAAAATTATGATTTGTGGTTTCATGTTAAGAAAGGTGCAGGTGCTCATGTTGTTGTTCAAAGCGAAAACGGCAGGGAATTTACCGATAAGCTGATTCGCGAGGCGGCAATGCTTGCCGTGCAAAACAGCAAGGCGGCTTCATCCTCGAATGTTGCCGTGGATTACACAATTATAAAAAATGTTAAAAAGCCAAACGGTGCAAAGCCCGGCATGGTTATTTACGATAATTATAAAACCGAGTATGTAACGCCCAATTTTGATGAGCTTGAAAGGATAAAAAGAATTGTATAACATAGCAGTTGTTCTTGCGGCGGGAAACGGCACAAGAATGGGAATAGATAAAAGTAAGCTGCTTATCGATATAGGTGGCAAAACGGTTATAGAGCGCAGCGTTGCCGTGTTTGAAAATATGGCGGAAATCGACGAAATCATCGTTGTTTGCCGCGAATGCGATGTTGAAATCTTTTCAAAATTACTTCCGCAGGAAAATATCACCTTTGTTATCGGCGGCGAAACAAGGCAGCAAAGCGTAAAAAATGCGGTTGAAACGATTGATGATTGCGATTATATCATTATTCACGACGGCGCACGCCCGCTTGTTACTCCCGAAACGGTTGTTAAAACGCTTGACGAGGCGCAAATCCGCAAGGCGGCCGCAACAGGTGTTTTTGTTAAGGATACCATTAAGGTTGTGGATGAAAGCCTTAATATAGTCGGCACGCCTAACAGAAAAAATCTTGTGCTTATTCAAACTCCGCAGATTTTTGAATTTAATACATATAAAAATGCGCTTGAAGCCGCTCAGAAAGACGGTAAAGATTATACGGACGATTGCCAGCTTGTTGAGCATATCGGCGTTGAATGCGGCGTTGTTATCGGCGAATACGAAAATATAAAAATCACCACCAAAGGCGATGTGCCGATGGCGGAAAGTATATTAAAAGCAAGAGCCGGAAAGGAGCTTTGATATGAATATCAGAATAGGGCACGGATATGATGTGCACAAACTCGTTGAGGGCAGAAAATGCATAATCGGCGGCGTTGATATACCGTGCGAGCTTGGACTCCTCGGCCATTCCGATGCCGATGTGCTTCTTCATGCCGTTTCCGATGCATTGCTCGGCGCGGCGGCACTCGGTGATATCGGCAAGCATTTTCCCGATACGGATGAGCGATTTGCGGGCGCAAACAGCTTTGTGCTGCTGCAAAATGTAGTTGCGCTTCTTGCAGAAAAAGGATTTAAGGCATCAAATATTGATGCCACAATAATTGCGCAGGTTCCGAAAATGGCGCCGTATATCAATGAAATGCGCGCCAATATCGCAAAAGCCTGCGGAATTGACACCGATTGCGTTTCCGTTAAGGCAACCACGGAAGAAAAGCTCGGCTTTACCGGTGCCAAGCAGGGCATAGCCGCTCATTGCGTGTGCCTGATTGAAAAGGCGTAAGCGTAAAATCAACTGCTTTGCCGCTTTTTTATGGCCGAACAATAATATATGGTTTTAAATATTATATATGAATAAATTACGCCGCTGCCCAATATGATTTATTTGGGCACGGCGTTTTTTATATGATTTTAGGATTTTTTTTGAAATATTTGTAAACACTATTGACAAATAGGAAAAACTTGCTAAAATAGTAATTAGCACTCAGGGATAAAGAGTGCTAAAACATTTAAAATAATTTTCAGAGGTGAAATTTTATTATGACTATTAAACCACTTGCAGATAAGGTATTGCTTGCTCCTATGGAAGCAGAGGAAACAACAGCCTCAGGCCTCTTTATTGCAGCATCTGCTCAGGAAAAGCCCGAATTTATGACCGTTTCCGCTGTCGGCCCCGGCACGGAAAAATATCCCATGACCGTTAAGGTAGGCGATAAGGTTATCATCACAAAATACAGCGGCACTAATGTTAAGGTAGACGGTAAAGAATACACTATCGCTTCCGTTAAAGACATTCTTGCGGTTGTTGACTGATTTATTATAACAGGAAAGGAATGATTGATTATGGCAAAAGATATAATTTACGGCGAAGAAGCTCGCAAGGCTCTTCAAAGCGGTATCGATAAGCTTGCAAATACCGTTAAAATCACACTCGGCCCCAAGGGCAGAAATGTTGTTCTCGATAAAAAATACGGCTCACCGCTCATTACAAACGACGGTGTAACCATCGCAAAGGAAATCGAGCTTGAAAACCCATTTGAAAATATGGGCGCTCAGCTTGTTAAAGAGGTTTCTTCCAAAACAAACGACGATGCGGGCGACGGCACCACAACAGCAACTCTTCTTGCTCAGGCACTTGTTCGCGAGGGCATGAAGAATGTTGCCGCAGGCGCAAACCCGATGGTTGTTAAAAACGGTATTAAGGCAGCTGTTGACGCAGCGGTAGAAGCCGTTAAAGGCAATTCACAGCAGGTTAAAGGCTCCGACGATATCGCAAGAGTAGCAACCGTTTCCGCTGCGGACGAATATGTTGGCAAGCTTGTTGCCGATGCTATGGAAAAAGTTACTTCGGACGGCGTCATCACCGTTGAAGAATCAAAAACAGCCGAAACAACTTGCGAGGTTGTTGAAGGCATGCAGTTTGACCGCGGCTATATCAGCCCCTACATGGTAACGGATACCGATAAAATGGAAGCTGTTATTGACGATGCTCTTATCCTTATTACCGATAAGAAAATCTCAACCGTTCAGGATATTCTTCCGTTGCTTGAATCCGTTCTCAAGAGCGGTCAAAAGCTTGTTATCGTTGCCGAGGATGTTGAGGGCGAGGCTCTTCAAACAATCCTTCTTAATAAACTCAGAGGCACCTTCACCTGCGTTTGCGTAAAGGCTCCTGGCTTCGGCGACAGAAGAAAGGATATGCTTCAGGATATCGCTGTTCTTACCGGCGGCCAGGTTATCACCTCCGATCTCGGTATCGAGCTTAAAGATGCCACAATGGATATGCTCGGCAAGGCTCGCCAGGTTAAGGTTACAAAAGAAAACACCATCATCGTTGACGGTGCAGGCTCCTCTGATGAAATCAAGGCAAGAGTTCATCAGATTAAAGCCGCTATCGAAACCTCCACTTCAGATTTTGACAGAGAAAAGCTTCAGGAACGCCTTGCAAAGATGGCAGGCGGCGTAGCTGTAATCAAGGTCGGCGCTCCATCCGAAACAGAAATGAAAGAAAAGAAGCTTCGCATTGAAGATGCTCTTGCAGCCACTAAGGCAGCAGTTGAAGAAGGTATTGTTGCAGGCGGCGGTGTTGCTCTCATCAATGCAATTCCCGCAGTTGAAAAGCTTCTTGATACAGAAGACGCAGATTTCAAAACAGGCGTTGCAATCGTGCTTAAAGCCCTTGAAGAGCCTGTTCGCCAAATTGCGGCCAATGCCGGCATGGAAGGTTCCGTAATCCTTGATAAGATCAAGAATGCCGATAAGGCGGGCTACGGTTATAACTTCGCAACAAACGAGTATTGCGATATGATTGAAAGCGGCATTGTTGACCCTGCAAAGGTAACACGCTCCGCTATTCAGAACGCGGCTTCCGTTGCTTCCATGGTTCTTACCACGGAATCTCTTGTAACAGATATTAAAGACCCGAAAGAGGACGCAGCCAATGCGGCGGCAATGGCAGCGGCAGCTCAGGGCGGCATGTATTGATAAATAATCCGCAATAATAAAGCGGCTCACGAACATAGCTTCGCGAGCCGCTTTTTTGCGCGTAATATTCTGTTTGTGTTTAATGTAAAAGCAATCAGTGATGTTTAAAATTATTGCTTTTTGCGCCTGACGGGCTTGCAATCCTGCTTGCTTTCGCAATGCGGGCAGCGCATTATTTTAACATCGCCGGCATTTATCGAAAAAAGTACTTGCGAAAATTTCGGTTTAAAAGTCGTGCCGCATTTTTCGCATCGCCATTCGCTGTGTATTAAGCGGCGGTAAATTATAATATTTTCAATAATCACTCCCGAAATCAGCACAATCAATATGTAATTGCCGCCTTTTTTCCGGCAGTGGCTAATGCGCACATTATAATTATTGCCGTAAGCAAAACAAGATTGAATAAGAGGCTCTTTGAACTGCTCATATCACATTTGAAATTTCTTGATATATTCGTCTATGCAGGTTTGAATAACGCCCTCTGCCGCTTCGCGGTTTTGCACTTCGATAATTGAGGTGGTTTTGCCTTTTTCAAGCGTTTTGTAAACCTCAAAGAAATGCTCGATCTCATCCATGCGGTGAGAGGGAAGCTCGTCAATGTCTTTATAGCAATTGTAGTTCGGGTCGTTAACGGGCACTGCAATGATTTTTTCGTCTCTGCTGCCGCCGTCTTCCATAATAAGCACGCCGATGGGCGAGCACTCAACAATCGTCATCGGCAAAATTTCCTCGCTGCAAAGCACAAGCACATCAAGCGGGTCGTTGTCGTTTGCATATGTTCTGGGAATAAAGCCGTAGTTTGCAGGGTAGTGTGTGGATGTGAAAAGCACGCGGTCAAGCTTCAGCATGCCGGTTTCTTTATCAAGCTCATATTTGTTTTTGCCGCCCTTTGATATTTCGATAACTGCGTAAAACCTGTTCTTTTTAATTCTTTTGGGGCTTATATTGTGCCAAATGTTCATAATAATCACCATAACCTTTCAGGCAACAAATAGTTTATTAAAAATCACCTTTATATCCTGCGTTGCCTGAACAGGTGTAAATGGTGATTTTAGCCATTTCAAAATTATGCCGCCGGCAAATTTTGAAGGCAATATAATCCGATTAGTGTGATTTTTCACACTATATAGCCTCTTTTTTATTTTGCACTGCCGAATTGTTCATGCGTTGATGCTTTGTGCGGTGCAAAATCCGATATAATTGATTTGTTGTGATGATTGTGCTCTTGCGACTTTTATCCGCTTTGCGAATCGCCCGAGGCGGAGCCGAAATAGCTTTCGTAAGAATTATCGTCGGAATTTTGCGAATCTTTTTGCCCCGAATACGAACCGCCGTAGTTTTGGCTGTAGCCTGTTGAAGGCTGCCTGCCGGGGTTGTAGTTTCGCGAACTGCTTATTGCCGAAATCGCCGAAAGCGCAAACCAAATAATAATGCGTATTGCCACGATTATGCAAATGATTTTGAGCACTCTTGTGAGGCAGCCGCCGTTTGTGGTGAAAACGGTGTGCGTTCTCGGCTCATCGTCAGCTTCGTCATAACCGTCAAAACCGCCGAAGCCGCTGAAATCCGCGAAGCCGCCGAAGGGGTTTGCATAGCCCGAAGCATTGCGCCTGATTCGCTCGTATGTGGCGGAATATGTGTAGTTTCCCGGTTCCATGGCGCAGGCTTGCTGAATGTGGGAAAGCGCAATGTCTCTGTTTCCCGCGCCGTAGTTCGCCACGGCGGAAAGGTAGTACCAATGCGCGGTTCTGTCCTCAATTCCGCCGAGCAGATTTATTGCCTGCCTAAATTGGCGGTTGTTTATAAATCTGGCAGCCGCCGTGTAATAATCGGAAGCGGAATCGGAGCTGCCGCGCCTTGAGCGTGCGGAATATCCCGCCTGCGGGGCGTTGCCGCTTTTTATTTGGTCAAACGCGGCGTTGATTTCCGCCATTTTTTTAGCGGCGGTTTCATCGCCGGGATTAAGGTCGGGATGGTATTTTTTTGCAAGCTTTCTGTATGCTTTGGCACATTCCTCTTCGGATGCGCCGTGCGGCACCCCAAGCACTTTATACGGATCTGTTATCATAAATCTCCTTAATATTTTTGCCTATTTTAATGAATGCAATCGGGTTTAATTCGTGTTAGTCCTTCATTTATCTTGAATTTATCATACAAGGTATCATAGAATTATTGAAAGAGTGTTAATAACTTGTAACAAATCCGCAAAACCAAACTTGAAAAAAGGCGCCGGTTTTGGTAATATATGTTTATAGCAAGCGGGCAAAAGCCGAATCCGATATAAATAAATCGGTGCGGCACGGCACTTTTGCATTTTTTGCCTGCTTAATTTTTTTATAAAGGAGCGATTATATGAATTTGATTTTGATGACTGTGGGCGAAAGCCTTGATAAAGCCTTTTACGGCTTTGATATAGCCATATTCAAATTCTTCGCAGCAATTCAGTGCACATTCTTAACCTATGTGGCTAAGTTCTTTACGGCATTCGGCGACGAGAATTTTATAATTCCGATAGCCGTCATTGCCCTTGTGCTTTTGCTGTTCAAAAAAACAAGAAAATACGGCGTTGCTTTGGTGAGCGCAATTGTGATAGGCACTTTGGTAACGAATGTTATCGCAAAGCCCGCGGTATTGCGTATAAGACCGTATAACACACTTCAGGATGTTGATTTTTATTGGAAAGCCTATATCGGCGCGGGCGCGCTGAGCGAAAGCGATTATTCTTTCCCCAGCGGTCACACCACCGGCGTATTTGAAATTTCAATGGCTCTTGCCCTTATGTTTAGGAAAGACGGCAAAAAGAAGCTTTCGTGGATATTCCCCGTGATTGCAGTTTGCACAATGGGCAGCCGTGTTTATCTTATGGTTCATTATCCCACCGATGTTATCGGCGGCATGCTCATCGGCACGCTTGCGGGTGTTTGCGGCTATTTCATCGCAAAGCTCTATGTTCGTTTGGCGGAGAATGTTAAGCTCTTTAAGCAAATCGATAAAATCGATTTGGCAAAGGTTAAATTCCTTGGGTGGACAAAAGGCAAAGCCGGCGCAGCGGTTATTACCGTTGCCGTGGCTGCTGTTTTCCTTGCGGCGTTTATCCCCGGCCTTTCGGAGGGCGGCGATGTAAAACGCTGTGCTTATGTGGGCGAATACACATGCTATAACGAAGCAAAAACCGATGATTCAAAATATCCTCCGATAGACGGCAAAGAATATTGCAAAATCCATTGGAAACAGCTTTCGGGCGAGCAGCAGTAAATAATATCATTATTTTATATATCCTATTCAATAAACGGCGTGTCTTTGGGCATGCCGTTTTTGTGCTTTAAATACGCAGCTTTTAACATTTGCGCCCGTTTTGCATATCATATATGGGGTGATTGATTTGATTGGCATAAGCCTGTGTATGATAGTTAAAAACGAGGAGCGCGTGCTTGCACGCTGCTTGAACAGCGCTTTGCGGGCTGTGGATGAAATTATAACAGTAGATACAGGCAGCACGGATAAAACAAAAGAAATCGCCGCCCGATACAGCGACAAGGTTTTTGATTTTGAATGGTGCGATGATTTTTCGGCGGCGCGTAATTTTGCGTTTTCAAAAGCCGAACGTGATTATATTTTGTGGCTTGATGCGGATGATGTTCTGCTGCCGCCCGATCTTGAAAAGCTGATTGATTTAAAGCAGAGTGCCGAAAAGAGCGTTAATGCCTTTTATATGCGCTATAACACGGCGTTTGACGAGCTTGGCAATCCCACTTTTTGGTATTACCGTGAAAGGCTGATTAAAAATAATGCGGGCTTAAAATGGCGGGGCAGGGTGCATGAGGCAATTGCCTGCCCACAGCCAGTTGAATATTGTGATATTGCAGTAACTCATAAATCGGTTAAAACGGAATATTCAAACAGAAATTTGCTGATTTACGAAAAGCAGCTTGCGCTCGGCGAGCCGCTTTCACCGCGCGATGAATTTTATTACGGCAGAGAACTTTATTATAATAAGCAATATGAAAAGGCGGCTTCGGTGCTTGAAAAATTCCTGCAATCGGGCCGGGGATGGCTTGAAAACAATATCGAGGCGTGCAGAGTGTGTGCGCATAGCAAAAAAGCGCTCGGCGATTTCGGCGGCGCGCTTTCTGCCTTGCTCGGCGCGTTTTTTTACGCTCCCGCAAGGGCTGAGATTTGCTGTGATATAGGCAATCTGTTTTTGGAGCAAAGGCAATATGATAAAGCGCTTTTCTGGTTTCGTTCGGCTTTGTCGCTTAACGAAAATGCCGAAAAGGGTGGGTTTGTGAATACGGATTCCCACGGCTTTTTGCCCGCAATCGGGCTTTGCGTTTGTTATGACGCGCTCGGTGATTATGAATCGGCAGAAAAATATAACGAAATCGCAGGCGGATATCGCCCTGCTTCTTCTGCATATCTTCACAATAAGAAATATTTTGAGCAAAAAGCGGGTAACCGATGATTCCCGCCACGAATATAATGATTTAGATACTTTATGTATCTTATATGATGATAGGGTGGGTAAAATATATGACTTATTACAGAGGAACGGATATAAATTCTTTTTGTAACTGTGAAATGAATGTGACCTCCTGCAAACCTGCGGCGTGCTGCTGCCAAGGCGTTACCGGCCCGACAGGGCCGACGGGCCCTGCCGGACCCGCAGGCGGACCGATCGGTCCTACGGGTGCCACGGGAGCTACAGGTGCAACCGGTCCCCAAGGTCCGGTAGGCGCACAAGGGCCCGCCGGTATTCAGGGCGCAACCGGAGCCACAGGCGCTACGGGTCCTCAAGGTGCAACAGGCGCCACGGGTGCTCAGGGCATACAAGGCGAAGTCGGTGCAACCGGAGCCACAGGCGCTACGGGTGCTCAAGGCATTCAAGGTGAAATCGGTGCAACCGGAGCCACAGGCGCTACGGGTCCTCAAGGCGCAACAGGCGCCACAGGTGCTCAGGGCATACAAGGTGAAGTCGGTGCAACCGGTCCTGCGGGAACGGTTACTCCGGCGGCTGCGGTTGCGGATGCGACGGGTACCGATGATATTGTTGAAGAATTTAACGCCTTGCTTGCAAATCTGCGTGCAGCCGGGCTTCTTGCAACCTGATTTGGCGCGGCGGCGAATTATGTGCATTGCTACGGTGCTTCGCCGCCGTTTTTTACATTTTTAATGAATATAAAATATTTATAAAATATTCAAACGCATTTTTCGGC
>OIXA01003566.1_pt1 | contig 16134 bp, 19 predicted proteins | sample 1587721 | NCBI WGS metagenome assembly OIXA01 (sample SAMEA3888900, study PRJEB22519) | human gut metagenome | biome: human gut; feature: human-associated habitat; material: faeces | place: Denmark | collected 2013 | reverse complement strand
GGTACATGATTTTCCCCACTATGGTACAAATGGTGTACTACAGTATGTAATGTTATACCGAGAATTTAAGTGTTATATGTATAAATCTAATATAGCTCTTGTTGCGTTATTGCTAGCGTGATGTTAATGTAGTGTAATATGTCGCATGTAGATTTCAAGCCCGGGAGCATATCTATATATATTGTATCACATTTTAAGTTGATGGCAATGCTGATAATGTCGGAATCTTAAAAATTTTTTGTAAATGACATGTTACAGTAGTTGACATTTTCGAAAATATCGTGTATAATCTAAAATGTGAACAGCAAAAACAAAAAATCGAAAAGGAGAACCAAACAATGAAATATGTGCTGTATATTGATTACCTTAGCGGCAAGGCATCCAAGCCATATGCGTATCGAGCTTTGAATGCCAAAAATTTAGGAGAGGCGATTCTAGAGGCGGATATGTGGTATGATCCGAGAAATGTGTATCTTGTAAGAATTATGGTAAAGGACGGCGCTGTAGAGCATCCGGAACGCGGGGTGAGCGCACAACGATATACAAGCCGATATGAAAAACGGTCCTTCAATTGGCGGGTGTATGACGAAACGGTCCACACTGTTAAGCAGGTTAAAATGCGCCACAATGCGTGGTTTGAATAAGCCGAAACGCCCGTTTCCGGGCGTCGTTGCAGGGCTAGCCGCCTGCGGCCTGATGATGGCAGGCTATAGAGAGGAGCATACAACAATGTATTTCGGGTAGTGCGCCCGCTAACGCCTTGCCATATCGATATAGACCGCAAACCGTGGGAAAAAAGATGATAAATTTTTTGTAAATGACATGTTACAGTAATTGACAAACTGAAAAACATGTGATAGAATAAAGGCACAAAGCAAAACAAAAAAAACGAAAGGATGAAACGAAAACATGGGAATTAAATGGGCGAAATACACCTACAGAATCGTATGTAGATGCGAGGGAATGGATGAGCGTATCTTTACCCGGGAACAGCTTGTAAACGGCTATGTGTGCGCCGTAGATTTGAACGATTCAAATAGGCCGTGGCCTATTGGCATTCATAAAAACGGCAAACTGTGGTCCCTTACCGATCTTATATCTGGGCTGAAAGTTCAGGACTTTGCCAAACGCCCCACTGCTTACGATATTGAGGTCTGCATGCCGATGATTTTGAATTATTGGCGTTGGCACAGTGAGAGATTGACATATACGCCCGAACAAAAAGCATATAAAGCACTATGTCCGTTTACACCTCAGTTGATCCTAGTACAACCGGTTGCGTTTTGCTCCTCGTGGTATTCATACCCAGAATTTGCTTGTATGCGGTTGTGCAGGGGCTGGGCGGTTGATAATGAAAAGGAGGTCTGAAAAATGAACGTTATTTTGTGGGCCGTCGTCGGGCTTGCCGCGCTTGTCTTCCTGATTGCCGTATCTGCAACATGTACGGCACTATCAGAAACGGTTGAATGGGAGATTAGGTTTTCCGCAATCACGGGTGCATTAGTGCGTATTCTAAGCATTGCAGCAAGCGCAACATTGTTTGCAGGTCTGCTGATTATGATGATGGAAAGAGGTGGGGCATAATGGCCCGCAAGCCCTCCATCACGCGCACGATCGTCACAGAAGACGTGACAATCAGCGCAGCGAACGAACAAAGCGGCAGGGTACAAGCCCTGACAATCACAATCCCTGTAGGGAGCAAAACGGACCTAGAGCGCTTGCGCGTGATTCGTCCGCAGCTTCCGCCGCACATTCAACCGCTGCGGGTTGTGAAAGTCGCGCCGCCGGAAACTCATATCTACCGCATGAGCATTCCGGATTTTGTCGCGCACGCTGCGATTTATGATTGTCGTGACGGCAATAACAAGTTGTAAACAAGTTATAAACAAGGTGTAAACGTGGTCAAACCACTTTACATAAATAGCAGAGCAGCCGACTCATAAAACACAGGCAGAAAGGAAAAATAATTATGGCTAATCAGAATTACACCTGCAAGATCATTGAGAGCAACGGCGAGTTTGACGCATACGAGCGTGTCATGTGCAAGGATATCGGTGATGCTATCCCGCTGGACGAGGCAACGCAGCAGGAACCTATCGTTATCGAGTACGCAAAGCACCTGATCCTCGCGATTCACAACGAGAAGTCCGAAGACAAGGACTACGAAAAATGCGTTGTGATCGATCCGGAGGGCCGCAAGTTTGTCTGCGGCAGCGCAACGTTCCGTCGTGAGTTGGAAAGCATCATTGAAGATCTGGCCGACAACGGCATTTACAGCGATTTCAATATCAAGGTGTATCGCAAGGCATCCAACAACTACAAGGGCAAGGATTTCATTACCTGTTCCCTGACCCGCGAAAAGCCCACTTTCTCGACCGCATCGGACGATTGCGTCATGTGTGTCGACCCTGACGCGCAGTAAATCCACAAGGCCCGGTGTAAAAAGCCGGGCCTAATCCTAAATAAGGGGTGATGATATGGCAACTCCGAAACCACCGAAAAATTTAGCACCATATAATAAAGAGTTGCGCCGCATTGAGCGCTTTATGCGCGCAGCCGAAAAGCGCGGGTTCACGTTTTTAACCGATATTCCGGAGAAAAAACCAACGCCGACAAAAAGAGATGTTGAGCGCCTGAAGAAGCTGACCCCGGAAAAACTGTATAGTCGCGCATACTACACGGATGATAGCGGAAATCAAGTCCCGGCGTCTCCGCAGCGTGGCGGCAAGTGGATGCCGACAAAATCCGGACAGATTATAGTCGGTGGTAAAAAGCAGGATTACAAAGCTGCTATGCGTGCAGCGTATAAACGCATGTCACGCGCGGAAGCCCGGCGCAAGGCGCAATCCGAGCGCGAAGCCGAACGTCGAGCATCCAAAGCAGCGCAAAAGGCAGTAGCGAAGCGGGAAGCAGAACAAGCGCGTCAGGAAGCACGCGCAGCCAGTTATCAAAATATCATCGACAATCTAAAAGACCCACTAATCGCATTTACTCCGTCCTACCGATGGGATGATGTCGCAAAACAAACAGCAATTCAATACCACAATTTTTTCGAACGCGTTTTGAACGCGGCGGAATCAGAATTAGGTGCAGCGGAGTTAGCTAGAAGAATCCAAAACAATGGTGTAGAGCTGCAAGAGATCATCGACGAGATGCTCTACAAATACTATCATACGGCTGAAGAAGCCCGGTTTAATCTGAATCGATTTGTTAGACTCATTATGGGAAAAGACGCAAATCTTGCAGATTACTCGCCGGGTAAAGGCGAAACACTTGCGGAAGAAGCCGAGTATTACACGGCAGCTGACGGATCAAGTTTTAGCAATGAATACGCCGTTCGGGGTATGTCTAGTGGCTACTATGACGCAGAGCGCGGTGCACCGGTTGACACATCGCTTGAGATCACGACAGGCGCCAGCGATATGATAAGGGTGCAGGGCGGCGTCATTAGCATGGATGACTTTTTAAGGGGCGGTGGTGTTATGCCGTTTGAAAAGCCGGACTAAGACCTTTTTGGTCGGGGATTTTGAAACAACGGTTTACGAAGGCCAAACAGATACCGCCGTATGGGCCGCCGCTGTTGTGCCACTTTGGAGCGAAGACGTTAAAATCTACCACAGTATAGAAGAATGCTGGGCAGGTTTGCGTAAGATAGAGGGGGATATCGTTTGCTATTTTCATAACTTAAAATTTGATGGTGCTTTTTGGCTAGATTTCCTATTGATTCAAGCCGGGTACAAGCAAGCAGTTTATGATGTAGACGATGTGCAGCAAGTACGTTTTCAGAAACAAAAAGACATGGAAAATGGCACAATTCGATATAGCATTTCTGACATGGGTGCATGGTATACGATTTGTGTCAAAATCGACGGCAGATTTATAGAATTTCGAGACAGTCTAAAGCTCCTCCCATTCTCTGTCAAAGAGATTGGAAAGAGTTTCGGCACGGCTCACCAAAAATTAGACATGGAGTATGAGGGCTTCCGTTACCCCGGTTGCGAGATCACACCGGAAGAACGTGAATATATCGCAAATGATGTGTTAGTTGTAAAGGAAGCACTTGAAATCATGGTCGCTGATGGGCACTTGAAACTCACGATTGGAAGCTGCTGTTTGTCTGAGTATCAAAAAATAGTTGGCTATCCCTTTTATAAAAAGTGGTTCCCGGACTTAACGGCAGAGACGCTTCCCGAAGTATACGGAGCTAAGACGATGGACGCCTATATCCGCAAAGCATACCGGGGCGGCTGGTGCTACGTCGTACCGGAAAAACGTAATATCGTTTATCATAACGGGATAACGGCAGACGTCAACTCACTGTATCCTAGCATGATGCACAGTATGTCAGGCAACAAATACCCTATAGGCATGCCGACCTTTTGGCGGGGGAATCTCATACCACCGGAAGCAAAAGCCAGCTACAGTTTCTTTTATGTGAGAATCCGCACGCGATTTCGGATAAAGCCTGATAAGCTGCCGTTTGTGCAGATTAAAGGCAATTTCTGGTATCGTGGCACAGAATCTCTAAAAACATCAGACGTGTACGACCGCAGAACAGGGAAAATGTGCGAATGGATAACAACACCCGACGGGAAACGACGGAAAGCTATCGTAGAGCTGACGCTAACAGAGATGGATTTCCGCCTGCTGCAAGAGCATTACGAGTTAACGGATTTTGAGATTCTTGACGGCTGCTATTTTACCGCAGCAAAGGGATTATTTGACGAGTACATCGACAAGTACGCAAAAATCAAAAAAGAATCAAAGGGTGCGAAGCGTACCCTAGCTAAATTGTATCTTAATAACCTGTACGGTAAGTTAGCAGCTGGCGATGATAGCAGTTTTAAGGTCGCATACCAGAAACCGGATCGCAGTATTGGCTATACCGTCGTAGAGGCTCACGACAAAAAGCCGGGGTATATCCCCGTAGGCGCAGCTATCACAAGTTATGCCCGCTGTTTCACGATTCGGGCGGCGCAGGCCAACTATTACGGACCAGACGAGCCGGGTTTTATCTATGCGGATACCGACAGTTGCCACATGGATATCCCGCGCGACGCCGTTCGCGGAATGAAAATCCACGACCGTGATTTTTGTTGCTGGAAGCTGGAAAGCGGATGGGATATGGGGATATTTGTCCGGCAGAAAACCTACATAGAACACGTCACGTCTGAGGATGGCGAACTCATAACTGAGCCATTTTATGATGTGAAATGCGCTGGCATGCCGAAACATTGTAAAGACCTGTTTTTGAAATCCGTTGAGGGATGGAAGCCAACGGAAGACGATCCAGAAAGTGAGTATCGGCCTGAAGAGCTTGCCTTCTTACGTGAGAAACGCGAGATCACGGATTTTAAACTAGGCTTAACCGTCCCCGGCAAGCTGCTTCCACGAACGATCCCGGGCGGTGTGCTGTTGTGTGCGACAACATATGAAATGAGGTGATGATAATGACCGACATGGAGGCTAAGCGTCTAGCCGTTGCGATTATTCAGGTAGGCGTCCAAGACTATGTGCGCTGGAGTAAAGAGCTGAAACCTCGAAGTAAAGAGCGAGGCAACAAGTCTATGTATGCCCGTTCTCAGAATCGAACGGAGATCGCACAGTTTTTCAAGTCCGAATGGTATTACTTTTTGTGTGAATGTCTAGGGCTTGACGATGAAACCGTTAAAAAATGCATTTTGCGTGAACAGATGGAGGTGAAACGCCGTGCGAATGCAGTTTAAGCTAACCGTCGTGTGCAAAGACGGAAGCGAGGTAGAGCATATGTTTCCATTTTGGTATGACTTGCTGAACTACGTCACAAGTATGACCACTTTGGAAATGAAAAGCTATAAAGAAATCAGAGCTGAATATATTAAGGGCGTATAACAATGATGGTGAAAATTGTAAAGGTCAACTATGCGAAAAAGGAGCAAGCACGATGAATAAAGCGGAGTTATACCAGAGGCTGGACGAACTACGAAAAGTAATCAATGGAGCTAACACGCTGGTATTCAGTGGAGACACGTTTCAAGCTGCCGCGTGGACGACTAAGAGCCTGCAGTTAATCACTGAAATCCTGCGGGATTTATCCAAGGAATAAAATAAGGCCCCCTCGCATGAGGGGGCCGTATCAAAATCGGAGAGTTACACAAAGGGATTCACGATATCCGTAACTGTCCCGGCAGCATAATTTCAGCTGTGTGATCCGGGCAGAGCAGAGCGTATAGTCTCCGGTGATACCTATTTAATAAGCAAGCGCTTTTAGGACTGCTTCTTTGCAGGACAAATTCTTGAAACGGAAGGCGCCTAACTCAAAGAAATATCTGAACTGACTAAGCATTGCGTCGGAACGCCTGAGCATCACGTAATTAACTTCATGATCCTCCGTTGTTACCGTGATACGGACAGGGTAATAATCATCTGCTTTATCATCACAATACATAAAGCCGAGATGCGGGTACTCCCGGATCGCATAATTCTTCCCGCAATATCTGAGCGTAGCGATATATCGGCTAACGCCCTCGGGCCTTCCGATAAATGCAACGTTGTCATTCAGATACACGCCCTGTCCTGCATAGGCGACATAGTCGTTCTTTGCAAAGGCTCGATTGAATGCGCTTCCCTTTTGGGCTTCCGCTGCAGAATCTACATAGCCCTGTTCCAACACGAAGCCGTCGCCCTTGAGGAAACGAGTTTCCTTCCGGAGGCGTTCGGAGATACCCATCTCGATGTAATACGGATTGAGCAAGCTGACAGGATTCGCGCACATGTAGACAGGGACATATCGGACTTGTTCGCCCTGACCACGTGCAACAGAGGTATGTATGGAAATAAATTTTTTCACTTCATTCGAGGCGTATGTATTCGTTTCACTCTGGAACTCGTCCATGAACATAGCCCCAGTATCCGAAAACAGATGCGCGTATTTCTTTACTGCTTCGGCCTGATTGATCGATACGGCGTAACCGCATTCGACGTCGTTCAGAAAAAGTTTTTGAAATACGCCCCTGGGCTTTGACGTCATGTTGTCCCCCGGGAACCATATGCCTCTGATATCCTTAAAAAATTTATCCGCGCAATCGTCCAGTTCGTATTTATACCTGTATATGAGCATAAATTTTTCCCGCGTCTTTTTGAAGCGACGCACAAGCATGCCGGAAAAATAGCAGGTTTTACCGCCGGTTCGGTTCGTTGTGCACATATAGATTTCAGGGCGCTTTCCATTGATATCCAGCATTGATAGCAGTTTTGTTCCGTCGTAGTACGCCATACAAATACACCACCTATAATTATTATAACACATTCGTGCCTTTTGTCAATTGACAAATCGCACGCGTGTGATATAATGATAATAGGATTCCATTAAAGGAGGTGAAAGGCTATTAACGTTCAGACCATTCTTAACATTATCACGCAGGTCGGATTTCCTATTTGTGTTTCCCTGATGTGCTTTTGGTATATCAAGGTCATTCAGGAAAAGCACAAGGACGAGATTTCCGAACTTTCCAAAGCAATCCAGAATAACACTCTGGTAATGCAGCAGCTCGTTGATAAGCTGGATAATGGCTAAAAAGATTTTTCTTAGTCCCTCGGATCAGTTTGAAAACACCTACGCTGGCGGCACCACGAACGAAGGCGAACAAATGGGTTTGCTGGCGGAAAAGCTGGCTCCGATCCTTCGGCGATGCGGTTTTGAGGTAAAAATCGTGCACCGGAGCACTTTGGCAAACAAGTGTAATCAATCCGACGCATGGGGGGCAGACCTGCATCTGCCGCTGCACAGCAATGCTTTTAACGGCACTGTCTCCGGCACTCGGGTCATGTGCATGCGAACCGTTGATGGGCAGCTCGGCTATGAGTATAGCAAGAAGATTTTCAAGCAGCTCGACGCCGTTACTCCTGGAACTAGCTCCAACATTTCCGCGCAGTCGCAGCTCTACGAAATCCACGCGCCACAGGCGCCTACGGTTTATGTCGAGGTCGATTTCCATGATGTGCCTATGGTCGCAAATTGGATCATTCACAATCTTGATGTAATTGCGGACGCCATTGCAAGAGGCGTGTGTGACTGCTTTGGCGTGCAGTACAAAGAGGGTGAGACCCTCGGTAATCCGGCAATCTATCGCGTGCAGGTCGGAGCATACATGAATCGTTATTATGCGGAGGCTATAAAAGCAAAGCTGATTGCGGCAGGCTACCCGGCCTTTGTTGTGAAAACGAATCAGTAAAAGAAAGGTGGTGAAAAGACTTGGCATGGCATGCGAAAGCCACGGGGGCTTATTCCCGCACAAGCACTGAAGGGCTGGAAAACGCCACAGAGATGGCGAACGTTATGGCGGCGGCTGGTTGGTCGATCGGGGCTATCGCTGCTATGCTTGGAAACGGTGCCGGTGAATCGGGGCTGAACCCTTGGCGTTGGGAGGGTGATAATATCCCGACGGTAGCACAGTTTTCTGAGTGGGCAACGTCGGATAAACACGGATACGGAATTCCCGGCTTTACCCCGCCAAATACCTACATTAACAGTACCAACTCAACCAAATACGCAGCGGACGGATATAAGCCTAATTTCGCAGACCGTCCCGGCAGTCCGCTGGATGGTGCCGCTCAGACGGCCTATATGCGGGACACGATTCCGCAGAATTGGTCACACGGGTATTTCGACTATTACAATGACAATTTTACCGAAATAGGAGTTGATATCCGTAATTTCTACTATCTCACATTTGAACAGTTCAAACTGGGATACGTGGGTGGCAGCCAAATTACGCTCGATAACCTTACAGGTGCATTTGAGTTGTGCTACGAAAAACCAGCTGACTGGGCCGCAGCGAATTCCTATCAAAACCGTTGCAATGACGCAGCATACTGGTACGAATATTTCACGGGGCATCCTCCCACGCCTACACCGTCAACCCGAAAACTGAAAATCTGGATGTCCATGAACGCATGGACCTAAAGGAGGTAACACTGTGGCAATCAAAACAAAGCAGGAAGTCCTTGACGGCTTGAAGAAATTCATTCCCGACGAGGATACTTCCGACGACACGCTTGCATTTCTTCAAGACGTCTCCGACACTCTCGATGCAGGCGCCGAGAATGTTGACTACAAGCAGCAGCTTGCAGACAACGATAAGAAATGGAGACAGAAATACAGAGACGCCTTTTACAATCCGCCTGATAAGCCTGACCAGGAGCCGGACCCTGACCCGGAGCCGAAGCACCGCTCGTATGCGGACTTGTTTAAGACTGAATAATTTTATGAAAGGAATGATTTAATGCCTAGAAAAATTGCAGTGTCCACCCTGAACGCTTCCACGATTGATATTCTGAATACCATTCGTGCGAATGCGTCCGCTCAGTATCAGGATCAGGTTCCAGAAGTCGCAACCAACTATGACGTACGTCAGGTCGGTGACGTCTTCTTTGGTTACCCGAATCTTGCAAACGAATTCCTGAGCGCCCTTGTTAATCAGATCGCCCTCGTCCGTATTCGGTCCGCCACGTTCAACAATCCGTACAGGATGTTCAAGAAGGGATTCCTTGAAACTGGCGAGACGGTCGAGGAAGTGTTCGTACAGATCGCGAAAGCGCGTGACTTCTCCCCTGAAAAGGCAGCTTCCCGCGAACTCAAGCGCACGATCCCGGACGTTCGTTCTGCATTCCATCTGATCAACTGGAAGGTACAGTATCCGGTCACGGTTCAGCGTGAAGACCTCCGTCAGGCATTCACCTCGATTTCCGGTGTTGAGGACCTGATTTCCAGAATCATCGACAGCGTTATTCGCGCTGCAGAGTATGACGATTTCCTGCTCGTCAAGTATCTGCTCATTAAGGCTGTCTCTCACGGCAAGATGAAGCCCGTCGCGTTTGACGCAGCTGATTCGAAGAACGCGGCAACAGCGTTCCGTGGCACGTCCAATATGCTGACGTTCATGAAAAACGACTACAACGCAGCTGGCGTAACTACGGTCACTCCCCGTGAAGATCAGTACATTTTCATGGATGCGCAGTACAACGCAAAGTTCGACGTCGAAGTTCTGGCGGCGGCGTTCCACATGGAAAAGGCTGATTTCCTCGGTCATCTCGTTCTCATCGACGATTTCACCACCTTCGATAATGCCCGATTCGACGAAATCCGCGCAGCCGATAATAACATCGAGGAAGTTACCACGGCCGAACTCGGCCTGATGGCTGACGTAAAGGCGATTCTCGTTGATCAGGAATGGTTCCAGCTTTACGACACGCTGAATGAGATGTCGGAGGCTTACGTCGGAAGCGGCCTGTACAACAACTATTTCTATAATCGTTGGGAGATCGTGTCCAGCTCCCCGTTCAGCAACGCGGTCGTGTTCGTCGATGATGGCGCGGCGATTTCCGCCCCGGCGAATGTCGTTCTGACGGTTACCGGCTACTCGCAGGATAAGGCTGGCAACAAGGTGTACACGCTGACTGGAGCCGATCCGGCAAGCCTGCAGGCGTCCAACTTCCAGTTGGTACAGACGAAGGCAATGACTAAGGCGCTGGTTGCCGTACATCCTTACGGAGCGATTATCCTGCCGAAGTCCGCGCAGACTGCAAGCTATAAGTATGACGTGGTTGCCACAATGGCAGGAGCAACTTACAAGCTGGTCAATGGCCTTGACAACACGGTCGTGCTCGGCAGCACGCTGACGCTCGTCAAGCAGTAAACGGAGGGGCATTGCCCCTCCACCATTTAAAAGGTGGTGAGAAAATGGCTGAATATGTTGTGCCGAATACCACGATCTATATTATTAAGGATTGCCCGTGTGAACCCGACTACAAGAATACTATGTATTTCGCGAACAAGGCGGATCAGTTCGCAACGTTCAGCAAGTGGATCAAGTACACGCTCAATGCACAGAGTTATCAGAGATACGGCGCAGGAAGAATTCAGGTTGAATTGCCTGTCGAGAATCTATACGATTGCAATTACCTGATTTTCCAGAATACGAACTTCAAGGATTCCGCAGGGAACGTAAAGAAATTCTATGCATTCATTACGGACGTGGAATACGTGAACAACAACACGTCCACGATTACCTATGAAATCGATGTCATTCAGACGTGGTTGGGTGATTACGAAATCCGAGACGTTTTTGTGGAACGTGAGCATCCGCTGACTGATAACATCGGAGAGAACCTCGTGCCAGAACCCATTAACTTTGACGAATATACAATCAGTCACTACGATGAAGTGAGTTACACATTCAGCGGAGCGACAGTACCAACAAAGTTATCCAGTTTGTGGATGATGGCTTGGTGGGCCGACGGTACAAGCCCGCACGTTGTCAGCGGCCTTCCAACGATGCTATGGGCATACGCTCAGCCGTTCACGGAACAAGGCCTGAATACCTTCCGTTCGTATTTATCTGGTGCCGGTGTGGATGCAAATTCAATTGTTGCATTCGGGCTTGTCCCCGAACTATTCGCACAAATTGGACAAGTTGTACCCGACACATTATCAACAGTTAAAAACTACCGTATACAATTCCTACGCCACTACAACGAAGCATTTGAATCCGCAACAGGAGGCGTTCGGAAAAGTTACACGCCGCAGTGCAAAAAATTATATACAAGTCCGTTTTGGGCGTTGTGGGTAACAAACAACACCGGAAACACAAAACTTTATCCGATGGAGCTTTTTACACCCGGCGTTAGCTCGAACGACTTGTATTTCCAGTTAATCGGTGATTACTCCCCGAACCCGACTGTTATGCTTGTGCCTGAAAATTTCAAAACGATTCAAGGCGTCAATTATGCGGAAAGCATGACTTTATCCGGCTATCCACAATGCGGTACGACAAGCGACACCTACAAGGCATGGTTAGCTCAGCAGGGCGGCGCTAATGCTGTTCAGTTCATTGGCGGTGCGCTTATGGCGTTAATGTCTGCCGTTAGTCAAAATTATGTTGGCACTGTCGCTGGTGCAACACAGGCAGTTGGAGCGGCCGCTCGTCGATGGGATGCTTCGACGATGGTTGATTCCGGTACGCCGGGCGGAAATAACAACTTGTTAGCAGCTGCGCATTTAATGACTTTCCATTATGGAATTCGGCATCTAACGGCAGAGGCTGCAGAGCGGGTTGATATGTATTTCCGTAAATACGGTTATGCTACGAATACCGTGAAAAAGCCGAATATCGGAACAAGGCCATTCTACAACTACGTTAAAACAAACGGCTGTTCTATTGATGGTTCTATTCCGGCAAGCGCAGAAAAGCGGATTTGTGAAGTGTATGATCGTGGTATTACATTCTGGAAGTCTGCCGAACATTTCGGAGATTATTCCGTCGACAACTCTCCCGGCGCAACGAATCCAGAACATAGTGAGGTGGTGAGTTAATGGGTGATAGCTTCAAAGCGTGGTTGGCGGCTGATTCATTTAATCGGCTGACCTACAATTTTTATTATGACAGGCTGCTAGAGATGTCCCTAGCCCGGTACGAATGGATCAATCTTCCGGATAGCGTAGACGCCCGGTTCCTTGAGTTGACCTTGTTCAAAAATGGTCTTGCGCTTTTCTTTGAAGATGATGTCCTTGGAATGCTGGCTCTCCCAGTTATCATTAGCGGGCCGTTCAACGTGTACAAAATTCCGATTCGGCGCAGGGCGTTTACTCCCGGCGTTAGCTCCGTCAATGAAACGGATAAATCTACCGTGTCAACGTATCACGCGGAGCGCACGAATAAAGATTCTGTTATCTGTTATAACAACATGCTGCACAGTCCTTCCCTTAATATGTGCCGCATGTATGCTAGACGGTTAGCTGATATCGACAGAACGATTGATGTTAACATTTCAGCGCAGAAAACTCCGGTCTTGATCGAAGCCGATTCCAATACGCTGCTTTCTCTGAAAAATGCGTACAAGCAGTTTGACGGGAATTACCCCGTAATTTACGGAAAGAAAGGAATCTCGGAGCATATCAATGTGTTGACTACCGGGGCGCCGCTTGTAGCACCGGATCTGCAGCAACTGAAGCAGACTATTTGGAACGATGCTATGGAAGCGCTCGGAATTGCGAATCATGGCGCGGATAAGAAGGAACGCGTAAACACGCTTGAAATCCAGGCGAATCAGGGGGGCACGATTGCAAGTCGATACTCTGGTTTGATTGCTAGAGAGCAGGCATGTGACGCGGTTAACCGGATGTTCGGAACGGATATCAGCGTTAGATACCGCGAAGAAGTCAAGCCGGAATCCTTTATGGATGGAACGGACGGAGGTGGGAAAGATGAGTAAATACACAACGCAACTGCGCTATATCTGTGAGGTTGAAGCTGGCTATAAGGAATCACAGCCGTATAGCAAGGTTAACGAAATCGTGAAGGCGGCTGCACCGAAAATCTTCAGCGCGGATGACTGGCCCATCTTTGATGAGAATTACCGACTTGCCCTTGAGATTAAGATTCTCAAGGCATACTACACGGAAGAAATCTGCATGGAAACCGTGGGGCTTTGGAAACTCCGACTCAATCAGAAGTTATCGGAGATCATGCCGTATTACAACCAAATGTACAAGTCGGAGCTGCTGGAGTTCAATCCCCTGTATGATGTTGACCTTACCCGAACAAAAATCGGAAAGGGAACAAAACAGACGCAGACTGACAGTCAGGGTGTGACGTCCTCGGAGTCTGATTCCTCCACCACGTCCGAATCCTCGAACACGAACACGGAGAGCGAAGTCAACAAGTACAGCGATACACCGCAAGGCGGTTTGACCGGCCTGCAGAATGACCGCTATCTGACGGATGCTAGAATGGTATCCAACAATGGATCTGGGAACGCAAAGGGCAGCGGAACTAGCAAGGCAACGGGAAGCAGTCAGAATGTTAACACATCCAACGAAAACGCAGAAAGTACGGACGAATATCTGGAACATGTTTCCGGCGTAAATGGTGGTGCATCCATTTCGGCACGACTGAAGGAATACCGAAGCACGTTCGTGAACATTGACCTTCAGATCATCGAGGAGCTCGAAGACCTGTTTATGAAAGTGTGGTGATACATTGAACAGTACGTTTAGAGTTGTGCTTGTCAAAAAGAGCGGGTTTGAAGTCATTAGCTTTGACGATTGCATCAGCGTTACCGCGATTCCTATCGTGGCGACTGGTGGCAAGGCATGGAAAATCAAACTCGCATCCGACACGGAGAGCACTGCTATCCGCAGTTACGCAATGTCACAGTGGTGCATTGCAATTATGTAAGGGGGTATTTTTATGAGCGACATTCCTAATAAGCTGAGATTCTGTTGTCTTCCGGTTCTTCCGACGATCTTCTCGGATGAGCTGAGCTACCTTGATGTGCTAAGCAAGATGCGGGATTATATCAATCAGATGATTGAAGCACTCAAGCAGCAGGACGAGGACATTGCCAACATTCAGACGCAGGTCAACAGGGTTGACCCCAGCAACTATATCCAGACAAGCGGTGGAACGCTCACGGGGCCGTTGTTCTTCATCGACAACGCCCATGTTCTGAAGAACGAAAACGGAACGATTACGCTGTCGGGCACCGGGCTGATGAATCTCCACGGCGGCGGGAACGTGACGATTGATACACCGGAGAGTATCGCGATAAGAGCGGACAAGTCGGTTGATATCACAGGTTCGACTAACGTGGAAATCCTCACGGGCCAAAACGGAACCGTGAATATCGAGGGTGGTACAGTCGCCATTACCGGAGATATCAATGTCCACGGAACGATGAAATTCGATCAGACTGATACGCTGGATGCGCGGGGTGCTGGCGTTCTGGTAGATGAACCGCAGGTTGACGGCGCTCCGGTTAACCTGAAGTATTTCAATGAACACAAAGGCTCCGGCGGTGGCGCGACGTGCGGCTATATCACGGTTAACGTGGATGCTTCGAAAACGACAGTCGATGTTCATAGCGAGAACCTGACCCCAAAGGGTGTGCTTGGCGGCTACTACGTCGACAACGCTGGCAATCTTTGGCATGCAACGCAGGTTGTTGCTGGTGGGTTTACGCTGGAGAACCAGAACATCAATGTTCTTGCGAATGCGGAGTTCGTTAGGATCACAGGAAACACAAGCGTGAAGAATATCAATGTGAATGACACTGGAAGTTCGAAGTATCAGGCAGCTACAAATTTAGTGGTGAAGGGCGGGACGAACACCACCATTACTGCGGAACATGGAACAGTCGGTGTTGGGGGGCCTGCCGTTGCTATCCACGCGACTCAGCATGTGAACATCAATACGGGGAACGGTGGAGATATCAATATCGGAGCGGCTGGTAACACAATCATGTTAAAAGGCCCCCATATCACAAGAACAACGGATCCCTTTGACGATAATGAACTAGCACGTGTAATAGACATCGCATATAACATAAAAGCAAACTTTAACACATTCACAGATGCCGGTGCGCGCTCAGCCGATTTTCGCGTTTTCATGATCGCATCAACGGCAGGCGCACCGATTGCAAATATCACTGCACCAGTGTTCATGGCCTTCGGGAATGCGGATCGGGGTACCCGAACTGGTATCGCCATAGATTCCGCTGGCGTTATTTACACAGTAACCCACAATTACACCGACAAGACTTTCACAATGACGAAAAAGACACCAAATGCCAGCGGCGGTGGCTTGAAATTAGCGGAACTTAATGATAACAATGTATGCATCCCGGCAAGCGCATTCAACACGGCGGGTCCCACAACTGTATGGGTTAACCTGGCGATGGATTCAGCCGGAACCTCTTATGCATTAGGAACTGTAACCATGTATGGTAGTAACATCGCAGAAAACAAAATCGCATATGTAGCTGGCGGCAGTACATCGGTAGCAACTCTAACATGGCAGGCGGGTGTTGGCCTAGTGTTCGATGATTCTACGATTGATGAATCGACTTATATTGGCGGCGTTTACGCGGTTGTGAATTAAGGCTTGACACGGCTTGCTGAATGTGATATAATGAAAATGTGATAAATCACACAGTTCCTCCTTTCGATATAGCGGCCTGGCGTTGTGGGGTGCGTCAGGCCGCACCAATAAACTTAACATTACTAGTGCGCTTTAATTGACTAGTATGTTTTAAGGTAACATTTTCCGGTACAGCATTTGTATAGCGCAGTGCAAATGATGTACGGAAAATATACTA
>OIXA01003564.1_pt1 | contig 16138 bp, 15 predicted proteins | sample 1587721 | NCBI WGS metagenome assembly OIXA01 (sample SAMEA3888900, study PRJEB22519) | human gut metagenome | biome: human gut; feature: human-associated habitat; material: faeces | place: Denmark | collected 2013 | reverse complement strand
AGCTGGAGATTTCAGGTGATGAAATCGAAGAGGGGATGAGCTACTACGACGAAGAAAGCCTCTCTCTGTGCGGCGTTGAGGATTTTTTACAGGTGGTGGCCGCGTACCGCGAGTTTGTCAGCAAAGCGTAACCCCCTTCATGCATTCACGCCGGGAGCCGAACTCCCGGCTTTTTTTTGCCCTGAATGATTAATTGATTTTATTTAATCATTTTAAAACTGTGATCGCGCGTGTTTATCGTTTGTTGTTGATTAAATATAATCAATGTGATTTCATTTAATCATATTAATGACAGGCGGCACGACATGAACATCAAAAAAGCAATAGAGCGAGTACCCGGAGGCATGATGGTTGTGCCACTGGTCATCGGTGCGGTCATAAATACGTTTGCACCTCATGCGCTGGAGGTCGGCGGGTTTACAACCGCGCTCTTTAAGAACGGTGCAGCACCGCTGATTGGCGCATTTTTGCTGTGTATGGGGGCGGGGATTAGCATCAAAGCCGCTCCTCAGGCGTTGTTACAGGGGGGGACTATCACGCTGACCAAACTCCTTATCGCCATCGCGCTAGGGCTGGGGGTTGAACATCTTTTCGGCGCCGAGGGGATCTTCGGTTTGAGCGGCCTGGCGATTATTGCCGCCATGAGCAATTCCAACGGCGGGCTTTATGCGGCGCTGGTTGGGTAGTTTGGCAATGAACGTGATGTCGGCGCTATCTCTATTTTGTCACTGAACGATGGTCCTTTCTTCACCATGATCGCGCTGGGGGCGGCAGGTATGGCCAACATTCCGATCATGGCACTCGTTGCGGTACTGATTCCTCTGATTGTTGGCATGATCCTTGGCAACCTTGACGTGCACATGCGCGACTTCCTGACGAAAGGCGGGCCGCTGCTCATTCCATTTTTTGCTTTTGCTCTGGGGGCTGGTATCAATCTGGAAATGTTGCTCCAGGGCGGGCTGGCGGGCATTCTCCTCGGCATTCTGACCACCTTTATTGGCGGATTTTTTAATATTCGCGCCGATCGGCTGGTCGGAGGAAGTGGTATCGCTGGCGCTGCAGCATCCAGCACGGCCGGTAACGCGGTGGCTACACCGCTGGCGATTGCCCAGGCCGATCCTTCGCTGGCATCCGTCGCTGCCGCGGCGGCCCCGCTCATAGCGGCCTCGGTTATCACGACCGCAATCCTGACGCCGATACTGACTTCCTGGGTGGCAAAAAGGTAGGTGCGTCAGCTTCCGGAGGAAAAGAACACATGAAAATGATCGTGATTGCCGATGATTTTACGGGATCGAATGATACCGGGGTACAGCTGGCGAAAAAAGGCGCACGAACGGAAGTGATGCTCAGTACCTCGCAGAAGCCTTCACGTCGCGCCGATGTGCTCATCATCAATACCGAGAGCCGGGCTGTTTCCGCAGAGCTGGCCGCAAAGGCCGTGCGTCGCGCACTCGCGCCGTGGTGTGAAACGATAGCCCCGCCGCTGGTGTACAAAAAAATTGATTCTACCTTTCGTGGTAACGTCGGGGCTGAAGTTGTGGCGGCGATGCAAGCCAGCGGTAGTCGCATGGCGGTGATTGCCGCGGCTATTCCTTCCGCCGGCCGCACTACGCAGAACGGCCTGTGTCTGGTCAACGGTGTTCCGCTTCTGGAGACCGAATTTGCCAGCGATCCGAAAACGCCAGTTACGTCGTCCCGAATTGCTGAACTGATCGCGCTGCAAAGCGGTATTCCTGTTTACGAAGTTCATCTGGATGAGGTCCGACACGGAGGACTCAGCGCCGTTTTGAGCGCCCTAGACGCCGAAGGCGAGTGCATGGTGGTCGTTGATGCCGTTGAGGATCGCGATCTGATGCTGATCGCTCAGGCTCTCGGGGAACAAGAACGGCTTCCGCTGATGGTCGGAGCGGCGGGCCTTGCAAATGCCTTGCCTGTCAGCTTCTTTATGCAAGAGCAGCAGACTCTGCCTGTGCTGGTGGTGGCTGGCTCAATGAGTGAGGCCACGCGCCGACAGGTGGATCGTGCGCTTTACGAAGGGAGAGCAGAGGTGGTGGATATCGACGCCTCCCGCCTGATCTCTTCCTCATATGCCCTGGAGATAGCCTCGGTGGCAGAGCAAGCCTGCGCCCAGCTCGGTCGCCAGCATCATACGATTTTGCGTACCAGTCGCAGCGCGGAAGATCGACATCTGATCGAGAGTTTGTGTGGTTCCGCCGCGATAAGTCGCCAGCAGCTGGGGGAGATGCTAAGCCAACGGATCGGGGCGATCACATTGCAGATCCTCGGGCAGGCGCGAGTCGGCGGCCTGTTTCTGACTGGGGGCGACATCGCCACTGCGGTGGCCAACGCGTTGGGCGCGGAGGGATATCGGATTCAGAGTGAGGTTGCGCCCTGCATTCCTTGCGGGACATTTATCAACAGCGAACTGGATGATTTGCCGGTGATCACTAAGGCCGGGGGATTTGGATCGGACAGCACGCTGTGCGATGCGCTTTATTATATTGAGGAGATGTATAGTGGGCATTAAGACTATTGCTATCACGATGGGCGATCCCGCGGGGATTGGGCCAGAAATTATTGTTAAAGCCCTCGCGGAAGATTCACTGAACGGTACGCCTGTGGTGGTGGTCGGTTGCCTGCAAACCCTGAAGCGGTTGCAGGAAAAAGGTCTGGCAGCGGATGTCGAGTTTCGCGCTATCAACGAGGTGGCCGCTGCGCGCTTTACGCCCGGAGTAATCCATGTGATTGATGAACCGCTGGCGGATCCACAGGCGCTGGTGCCGGGAAAAGTTCAGGCCCAGGCGGGCGATCTGGCCTATCGTTGTGTCAAGCGGGCGACGGCGCTGGCGTTGAAAGGTGACGTTCAGGCGATCGCCACGGCGCCTCTGAACAAAGAGGCATTGCATCTCGCCGGACATAACTATCCCGGGCATACCGAACTGCTGGCGATGCTGACCGAAAGCCGCGATTATGCCATGGTGCTGTTCACGGAGAAGCTGAAAGTTATCCATGTGTCGACGCATATCGCCCTACGCACATTCCTGGACACCCTGAATACGTCCCGTGTCGAAACCGTTATCGCGATTGCAGATACTTTTCTCAAGCGCGTCGGCTATGCGAAACCGCGCATTGCCGTCGCCGGCGTCAATCCTCATGCGGGTGAGAATGGCCTGTTTGGTGATGAAGAAGGCCGGTTTCTGGTGCCGGCCATTGCCAGCGCAAAGGCCAAAGGGATAGCGGTTTACGGCCCTTGCCCTCCGGATACGATTTTTCTTCAGGCCTATGAAGGGCAATACGATATGGTGGTCGCCATGTACCACGATCAGGGACATATTCCATTGAAGTTATTAGGTTTCTATGATGGCGTTAATATTACTGCCGGGCTGCCGTTTATCCGGACGTCAGCCGATCACGGGACCGCTTTTGATATCGCCTGGACGGGAAAAGCAAAATCTGAGAGCATGGCTATATCGATAAAACTGGCAATGCAACTGGCGTAATTCCCTGTTATGAAAGGACAACACCGTCTGGATAAAATAGTGGCGTATCTGAAAAACCATACGCTGGTTACGGTAGAGCAACTGGTTGAGGCGGTGGATGCATCCCCGGCCACTATCCGACGTGACTTGATCAAACTGGATGAACAGGGCGTTATCAGTCGAAGCCATGGCGGCGTAGCGTTACGCCGCTTTGAACCTGTACAGCCCACTACGAATGAAAAGCAGCTGCGATCGCCTGCCGAAAAAAGAGCCATTGCGCGCTATGCTGCCTCTCTGGTACATCCTGGGGATGCGGTGGTTCTGGATGCCGGGACGACCATGCTGGAGCTGGCAAAGTGCTTAACCCATCTGCCGCTGCGGGTTATAACCGTCGACTTGCATATTGCCCTGTTTTTATCCGAATTCAGGCAAATTGAAGTGACCATCGTCGGCGGACGAATTGATGACAGCAGTCAGTCTTGCATTGGTGAGTATGGCCGCAAAATGTTGCGTAGCGTTTTCCCGACTATTGCCTTTATGAGCTGTAACTCATGGAGTGCGGAAACCGGAGTGACTACACCGACGGAAGAGAAGGCTGGATTGAAGCAGGAAATCATTGCCAACGCCCAGCGTAAAGTGTTGCTGGCCGACAGCAGCAAGTATGGCGCACATTCATTATTTACCGTGGCGCCGCTGGCCGGTTTTAGCGAAGTGGTGACCGACGTTAATCTCTCGCAGGCGGTTCAGAACGCGCTCAAAGAGCAGAACGTTACCCTCAAACTGGTTCAGCCCGAGTAACGGCGCCCGCAGGCGCCGTCAGATGTTCAGATGGAAGGGATATTTCTGGCGTAGTAAATTTCCCGCATCTCTTTCCACAGGAGGTCGGTGATGGACTTGCGCTCTGCGGCGCTGAGATCTTCGGGTCTGGTGTGGAACATGTAGTGCTTCAGATCGAACTCTTTCAGCAGCATCTTGGTGTGGAAGATATTTTCCTGGTAGACATTGACGTCCACCATGTCATACAGCGCTTTCATGTCCTCGGACATAAAGTTCTGAATTGAATTGATTTCATGGTCAATGAAGTGCTTCATACCATTGATATCACGGGTAAAACCGCGGACGCGATAATCAATAGTGACAATGTCAGATTCCAGCTGGTGGATAAGATAATTCAACGCGTTAAGCGGTGAGATAACCCCACAGGTGGAGACTTCGATGTCGGCACGGAAGGTGCACAGTCCGCCTTCCGGATGGCTTTCCGGGTAGGTATGCACGCAGATATGGCTTTTGTCGAGATGGGCGACGACGGCTTCCGGGAGCGGGCCCGGGTGTTCGGTCTGGTCGATAAGCTGTGGGTCAACGGGTTCTTCACTGACCAGAATCGTCACGCTGGCGCCCTGAGGTTCATAATCCTGGCGAGCAATGTTCAGAATGTTGGCGCCGATGATTGAGCAGGTCTCTGACAAAATCTCGGTCAGACGGTTGGCGTTATAGAGTTCATCGATATAGGCGATGTAGCCATCGCGCTCCTCTGCCGTTTTGACATAGCAGATATCGTAAATACAAAAACTCAGGCTCTTGGTCAGGTTGTTAAAGCCATGCAGCTTCAGTTTTTTCAATTTAGTTCACCCCCTTACTGAAGATCGCTGGCGGACAGCGCATCCTGTAAATATTGCGGTAGGGCAAATGCCGCTTTGTGAATAGCCGGATTATAGTAACGGCACTTCAGGTTCGCTTTGTGAAAACGCGCCTGGATAATTTCATTGGACAGGTCGCGCAGGGCATCATTATCGGTCGCCCACGCGAAGGTCATAATGCCGCCATAATAGGTCGGAATCGCGGCCTGGTAGAAGCTGACATCGCTGAAATAGTGGCCGAGCTTGCGGTGGCTGTCGATCGCTTCATCCTGCTGCAGAAAGCAGACCCCGTTTTGGGCCACAAAAATGCCGCCGGGATTCAGGCAACGTTTGCAGCCTTCGTAAAAGGCCGAGGTGAACAGGCTCTCGCCGGGACCAATAGGGTCGGTGCAGTCGGAGATGATCACATCAAACGTTTGCGTCGTCTGGTTAACAAAATTGACGCCATCGTCAATCACCAGCGTAAAGCGCGGATCGTCATAGGCGCCGGCGTTGTGATTTGGCAGATACTGGCGGCAGAATGAGACCACGCCAGCGTCGATTTCGACCATGGTGATGGTTTCGATGGTGCGGTGACGAGAGACTTCTCGCAGCATCGCGCCGTCGCCGCCGCCGATAATCAGCACATGTTTCGCCTTGCCGTGGGCCATCAGCGGCACATGGGTCATCATCTCATGATAGATAAACTCATCGCGTTCGGTGGTTTGGACCACGCCGTCCAGCGCCATCACGCGGCCAAAGGCGGCGTTCTCAAAAATGATCAAATCCTGGTGATCGGTCTTTTCGTGATACAGCACATTATCAACCGCAAAATACTGACCAAAATGGTCGTGCAGCGTTTCATGCCACAGATTGTTATCAGCCACGGGCGGATTCCTCCATTGTGAACGTCCGGTTCACTCGAAAAAACGAGCGCAACATCATAGCCAACTATAGATGATGATGCACGGTGGATATTTCAGCAATTCGCATGGCGCAGGGCTGAATGGCAGGAATATTGCCGGGCTGCGGGATGGGGAGACCAGGCCACCTTGTACAGGCGGCGGGATGGCGTCCGGGCCGGCGGGTGGACTATTTAACGTAAGCGAGCAGGCTCAACGAATCGCGGGCCAGCGCTTTGCATTTTTTGGTCGTGGGGATTTTGATACCGCTGAGATCGCGGTAGCTGTCTTCACCGAGCGCCTTCATATTGAAACTGTCATAGTTGCTCAGATCCCATTGGTTCTGTTGAGCAAAAAAGACCAGCGCGCGACGAATTTGGGTATTCGGCAGATTCTGGTAACCGCAGTCGTTTTTCAGGAAGACAAATACCGCCGTTAAATCAGCCATATCTTCCGCTTCGGACTCGCTTAACGCATAGCTATTGGCGGACAGAGCAAGCAGGCTGCCGAGCACTATTGTTCTGAAAAGCGTCTTCATTTTCTCTACCATTGAATCACGGACGCTCAAAGTTAGCATACTTCTTTACACTACGTAGAGCTTTATTCTTACTCTTCTGCTTGACCTTCCTGTTGGTGGAAGGTTTAAGCTCAAAAGTTCACCAGCAGAATAAAAAGGATGTGAAAATGCAACGTCGTGAATTTATCAAATTAACCGCGGCGGCCGGCGTATTCAGCGCGCTGCCGCTCTGGAGCCGTTCGGTTTTCGCCGCCAGCCGTCCGGCCTTGCCGGTGCCCGATCTTCTGACCGCCGACGCACGTAATCGCATCACATTAACCAGACCGGAAAAACGCAGTTTGGTCCGCATCAGGCGACCACCTGGGGTTATAACGGAAATCTGCTGGGGCCGGCGCTGAAGCTCAAAAAAGGGGAGGCGGTGACCGTGGATATTCACAACCGCCTGGCCGAAGAGACGACCGTACACTGGCATGGGCTGGAGGTGCCGGGTGAGGTCGACGGCGGTCCGCAGGGGATCATTGCGCCTGGCGCCTCCCGCAGCGTGAACTTTACCCCCAGCCAGCGGGCCGCGACTTGCTGGTTCCACCCGCACCAGCATGGAAAAACCGGTCGTCAGGTGGCGATGGGGCTGGCGGGACTGGTACTGATTTCTGATGAAGAAAGCGAGCAGCTGCTGTTGCCGAAGCAGTGGGGGATCGATGACGTACCGGTGATTGTGCAGGATAAGCGCTTTACCGCTGCCGGGGAGATCGATTATCAGCTCGACATCATGAGCGCGGCGGTCGGCTGGTTTGGCGATACCTTGCTGGCAAACGGGGCACTTTACCCGGAACACGCCGCGCCGCGCGGCTGGCTGCGTTTGCGTTTACTCAACGGTTGTAACGCCCGCTCGCTGAATTTTTCCATCAGCGATAACCGGCCGATGTACGTTATCGCCAGCGACGGTGGACTGCTTGCCGAGCCGGTGAAGGTGAATGAACTGCCGATGTTAATGGGCGAGCGCTTTGAAGTGCTGATCGATACCCGCGACGGTAAAGCTTTCGATCTGATCACGCTGCCGGTGAGCCAGATGGGGATGGCAATCGCGCCGTTTGATAAGCCGCAGCCGGTCTTGCGCATCCAGCCGCTGACTATCCAGGCCTCCGGCAAACTGCCGGATTCTTTGGTCAGTATGCCGGCGCTGCCGTCGCTGGAGGGGCTGACTCAGCGCACGCTCCAGCTGTCGATGGATCCGATGCTGGATATGATGGGAATGCAGGCGCTGATGCAAAAATATGGTAACCAGGCGATGTCCGGCATGAACCACGGCAGCATGATGGATCACGGCAATATGGGCCATTCCATGATGGGCAATATGAGCGACAAGGGTCAGATGAATCATGGCGATATGGGGAACATGAACCACGGCGGCATGGGGCAGATGAACCACGGCGCTGACGGTTTCGATTTCCATAATGCTAACCGGATCAATGGCAAAGCCTTTGATATGAATCTGCCGATGTTTGCCGCAGCAAAAGGGCAATATGAGCGCTGGGTGATTTCCGGCAAAGGCGACATGATGCTGCACCCGTTCCATATTCACGGTACCCAGTTCCGTATCCTGTCGGAGAATGGCGCTGCGCCTGCCGCGCATCGTTCAGGCTGGAAAGATACCGTACGGGTTGAGGGTGGCGTCAGTGAAGTGCTGGTGAAGTTCGATCACGAGGCGTCGAAAGAGCATGCCTATATGGCGCACTGCCACCTGCTGGAACATGAAGATACCGGCATGATGCTCGGCTTTACGGTCTAGTTTTCCCCTCGCCGGGGAGATTGTGCTCGCGTAAAAAAGGCCCGGTTTTCACCGGGCCTTTTGTTTTGGTACTGCGTTTTTACTCAGGGCTTATTTCGCTTCATCAGGCAGCGCATAGGCGACGATATAGTCGCCCATCTTCGTGCCAAACGAGCCGTGGCCGCCAGCGGCGATGACCACATACTGTTTGCCATTCACTTCATAGGTCATTGGCGTAGCCTGGCCGCCTGCCGGCAGACGGGCCTGCCACAGTTTTTCACCATTACTCATGTTGTATGCGCGCAGGTAGTTATCGGCGGTAGCGCCAATAAACAGCACGTTGCCCGCGGTGGAGATTGGGCCGCCCAGCATCGGCATACCCAGGTTAAACGGCAGCTGGATCGGCATCGGGAACGGCAGGCTATCCTGCGGCGTACCGATACGTTTTTTCCATACCACTTCGTTGGTTTTCAGATCCAGCGCGGAGATGTAACCCCAGGCCGGCTGTTTGCACGGCAGGCCAAACGGCGACAGGAAGGCGTTGAGGGTCACGCCGAACGGTACGCCATACTGCGGCTGGATACCGGATTCGGTACCGGAACCTTTCGCATCTTTCGGCGGTTCCATCGGGTTGCCCGGGCCGCGCGGGATCAGTTTCGATACGAACGGCAGCGCCATCGGGTTGGCAATCGCCACCTGACGGTTCGGATCAACGGAAATCCCGCCCCACTCAAACATCCCCAGGTTACCCGGGAAGACCAGAGTGCCCTGCTCTGACGGCGGAGTGAAGATGCCTTCATAACGCAGCTGATGGAAGATAACGCGGCACACCAGCTGATCGAACATGGTGGCGCCCCACATATCCGCGCCGGTCAAATCTTTCTTCGGACGGAAGCTCAGGTCGGAGAATGGCTGAGTTTTAGAGACATAATCGCCTTTGGCTGCGCCCTGAGGAACCGGTTTTTCCGGTGCCGGGACGACCAGTTCGCCGTTACGACGATCGAGGACGAAGATATTCCCGGTTTTGGCCGGTGCGTAGATGACCGGAACGGTTTTACCGTTAACGTCGATATCCGCCAGCGTAGGCTGAGACGGCATATCCATGTCCCACAGATCGTGGTGAACGGTCTGATAGCTCCATACCAGTTTACCGGTGGTGGCGTTCAGCGCCACGATCGAGCTGGCGTAGCGTTCCTGTTCCGGCGTGCGGTTGCCGCCCCAGATATCCGGAGTGGTCACGCCCATCGGCAGGTACACGAGGTCCAGCTTCGCATCATAGGCCGCCGGCGCCCAGGAGTTAGGGGAGTTCAGCGTGAAGTGATGTTCATCGTCCGGAATGGCGTTCGGATCTTTCGCGCCCGGATCGAACACCCACAGCAGTTTACCGGTGTTGACATCAAAACCACGAATGACGCCTGACGGCTCGCGGGTAGAGAAGTTATCGGTGACCGCACCGGCGATGATAATGGTGGTGTCGGTAATAATCGGCGGCGATGTCGGTTCATACATCCCCGGCGTGGTAACCGGCATATTGGTCTGCAGATTGAGAATCCCTTTGTTGGCAAAGGATTCGCACAGCTGGCCGTTGTCGGCATTAATGGCGAACAGGCGGCCATCGTTGACCGGCAGAATAATCCGGCGCGGGCAGTTGGCGACGACGTCAGCCGGCGCGTTATCCGCTTTCGCTTCGTGGTAAGAGACGCCGCGGCAGGTGACGTGCTGGAAGGACGGATCCGCATTCAGCTGTGGATCAAAGTGCCATTTTTCTTTCCCGGTAGCCGCATCAAGGGCGAACAGACGCTGGTGGGCGGTACACAGGTACAGCATATTGCCGACTTTAATCGGCGTCACTTCGTTGGTGATTTCACCCGGATCGTTCGGCTGCTTCAGGTCGCCGGTGCGGAACACCCAGGCTTCCTTCAGGTTTTTCACGTTATCGGCATTGATTTGCTTCAGCGGTGAATAACGTTGGCCTTCCTGGTTACGGCCGTACGCCGGCCAGTCGCCATCGGCTACCGCGGAGATCGGCGCCGCCGGCGTCGCATCGGCATTCAGGGTACCGTTCACTTCCTGCGGATCATGAAAACCGGCCCAGGTCAGGATACCGCCGCTGATCAGCAGGGCAACGACCAGACCGGCGACCGCGCCGCCCGATGGGATCGGCAGACGACGCCAGACAAAAGGCAAAATGAGCCAGATGCCGAAGAAGACCAGAATATCGCTACGCGGCGTCAGCGCCCAGAAGTCAAAGCCGACTTCCCAGACGCCCCAGATCATGGTGGCGAGCAGCAGTGCGGCATAGAGCCACAGCGCTGAACGTTTGCCGCGCCACAACATTACGGTGACGCCCAGCATGACCAGGCCTGCGACAGGGTAGTACCATGAGCCGCCAAGAGCGACCAGCCAGGCCCCGCCCGCTAAAAGATACAGGCCACAGAACGCTGCAAAAAGAGCCGTCAGCGTCACGAGAAGCCGTGATTGTTGAGACTTTGTTTCTGCCATAGAAAGACACTCGTTGTTTGTTAATTTTTTAATTGCAATTAATTATAGGATTTAACAAGTGTGATCGGAATCACAAAATGGGCTTTATTATTCCCTGCATCGCATATTTCTTTTTACTGGTATACTGCATAGCTTGCCGGTCAATGTCGGTGCATTCGCAGCGGTGTTGATGATTTATCTTAAGAATCAAATGGTTAGTTTAATGAAACATACTGTAGAAGTGATGATCCCGGAAGCCGAGATCAAAGCGCGTATCGCCGAACTGGGTCGTCAAATCAACGAATGCTACAAAGACAGCGGCAGCGAAATGGTGCTGGTGGGGCTGCTACGCGGCTCATTTATGTTTATGGCCGATCTGTGTCGTGAAGTGCAGGTGCCGCATGAAGTCGATTTTATGACCGCCTCCAGCTACGGCAGCGGCATGTCGACGACCCGTGACGTTAAAATCCTCAAAGATCTGGATGAAGACATTCGCGGTAAAGACGTCTTGATTGTGGAAGACATTATCGATTCCGGCAACACGCTGTCTAAAGTGCGTGAAATTCTCAGCCTGCGTGAGCCGAAATCTCTGGCGATTTGTACGCTGCTGGACAAGCCGAGCCGTCGTGAAGTGAACGTGCCGGTAGAGTTTGTTGGCTTTGCTATCCCGGATGAGTTCGTGGTCGGCTACGGCATTGATTACGCTCAGCGCTATCGCCATCTGCCGTACGTCGGCAAAGTGGTGCTGCTGGACGAGTAAGGTTTTATGCAACCCCGGACGATGGCGCACTGCGCTGCCGGGGTTTTCTGAAGCGGGCGGGTTACTTGTGGTTGATGTGTTTGCTCTTGAGGTTGGAAATTCCCTGACGGTAGCGCTGTTCAAGGGTTTCGCGGCTGACGGCAGTCACATCAAGATCGCGTAACAGCCCGTCATGGATACCGTAGGCCCAGCCGTGGATGGTGACCTTCTGCCCCCGCTTCCACGCCGACTGCATAATGGTCGAGTGGCCCAGGTTATAAACCTGCTCCATCACGTTCAGTTCACATAACGTATCCAGCCGGCGCTCTTCGGGCATTTCGCCCAGCAGCGAGCTGTGTTTGAACCAGATATCGCGAATATGCAGCAGCCAGTTGTCGATAAGGCCAAGCTCGGTATTTTCAATCGCCGCCTGCACGCCGCCGCAGCCGTAGTGGCCGCAGATGATGATATGCTCGACTTCCAGCACGTCGACGGCATACTGCACCACGGAAAGACAGTTCAGGTCGGTATGAATCACCAGATTGGCTACGTTACGATGGACAAACAGTTCACCGGGCTCAAGGCCGGTTAAGCGTTCCGCAGGAACACGGCTATCAGAACATCCAATCCACAGAAAGCGTGGCTTCTGCGCTTGCGACAATGTCGCGAAAAAGCCGGGGTCTTCTTCCACCAGCATTTTTGACCATAGTGCATTATTGCTGATGAGTGTATCTATATCATTCATGGACGTTTACGGCCTGTAACCAAGTAAGTGCGTTGGGCTAATATAGGTTAACCTCACTTTATTTAAAACAACCCATCGCGTGTCATGACACGAGAAGAGATATTTAATGACCATTGCTCTGGAATTAAAACAGCTCACCAAGACCTACCCCGGTGGGGTTCAGGCGCTTCGGGGAATCGATCTGCAGGTGGAAGCAGGGGACTTTTATGCGCTGCTCGGCCCTAATGGGGCGGGGAAATCCACCACGATTGGCATTATCAGTTCGCTGGTAAATAAAACCTCCGGCGAGGTCAACGTCTTTGGCTACGACCTGCAAAAGGACGTGGTAAATGCCAAGCGTCAGCTCGGACTGGTGCCGCAGGAGTTCAACTTCAACCCGTTTGAAACCGTCCAGCAGATCGTCGTTCACCAGGCCGGCTACTACGGCGTTGAGCATAAAGAAGCGCTTCTGCGCAGCGAAAAGTACTTAAAACAGCTCGATCTGTGGGAAAAGCGCAACGAACGCGCACGGATGCTCTCCGGCGGGATGAAGCGACGCCTGATGATTGCCCGCGCGTTGATGCATGAACCCAAACTGCTGATCCTTGATGAACCTACTGCGGGGGTGGATATCGAACTTCGCCGCTCGATGTGGGGTTTTCTCAAGGATTTGAACGATAAAGGCACCACCATCATCCTGACCACTCACTACCTGGAAGAGGCGGAGATGCTGTGCCGCAATATCGGGATTATTCAACGGGGAGAGCTGGTGGAAAACACCTCAATGAAGGCGCTGCTTGCCAAGTTGAAATCAGAAACGTTCATCCTCGATCTGGCGCCGAAAAGCCCGCTGCCGACGCTGGAAGGTTATCAGTATCGGCTGGTGGATACCTCCACGCTGGAAGTCGAAGTGCTGCGCGAGCAGGGGATTAACAGCGTATTTGCCCAGCTGAGTGCTCAGGGTGTTCAGGTGTTAAGTATGCGTAACAAAGCCAACCGGCTGGAAGAGCTGTTTGTCACGCTGGTGCATGACAGAAAAGGAGAATCAGCATGATGCAGCTTTATTGGGTCGCGCTGAAAAGCATCTGGGCCAAGGAAATTCACCGCTTTATGCGTATCTGGATCCAGACGCTGGTACCGCCGGTGATCACCATGACCCTCTATTTTGTCATCTTTGGCAATTTGATCGGCTCGCGGATCGGCGAAATGCATGGCTTTACCTATATGCAGTTTATTGTGCCGGGTCTGATCATGATGGCGGTGATCACCAACGCCTACGCCAACGTGGCCTCCTCGTTCTTCAGCGCGAAATTTCAGCGCAATATCGAAGAGCTGCTGGTGGCACCGGTGCCGACGCACGTGGTTATCGCCGGCTATGTTGGCGGCGGGGTCGCGCGCGGGCTGTGCGTAGGGATTCTGGTTACCGCGATATCGTTATTCTTCGTGCCGTTCCAGGTGCATTCCTGGCTATTCGTTGGACTGACGCTGATTCTGACCGCGGTCCTCTTCTCGCTGGCGGGTTTGCTGAACGCGGTTTTTGCCAAGACCTTTGATGATATCAGCCTGATCCCCACCTTCGTGCTGACGCCGCTGACTTACCTCGGCGGGGTGTTTTACTCCCTGACCCTGCTGCCGCCATTCTGGCAGGCGCTGTCGCACCTCAACCCGATTGTTTACATGATCAGCGGCTTCCGCTACGGATTCCTCGGCATCAACGATGTTCCGCTGGTTACGACCTTTGGCGTACTGGTGGTCTTTATTGTTCTGTTCTACGCGCTGTGCTGGTATCTGATCCAGCGTGGACGCGGTCTGCGCAGCTAACCGCGCGTCGGCAAATAGCGTCTGGCCTGAAGACCAGGCGCTATTTGCTAATCTTGACTGCCATCACTCATCTGCCTCATCCCCTTTGTTACAGTGTTTCTCTGCTAAGGAGGCTGTCTATGTTGGGTTGGGTGATTACCTGTCATGATGAGAAAGCGGAGGAGCTGCTGGATCGTCTGGAAAAAAAGTTTGGCCCGCTGGCGCAATGCCGGGCGGTAAATTACTGGCGTAACCTTAGCAGCAATATGTTGAGCCGGATGATGTGCGATGCGCTGCACGCCACGGACAGCGGCGATGGCGTGATTTTTTTGACCGACCACACCGGGGCACCTCCCTATCGCGTGGCGGCCCTGATGAGCCATAAACATACTCATTGTGAAGTGATCTCTGGTATCAGCTATCCATTACTGGAGCGGATGTATCTTCTGCGCGACACCCTGAGCAGCGAAGCGTTTCGCGACGCGATCGTGAGCAGCGGAGGCCCGGTCGTCAGCAGCCTCTGGCACCAACAGCAAAAAAATCCGCCTTTCCGCCTGCGCCATGATGCGTTCGGCAATTAAGCATTGGTATTGATGCCGCTTTTGTTACAATGGCGGCTGATTTCTCTAGCGGTCCGACCTGCATGTTTGCCCGAATTGTTGCCCTGTTCCTTTTGCTGACATCGCTCAGCGCTTCAGCCAGCCTGCTTAGCCAGCAGGGCACCCCCGCCCGCTATATGCAGACGACGGAAGATGCGGTTATCTGGGCGCAGGTCGGGAATGACGTGGTGAGCGTGGGGAACATTCGGGGCGGGCAAATTATCGCCGTGGTGCCGACGTCCGCCGATTATTACGAATTCAGCTTCGGTTTCGGCACCGGCTTTATCGATAAAGGCCACCTCGAACCGGTGCAGGGCAAGCAGCGGGTTGAAGACAACCTCGGCGATTTGCATAAACCGCTGAGTAACCAGAACCTGCTCACCTGGAAAGATACGCCGGTGTACGATGCGCCTTCCGTCGGCAGCGCGCCGTTTGGCACCCTGGCGAATAATCTGCGCTATCCCATTATCAGCAAGCTGAAAGACCGTCTCAACCAGACCTGGTTTCAAATTCGCATGGGTAACCGGCTGGCGTGGGTCAGTAGCCTGGATGCTCAGGAAGATCGCGGTATCCCGATGCTGACCTACCATCACATTCTGCGCGATGAAGAGAACACCCGTTTTCGCCACACCTCTACCACGACTTCGGTACGCGCCTTCAGCAACCAGATGACCTGGCTCCGCGATCGGGGCTACACCACGCTGACGATGTATCAGCTGGAAGGCTATCTGCGTAATAAAATCAATCTGCCGGCCCGCTCGGTGGTGATTACCTTTGACGATGGTCTGAAGTCGGTTAACCGCTACGCGTACCCGATACTGAAGCAGTATGGCTTTCACGCGACGGCATTTATTATCTCATCGCGTATCAAACGTCACCCGCAGAAGTGGGAGCCGAAATCGCTGCAGTTTATGAGCGTTTCCGAGCTCAAGCAGATTCAGGACGTTTTTGATATACAGTCCCATACGCACTTCCTGCACCGGGTTGATGCCCAGCATCATCCGATTCTGTTAAGCCGCAGCTACCATAATGTGCTGTTCGATTTTGAGCGTTCGCGGCGCGCGCTGGCCCAGTTTAATCCGCACGTGCTGTATCTCTCTTATCCGTTTGGCGGCTATAATGCGACGGCGGTCAGGGCGGCGAACGACGCCGGTTTTCATATGGCGGTGACCACGGTGAGAGGCAAGGTGAAGCCGGGCGATAACCCGTTCTTACTGAAAAGACTCTATATTCTGCGGACCGATTCGCTGGAGACGATGTCACGGCTGATCAGCAACCAGCCGCAGGGATAAATGGTGGCTGGTCCGGGGCTGAAAACTCGTACGGTAGCGGAAAATGCAGGCGCAAAGTTCTGGCTGCACGTACTCACGGAGCGGCAAAATAGCGCTAAGAATAAGATTCCATTGCCGGTGATGTGATATCAGATACCCTACAGGTGAGTTTCTGAGCAGGCTCTTTATTATATCATGCCATTAATAATCTTATTTATTTTTAGAATTTATTCGATAGCATA
>OIXA01003558.1_pt1 | contig 16161 bp, 17 predicted proteins | sample 1587721 | NCBI WGS metagenome assembly OIXA01 (sample SAMEA3888900, study PRJEB22519) | human gut metagenome | biome: human gut; feature: human-associated habitat; material: faeces | place: Denmark | collected 2013 | reverse complement strand
TTACCAACACCACCAAGGAATGATAGACAAACGAAGCGAAAGCAACATAAGCACCTATGAGTCAAAAAAGGCCGCCGTCTGCTCCCACATAGGGAGCCGAACGGCGGCCTGCCTTCTTATTCTTTATTCTTTTTTAAGCCTCGGTGTTCGAACCACACCAGACCACAAATCTGGCAGGGCGCATCTTCAAAATGTCGCCTCTCGCTGGGCAAAACTGAAATTTTGAAAAATCGAGTTTTTGCAACTTTTTCATTCTAAAAGTGGCGCATTATATGTGAAAACGCCGCACTTTCGTGCGGCGTTTTCGGCGTTGCATCTTTCATCAACACATTTTGGAGCTGCTGGGCAGATTCGAACTGCCGACCTCATCCTTACCAACTGCCGTAGAGCCTTCCAGCCCCTGCTACACAAGGCTTTCCGGCGGTTTTTTGTCCAAAAAGGATGAGGTCGCAGCCTGTTTGTTCCATTGTTTCCATCCGCGCGTTTCCCCGTGTGGGTCACGGTGTGGGTCAGAGCTTTTTCAACTCATCGAGGAACGAAGGCAAAACATCAAATATGATCGCGCAGATGACTGTCCAGTTCGTATCCTCATAATGATGCACCAGTCTGTGTCTCAGTCCTGCAATCTTCACCCAAGGGATATCCGGATATTGCTTCTTGAAGTCTTCTGATAAATTAGCGGCATGCTCTCCAATATTATAGAGCGGTGTTGTAACAGTCCATTGAAGTGCTTCTTCTGCAAAAATTCTCTCCGGAGTGATGTTCTCTTTCTCCACATAACGCAGGAGCTTCTCTGTTGTCTCCCGCATCTTTTCAATTCTTTGCTGGTCACTGTATTTCATGCGATCCGGACCCCTTCCTCCATAATCGTACGATAGAAAGCAGAACCTACATTGACCTCCCGCAGTTCGTAAACATCCACAGCTTTTCCCAAGGTGCGATGCAGCTCCTCCGCAATGCAGAAAATATCCGTCGGATCAAATTTGCTGCCACCGACCACGATTAAATCAATATCAGAGGCTGCATCCGCTTCCTGCCTTGCATAAGAGCCGAACAGGATCGCGCTTTCCGCATGATACTTTTTTAGCAGCTGCCGTACTGCAGCAAAAATCTCACTCTGTGCGTAGATATGGTCAGACATCGGCTTCGCACCTCCTTTTTTGTGATACAGTATACCACAACTTTCGCAAAAAATGAAGTGGCAAATTAAAGCCATCGCATCCTCATTTTATTCCAAAAACGCACCGCTGTAATCAAAAAGTACGCCCACCGCTCTGTCCTCTCCATACAGCAAAAATATCACAAATCTGTAGACTGCAAAAGCCGTCTTGCACGCACTCATACCGTCATATTTTGCACTGCTGTATTCAATAAAAGTCATTCAGCGGAGGTAGCCGATTACGATTTGTTTTAGAGGATTAATATATAACCTAAGAAATTATTGTCTCTCGCCCTTTAGTAACGCACAAATCTACTTTTGATCTCGCCGACCTCGTAGGCTTCTGCCCAATCACAGCCCAAGTTCTTCGCGATGGAGACAATGCCGTTCCATGTGTCATCCGGAAGTTCAATGCCCTCTTGCAAAAGCCTATCTGCATTACGATGTTCAAATTCGCCAGGCATGAGCACTTCCTTAAATCCTTCCGCTGGTCTTGCCGATTTGATATAGTCACTATGATTTTTTACCTGCGCCGCATAGGCATCTCTTCCACAGAAAGCGTCTGGATCGATAGCCATCATAAACACACCATTTTCGGCGTGTTGCTTTTCACCCTTTGCCAAGCCAGTCCAATAGTCATCATCCGCTAGTGCAATGGAGAACATATTTGCCATAACCGCAAGCCCTGAGCCTTTTACACCACCCGCATTTGGACCACCAACAGGATAAATCGTTCCAGCAGGTTCACGATATAATGCCATTGGGTCGGTCGTGTCTTTACCATAGCCATCACGAATCCAACCATGCGGAACCGGCTCGCCTCTTTGTACATAAGTCCGAATCTTACCTTCAGCAACCACCGTCATTGCACCGTCCATAAACACGGGATATTCCCCCTTGCGGGGAACTGCCCACGAAATCGGATTGGTCCCCATCCGTGATTCCATTGCCCCCCACGGTGCCAACGGCTTATTGTAGTATAAGCCGACGGTACTAAACGCGAGTAATCCTGCATTAGCAATTTGCTCTGTGTAAGAACCCACTCTTCCAACATGCGGTGTATTAATGCTAATTGCGCAGGCCACGCCACTCGTTTTTGCCTTGGTTATCAACAGAGTTGCCATTTTATGTCCTACCATCTGTCCGAATGCGTGATTGCCATCCACAATGGCTGTAGTAGATGTCTCTTTTACAATTCGCACCTCAGAGCCAGGAATAATCAGTCCCTCTTTTATTTGATCCAAGTACTGTGGAATGCGTAAAACGCCATGAGAATCAAGCCCCATTAAGTTCGATGTTACAAGCTCTTCCGCAACAGTTGCTGCCTCCTCCTCAGTTGTCCCCGCTTTGCGAAACATATCTTTTGCGTATTCTTGTAATTTTTTTGATTCGATTTTCATATTGGTTTCACCTTCTCAGCTTATTTTCTTTGTAGAAGATGTATAGCAAACCCCGCAATCTCTCTTTCAAGATAAATCGCAACCGTCTGTCCATCCTTTACTACACGGGTATCCTCTCTAAATTTCCAGCCTTTTCTTTCGAGCAAATTTTGAGCCTCGTCGATGTCGTCTACACCAATAGCAAGGTGTCCATGATGCCCATATCCCGGCTTTTTCATTATTTCAATTCGATTGTCCCCTGCAAATATCGATGAACGACCTTCCCTCCAATTAAAGGAGAATGCTGCTTCAAGTAGCTCTGCCACTCTCTTGGCTTCTTCATTGTTAGCTGCATTGATTCCTATATGTTCTAATTTAAAACCGTACTTTTTAATCTCGTCCATCGCATCTTCCTTATCTCTGTACTCTACCGGAAGCGTTGCCCGCGGCGAGCGCCTCGACTTCGGCGACGCTCATCTGGTTGAAGTCGTGCTCCACGGCGTGCTTGAGGCAGGAAGCCGCAACGGCAAAATCGATTGCCTGCTGGTCGTTCTTTCCCGCAACCAGCGCGTAAATCAAGCCGCCGCCAAAGCTGTCGCCGCCGCCGACACGGTCAACGATGCGGACATGATAGGTGGTGGAAAACACCGCGCTGTCCGATGCGGCGTCATAGAGCATACCGGCCCAGTCGTTGTCAGACGCGGAGATCGAGCCGCGCAGCGTGATGGCGACCTTTTTGCAGCCAAAGCGCTTGGCGATCTGCCGCGCCACACTGATGTAGCCCTCATGATCGAGCTTGCCGGAATCAATGTCGGTGTTCTCGGCCTCGATGCCGAACACGTCCTTGGCGTCCTCCTCGTTGGCGATGCACACATCGACATAGGGCAGGAGCTTCGCCATGCATTCGCCGGCCTGCTCGCGCGTCCAGAGCTTCTTGCGGTAGTTGAGGTCGCAGGAGACCGTCAGTCCCTTTTCCTTTGCGGCCTTGCAGGCAGCCAGACAGGCCTCCGGCATTTCGCCGCCGAGCGCGGGCGTGATGCCGGTCCAGTGGAACCAGTCCGCGCCGTCAAGGATCTTATCCCAATCAAACTCCGCAGCCGCGGCCGTGGCAATGGCGGAGCCTGCGCGGTCATAAATGACCTTGCTCGCACGCTGGGAAGCGCCCTTCTCACAGTAATAAACGCCGAGGCGCGCGCCGCCGCGCAGCATCAGCGAGGTGTCCACACCGTAGCGGCGCAGCTCGTTGACGGCGCACTGACCAATCTCGTGCGCGGGGACCTTGCTGACGAAAGCTGCGTCCATGCCGTAGTTGGCAAGCGACACAGCCACATTGGCCTCGCCGCCGGCATAGGTCGCTTCAAACTTATCTGCCTGCACAAAGCGGAGATAGCCCTCCGGATTGAGCCGCATCATGATCTCACCGAATGTAATAATTCTGTTTTCCATCTTCGCTCCTTACTTTTCGCTAGCAACAGCATCTATGATTTCTCGCGCGGCCTGCGTAATTTTTTCAAATTCACCTCGCTCGATCCATTCTTTGTTGACTAGGTTTCCGCCAACCCCTACTCCAACGCAGCCTGCTGTAATAAAGGCTTTCGCATTTTCTGCACTTACGCCACCAACAGCCAGCAGCTTTACATGGCTGATCGGTGCACGAACCGCCTTAATATATGATGCACCCATATTCCCTGCCGGAAACAGCTTTACAAAGTCAGCGCCGTACCTATGCGCCGCCATAACCTCAGACGGGGTCAGCGCTCCTGGCATGGAAACAAGTCCCATCTCAATCGTATGTCGAATAACCGCTTCGTTAACGTCTGGAGAGATGATATACTCCGCTCCCGCCTTTGCGGCAATGTCAACTTGTTCAAGAGTTAACACGGTTCCTGCACCAACCCGCATTTCTCGCGGCAGTTCTTCAATAATTGCTTCGATTGCATCTGCCGTCTTTCTGCAATCGTTTGATTTCTGATCAAACGTTACTTCAACATGGCAAATTCCCCCGGCAAGTAATGCTTTTGCTGTGCTTACACATGACGCAGGCTCCATGCCACGCATAATTGCAATTACTTTTTTGTCCATAACAGAACGAATAATCTGTTCTCTCATGCTAATTGATTCCTTTCTCATGCAATGCTTAGAAACGGGATATGAATAAACAGTGGTATATAGGAGAAAAACAAAAGGACACCTAAAAGGTAAAGAAAGTACGGAACAGAAGCCTTCATAAAATCCTTAATTTTGCAGTTTGTCACTCCACAGGTAACATATAATACCGCACCAACTGGTGGTGAGATTACACCAACTGAAAGATTAAGCGTAAATACCATACCCATATGAATCGGGTCAATTCCGTAGGCCGCAGCCAATGGGGCCAGAATTGGCGCCAAAATGACTGTAGCTGCACACCCCTCCATAAACATACCAACAATGAGCAGGAAAATGTTAACAATCAGCAAAAACACATACTTATTAGAAATTATTGACAGCATCATTGCTGAAAGTGCTTGTGGAACCTGATCCTTTGTAAGCGCCCACGCGTAAATGTTAGCTGCGCCAATAATCAGCATGATACCGCCGGTCGTAATTGCACATTCAACAAACGCCCCTATAAAATTTTCTCTGGTCAGTTCTTTATAGCAGAGGCCTAAAATTATTGTGTAAATGACCGCAACCGCTCCCGCTTCAGACGGAGTGAACACACCAATGCGAATCCCGCCAATAATAATCACGATCAACATTAGCGGGAAAAACGCACGCTTAAACACCGGCCAAAATTGCTTCCAACGCATACGCTCTGTGCGGAGAGGCATATACTGCTTTTTATGAGAAATTACACTTGTCATTACCATCATACTGATGCAACAGAAACTGCCAATCCATAATCCAGCCATAAAGAGGGAGCCAACCGACACCTTTGCAAGCGTGCCATAGAGAATCATACCAATTCCCGGCGGAATCAACGGAGTAATAATGGACGAAAACGCTGTAACAACAGCTGAAAACGGTTTTGGCAATCCTTGCTTCTCCATTTCTGGGACAAGTATTTTACTTTCCATAGCAGCATCGGCAATTGAAGATCCGCTCATGCCTCCCATAACCGTGGAAAGAAGAATATTGGTCTGTGCCAAGCCACCGTACAATCGTCCCGTGACAAGAGCGCAAAAATCCATTACTCGTTCCGTAACACCACACCGATTCATCATTACACCCGTAAAAATAAAGAATGGTGCCGCAAGAATTGAAACGCTCTCCATGCCAGAGGTCAGCCTTTGCGCGGCAATCTGAAGCGTTGCCGCAGGTTCCATACAAAAATAAACCATAGCTCCACTCATCATGGATACAAACACGGGTACCTTGAGGAAGATGAGAATCAACATAGCAATTGTTGCAAGAATAATCGCTTTACTCAGCATTGTCTTTCTCTCCCTTCATAAAAAAGTCTTCGCATCCTACTGCAACATGATTTATTGTCATAAGTAAAGTCGCAAAAGTTACTCCCGCATAATCCAGATACATAGGGATACGGAGGATATTTGTACACCGGCCATTGAGAAATTGCGATATGGTCCGCTGCCCCTCTAAATATCCGATAAACAGCAAGGATAATAACACGAGCACCCATACAAAAACATCAACAACTCTATGCAGTTTTTTCGGAAAAGCATCCACTAGCAGATCGACACAAATGTGCCCGCGTTCGCGAAAGGCGATGCTTCCACCGAAAAAGGAAACCTGCACAATTAAAATCATTTGCACCTCTTCCAACCATGTCAGCGGGCTTTTTATGCAATATCGCATGATTACCCCGTAAACAGTCAGCAGGACAAGCAATGTTGATGTAACCATAAAAATTCCGGTATCAAGCCAACTCACAGTGCGAATTATCTTACTCTTTTTCACATGCATTCTCCTTTCCTTTTTTCTTAACTATTCAAAAAACTCGAAGGGAATTTGACTCGCCATCACCGCACCTCCAGCTTCATTGGGGTGAAGCATATCTCCGCTTTGCAACTCGCGCTTTATGCTCGATGGATCAGTTTCACTCTTCATTGCCATTTCAAAATCAATCACACCGTCAAAGCCATGTTTACCGGAGCGTATCCACTCATTAACTTTTTGGCGAATTCCCTCGTCCTCTTCGTTCCACGCATCCATATAGCCCTTGAATGGCAAAATTGTACCGATATATATTCGGGCATTGTGTTCGTGAGCGATACGTTCACAACGCACCATGCCCTCGATTATTTCCTCTGCACTAACAAATTCATAAGCTGGAGCAACCTGAAGCCGCGGCTGTAATAAATCATTGATTCCCTCCAGAAAAATAACGGCATCAATCTTTGCCTCCTGTGCAGCAAAAACATCTTCTTCAAAACGGTCTACACCGGCCATTCCAAAATAGCCTCCAAAAAAGCACCGAATAGAAGCATCATGAAGTATCCTGTTCCCACATATTCCACGGTTTAAAATACTTATTCGACCATTCATGTGCGAATAGAGACTTCTCGAAAACGCTTCGCTCCAGTGTCCCTGCTGTGTGATTGAGTCTCCAAAGCAAACAACTGTTTTCACCGGCTGGTCACTGAGAAATTCTATTTGGCTCACCCCAAAAAAACATGTATATAGCGGTTTTTCTTTAAGGAATGCCGTAAAGTGTTCATGCTGATCATATCCATCTATTTTATCTCTCAGGCAATAGTCACCACCGGCAGCATTTTTTACCGTCGTTAGCACCTTTGACTGGCTAGAGCAAGCCCCGGTAATCTTTGTTTTTGGCTTAATATATAGTGATACTGCAATTCTTTCTTTTGGTCGTGTGCAGAAAGCGACCTCATCACTATATCTTTCCTCTCCTGGTTCTAAAACCGTCTCCAAGTCGCCGTTGAACGTCAGTTGAACGCTCGTTTGCGGTAGAATATCACCGTCTTCCCCTGCTTTTGCTATAGTCGCATGATTAATTGGCAATGGTGTTCTGCCATACTGATTTGAAAACTTTATGCGAATATGATGTGCCATCATATTATGAAGAACAATAATTCTCTGCGTTTCGTTTTCGACGCAGAGCGGGAAAAGGCTGAAGTCTGTCACCCGATAACCCCAACCGCCAATCCATTGCTGCATGAGATAGTTCTCCTCTTCTCCGCTTTTTTAGGCCCTCCGGTTTCTGCCTAATATAGAAGCCGGAGGGCGCTGGAGGAAAATAATTTACTTACTGAGAATCCCATAAAGGGTATCGCGCAGGCCCGGCGTAAATTCCGTACTAATATTCCAGTATTCTTCGGCCGCCTGTCTGTACGCTTCAACATCGATATCATAAAATTCAACGCCGGCATCTTTGAGAGCATTGATCGCAGTTTCCTTTGCCGAGAGATAATACTCCTGTTCATAGGCAGTAGCCTGATATGCACAGTCAACAAGAGCTTTTTGCTGCTCTTCGGTACACTGGTCCCACAGCGTCTTAGAAACGGCAAACATATTCATCTCCTTCAGGTAGTCCTGATTGGAAATATATTTCGCAATTTCATAATACCCGTTTGCAAGGCAGTCAGGGAGCGGGTGCTCCAAGCCATCAACAACGCTCGTCTGCAAAGAGGTATAGATTTCTGTAGCAGCCATCGGCGTCGGCGCACAGCCAAAAGCTGTAAAAGTATTGATGTAATTCGTGTTATTCGGCACACGAATCTTCATGCCTTTCATATCGGCAGGCTCCGCAACCGGCTTCTTTGTAATAAAATACCGCTCACCATTAATAAGATTCGCTGCGACAATCTTAACTCCCTGTGATGCTGCCTGATTGGCAAGTGCAGCAAACCAGTCACTCTGCGTAAGCGTATTAATGTCATCAATGCTATCAAAAAGGAACGGAGCCATCGTAGCTTTTAAGTCAGGGATGTTCAAAGGATCAGCAATGTCGGATGCGGACACAGCTTCAGCAATAACGTCACCGTCAATCAGTCGATCCAATACATCGACAACATTTCCCAGTTGAGAGTTATTGTAAACAGTAACATCAAAAAGGCCAGTCTGATTAAGAAGTTCTGCCCATTTCTGGCACCCAGCGTCCAACGGGGTATCCGCGGCCGCACAGGTCGAAAGCGCAAACGCGATTTTCTCAGGAGTAGATTCTTCGCCAACTTGAGGCTGGTTTGCATCCGGGTTCTCCTTTTGTCCGCAAGCCGCGAGAGACAAAACCATTACAAGTGCAAGAGCAAGGGCCATTAGCTTTTTCATGTCTTTTCCTTCTTTCATAAATTGTAGAGTCTAGACTGGCATACTAGAATGCCTTGCTGTTTTGAAGTATACCATGATTTGCTATTTTGTCAATCAAACTTTTTTACATTCTGCATAATAAACAAATCCATATTTACTTTTTATCTCCATTTGACAAACAATCCTGGCATCATCAAAGGATGATGTCAGGATTGTTTAACTCTGAAGTTTTAAGTACATTGTACAGGTTGCTTAAATGGGCCGAAACCGCCTTTTCCATTCTAGGAATATCTCTCGCTACAACTGCATCCAAAATATGTTGATGATGCTCAATGGCTATATGTGGATTATTTTCAAATCGAATCGACATAAATCGAAGTCTAGCATAGTCGATATCTTCATCTCCACTATATTTCGAAACATATTCTTTTCCTATTGCTCGCTGAAATGTAGAATGAAACTGCATATCTAGGCAATTGAACTCGTTATATTCAAGCCGAGCATAAACTTCCTCTTGTTGGTCAATCAAATCTTGAAGCTCTGCAACATATGCCTTAAACATATCGTGCTCTATGCCGTACTTTAATACAGCGATTTCTACACTCTCACGAATAAATCGAACTTCCTCTACTCGTTGCATATCAATCTTGGGAACAAACGTCCCCACTTGAGGGCGAGACTCTAAATATGCCTCCAATCTCAATTGATGAAATGCTTCTCGTACCGGCGTCCTGCTGCAGCCTAGCATCTTGGCGATTTTCATTTCACTCATCTTTTCCCCCGGAAGCAACTCCATGTTCAAAATCTGGTGCTTCAGGGTTGTATAGATATATCTGGAAATATTATTGGCATCCCCTATTTCCTGCATTTGCATTAACATAGTATTTCCTCATTTTCATTTTTTTGTATTCTAACTCGCTCAGGCAAAGATTGTCAAGTAAATAACGCACTCTAGTATACCAGTTTTCCTTTATAATAGTCTTTATCAAAAGTATACACATTCTGTGCTGCTGAAGACAATAAATAGAAGGACCACCCTTACGGTCTAATCAGCAGTCACACCTGACGCATCTTTGTATGGTACTCGGCATCACTCATCTCGCCTGCCAAAAGTGCTGCTTTCATTTCCTGAATATGCGCTACCTGATGGTTCCATTCCTCTACGCTGAGCGTCTCCCGCTGCTTCCGCGATTTCAGCCGGTTATATGCCAAGGAGTATTCGCGGGAAGAAAAAACCATGCCATTTTTCTCCCGTTCCTTTCTGTGAGCGCCGACCTGACGGCAGGTGCGTTTTGTTTCTCCCGGCGCTACCCTCTGGCAGTACACCGTGTTGTATGCGCCTACTGCCAAAAACCACCTGTCGCAGTTGTGGCATCGCCTTGGGACATTCCCCACCGCCATGCCGCGGTACAAGTCCATATATAGAAAGCTGATCAAGTCCTCAAAGGTCATCCGCTCTACCATAAATGGCTGCCCTGTCTTTTGGTCTCGCTCCACTGAGAAAGAAATGCTTACTGGGAAGTTGACCCTGCGCCCGTTCATATACGCAATATCTTCCTCATCATCCGTTTCCATATAGTTTTCCTGAAAGGATGCCATGCATGCTTCAAATGCTGCTGCGTAAGCCTCCGGTCTGCGGGATAACAGCTCCTCGAAGTGGTCGGTCAGCATATCCTCCGTGTCGTATTGAAACCGCTTGAAGTCATCGGCCATACATTCGTACCTTCCATGCCAGCGCCGCAGCAGTTCGTTCTCTCTTGTCCCAGCTGTGAGCATACGGTCATGCTTCTGCTCGTCGCCGCGCAGGTCATGAACGATCCCGCTGACGACGCTCCCACACCCATCCCGGTACGGTATCTTATTGTACAGCGGAAGCTGCCGGATGAGCGCCCACGCCCGGTCCAGCTCCTGAATCGCCATCCCAGCACTGGACCCTGTCCGTGCAGTCAAAAACACATCAAATTCCTCGCTGGCCCGCTGGGTCAGCTTTTTTAATTCCTCAAGAAGTGCATCGTCCACTTCCAAAGCCTCCGCTGCAAAGTATCCCAGTGGATATTCCTCGCCCGCTACGATGCAGCTCTTCTTTCCGAACAGCACGTCGAACCGCTCGAAGAAACAGTCGTTTCGATAAATCATGGTCTCCCTCCGTTTCCGATGGAGTTTTCATTGTGTACCCAATGATCGTCGGAGCTATTGCATCCGGTCTTTGGGATATGCTATGCTCCCATTGTATCTGATTGATAACCGCAAGTCAATCAGATGCGTTTGCGGTAAATCTCAAACGAGGAGGATGAAATTTGAAAGAGTCAACCTACAAAACCTATGACGACCTGCCGCTGTTTCTCAACGCGGCAATGGTCGCACAGGTGCTCGGCGTATCGCCTGCGAGCAGCTACGAGCTGATGCACGAAAAGGACTTCCCAACGCTGCGCGTCGGCAGCCGCATGGTCGTGCCAAAGGAGAAGTTCATCGAATGGGTGGAACAGCACACAAAGGGCGGTGATGATTCGTGAGAAGAACAAAGCCGCCAGTCGGCTGGGAGCGCGCAAAAAACTGCTTCCCCGTTCCGAATGAGCTGCTGGACTTCGACCTGCCTGCCGGTGCAATTGCGGTGTACATCTACCTGTTGCGTCACGCGAATCGCAAGACAAACCAATGTCATCCGAGCGAAGCGACCATTGCAAAGAAGCTGCACCTTTCGCGCAACACCGTCGCAAAGCACGTTCGTCTTTTGGAGGAACGTGGTCTCATCGTCACGGAACACACAGAGATCATCACGCGGCGCGGCATCAAGAGAAACGGCAGCCTGCTTTACACGCTCATCCCAATGCCCGAGGTCGTGGAGCGTTACTACGAACAGCAGTTCACAGCGTTGGACAGCACAGCGGAGCGTCGTCGTATACAAGCAAAGCTGTCAGCACGGCAGAGTGCGTGAAAGCGGTGGACATTTCGCCTCTGCACTTCGACGCATCGATGACAAGTCACGAAGCTCGTCAGTGCAGTGCAGGATACAGCAACGAAGCAGCGCGGCCCTGCGGGGCCGCGGCGCCTCGGAACGGAGACGCGCACGGCGCGCGTCTCCGTTCCGAAGGGGCTCCGCGTTCTCTCCTCACGCGCTCCTCCCCCATGCGTAAAACGGCAAAGTACGTGCTGATAACACCTGGGCTGGGGATGTTTGTAACTGCGCAGTCCATGCCGAGAGTAGTGATAGCACCCACCATCTGAAACACGCCCTGTTTGCGCGTGTGAGCCGCTGTGTGCGCTCTTGTGAGTGAGGACGAGTGTGTACCCGATTTCGAATATGAAAGCGAATGTGAGCCGTTTGTGAGAGTGTGATTTGAAACCCCTCTGGAGAGGCTATTCCCTCGCCGTATGGGACGCACCTTCAGCGTATTTCGGGCAGATCGGGTGGTTATCGGGGGATTTTATCTATAGCAGGATAAAGGACTGGCGTCGAAACCGCCGCTCTGCCCAATCACTTCTGCCCGCAGTGCGGGCAGTTGACGGTGGTTTCGGTGCAGGCGATTGTGGCGTCTATTCGGAAGATTTTTTGCACGAGTGGCGTCTGACGTCCGTGAAAAGGCGATGAATACAGGCTTTTCGGCGGCGTCTTAGTAAGAAAGAAGGCATTTTATGAGTGATAACAAGGATCGCTTGACCTACCGGCCGGAGCCGGAAACCAAGCAAAAAATAGAGCGGTGGTATCAGGTAGATAACTGCCGCAGTAAGAATGAATTCATCGAAAAGGCGGTGAACCGCTATGCGGATATGCTCTCCGCAGGTGAAAGCACTACGCTTCCGCGAGCGGTGCAGTCCGCTATAGATGCACGGCTGAAACTGTTCGAGGACCGCATCGCGTCGCTGCTCTACAAGCAGGCGGTGGAAATGGACATGGCGATGTCCATTCTGCTGCAAAGTCTCAACGTGAGCGAGGAAGTGCTGCGGCAGGAGCGGGCAAAGAGCATCGCCGCCGTCAAGCGCACCAACGGTCAGCTGCGGTTGGAACAGAAGCTCCGTGAGCTGGAGAGCGAAGCATGGCAAGGCTGATCGTCAAAAGCCCGTACATCAAGTGCGGCGCTGGGCAAAGCGCTGGCGGGTACCTCAAGTACATCGCCACGCGGGAGCGGGTGGAGATCATCCCGGATGACCGTCCACCCACCCAAAAGCAGACGCAGCTCATCGCAAAACTGGTGAAGGATTTCCCTGACGCCAAAGAGCTGATAGAGTACGAGGACTACCTCTCACACCCGACAAAAGCAACGGCGTCCGCGCTCATCACGCTGGCGCTGGAATCGAATTGGGACAGGCTCTCCTCGATGGATGGCTACGCCAAGTACATCGCCCTGCGGCCCAGAGCGGAGCGGCTGGGGGAACACGGTCTCTTCGGTGACGATGATGCCGTTGACCTCGCCGCCGTCACGGACGAATTGGATCACTACACCGGCAACGTGTGGACGCACATCATCTCCCTCCAACGGGAGGACGCGGAGCGGCTTGGCTACAACCATGCGGACGCATGGCGCACATTACTGCGTACCCACCGCAATGACATCGCCGCGGCGATGAAGATCCCGCTGGAGGATTTCCGCTGGTACGCTGCGTTCCATGACGAGGGCAACCATCCTCACGTCCACATGATGGCGTGGTCGGCAAAGCCAAATCAGGCGTACCTGTCTAAAGATGGGATACGGCAGATCAAGTCCACGCTCACCAACCAGATCTTCCGTCAGGAACTGCTGCACGTCTATGAGCAGAAAAGCAAATCGCGAGACGAACTGGTGGCGGAAGCGCGGAAAGCCATGCTGGAGTTGGTGAAGGCCATGCAGGAGATGACCTGCATCCACCCAGAGGCGGAACAGATGATCTGGAAACTCTCCAAACAACTCAGCACCGTAGCGGGCAAGAAAACCTACGGCTATCTGCCAAAGCCCATGAAAAAGCTGGTGGATGAGATCGTCGACCAAATGGCGCGGCTGCCCACCGTGGATGCGTGCTACCAAACGTGGTGGGAGCTGCAATGCCAAGTGGAGAATTACTACTCCGAAGATAAAAAGAGAATCCGTCCGCAGCTGTCGCAGCAAAAAGAGTTCCGTCAGATCAAGAACGCCGTCATCAAAGAGACGGAGCATATCCGCACGAACAGAATTTCCTTTGAGGACGAGGAAATGCAGGATGACGGCGAGCAAATCAGCGCCTATGACATGAGCTACGAGTGCCAGGATCTGCAAAGCATAGCGAATGATGATCGTTTCCCTCTGGAGGAACGGGATGAGGCGGCGGAGCAGTTGGAGCAGCTTGCGGGGGACGGCGACACCTACGCCCAGTACATCATCGGCACGGCGTACCGTGACGGTGGGCTGCTGATACCGGACACAGCCAAAGCGCAAAAGCTGTTGGAACGCGCGGCCGAGCAAGGCTTGGATGCGGCACAGTACGCCCTCGGAAAGCTGTATCTCTCCGACGATACCGATATTCACGATTCTGCCAAGGGGATCTATTGGCTGAAACGCTCTGCTGACAATGGCAACGCTTACGCCGCCTACCGGTTGGGAAAGGAATATCTCAGCGGCAAAAATACGATAAAAGATGCCGAAACAGCAGTGTCATATTTGCGGCAGGCCGCGGATAACGGCAGCGCCTATGCCCAGTATCTGTTGGGAAAGCTGACCCTCATGGGCGAGGGTATTCCCAAAGACATGGACGCCGCCTACGAATGGTTCGCGGCGGCGCGGGATAACGGCCACACTTACGCGGAATTTTTCATGAAACGCATGGAGCGCGGCGAACAGGAGCCGCCCTCCGTCCTGTTGTCAGCCACCCGGCTGCTCTACCACATGGGCAATATCTTTCGGGACAACGCGCCGCGTCCCACCGTTCCCACGGGCATCCAGATCGACCACAAACGCCTACAACGTCTGCGGGAAAAGAAGATGGTTCTGGGCCATAAATGGAACGACCGCGAAAACGAGTAGAGCCACGGCATGGGCGGTATGTAAGAGGTGCAAAACCCATGCCCCAATGAACGAAGAATAGTAGAGACAAAACTGCTATAGTAAATGCCCATCCATAATATCCTTGAGTGCATCAATAATTTTCCCGTAGTGCTTTTTGATTTTTTTATTTTCGGTATATACGGCATCAAAACGCACGAGACGATCTACGATATGTTCTGCGATGATGCTTTTGTAATCTTCTGCATCTTCGTATCTGCGTATCATCAAATTTCCACACGATTCCTCATCAAGAAGACGGGAATAGAGATCATTAACGGCAATCTCACGAACAACAGCGACTTCGTTTTCGCTGACAAACTCCGGACTCCACGATGTCACTCCTCGCATAAAGCCCTCATCACTAATCTCATAGATGGAGCATTTTTTGCCTTTGAAAGATAGGCGAAAAACATCTGGATAGCACTCCATGATAACAGGAATGCCATTTTCTTCGCTGATAATAAAGTCAAAATCATCATGCGGCGCACCAAACAGAAGCCCGGTAACCACATTTTCGATGGCGTACACATACGCCTTTTTGTGTGTTGAAACCTGCGGTTTCAATATTTTCAAGCCTGCGATTTTCGATATGTGGTAAAGCATAATTATTTCTCCAATCTAAAGGTCAACCCATTCGTAGTTCTCGTCAATCATCATCAAGTAATAAACTCATGCTGCCATCGGTGAATTTCAATTCCACACAGCAGTTATCGAAGTTATATTCGCAGGAATCAGTTTTTTCATAGGGTTTGCCTCCCAAATCGTTTTGTTTGGAAGTAATGTAAGCGTGGGTTTTAGTGTGGTATCTTTAACTTTGGGAAACGCCCCCCTGGAATAGGATACCATACACTTCCGGCCTCGACAACAAGAAAGATGAGGCGCGCTGGTGGAAACAATAAAGCGCATCATCAAAAACGTTCTCGGCAAGACGCAGGCGGAGTGCAAGGCAAAGCTGGCCGCTGCTATGGAGGTCGCAAAGGGCGTCGACGTCAGCCGCGCCGACGAATACACCGTGGCCACGTGGCTGCGGAGCTGGTACGACATCTACGCTGGGCCACTACACCGCGGGCTTCACACTCCGCACCTACACCCACGCCACCCGCCAGAAGCAGGACGAGGCCGCGCAGACCATGGGCAGCTTTATGGCGCAGGTCATGTAAGTCGATCTAAAAGAGATGAGCGGACGGAATATCCGTCCGCTCCTCTTTTGCCCTTTCCGTGCATTTCCGCGTGTGGGTCACGGTGTGGGTCAGGCAGTTGCCCCACATTTTGACCCACGCCTAAAAGTGCGTTTTTGCAACAAAAAAGCACCGAAAACCGAAGTTTTCGATGCTTTTTGGAGCTGCTGGGCAGATTCGAACTGCCGACCTCATCCTTACCAAGGATGCGCTCTACCTACTGAGCTACAGCAGCAAAT
>OIXA01003553.1_pt1 | contig 16176 bp, 16 predicted proteins | sample 1587721 | NCBI WGS metagenome assembly OIXA01 (sample SAMEA3888900, study PRJEB22519) | human gut metagenome | biome: human gut; feature: human-associated habitat; material: faeces | place: Denmark | collected 2013 | reverse complement strand
ATGGCTCGGAAAAGACCTGCCGGCAGATGGGCGCGGTGGTGCAGTATCAGAGCCGTCAGATGAAGAACCCGGCTACCAAGGAGTTCACGCGCTCCTACAAGGCCCACAACGCCCGTGTACGGTATGGAACGATGACCAAGGCGGAGTTCACCGCATGGTCGAAGGAGGCGCGCAAGAAGCGCGATCTGTGTACCGGCGGCAAGCTGTCCCTGGAGGACTTTGTGGCATGGCTGGACAGCGACAAGCAGCGATAAAACAACGGACTGACTGACCGTTTTATATTTCAGAGGAACAGGAGGTTATTTTGACGACCAAGGCAACAAAAAACGCCAAGGGCGGCGGCACCATCCGCAAGCGTTCAGACGGACGCTGGGAGGCACGCTACACCCTCGGCATTGATCCCAAGACGGGAAAGCAGATACAAAAATCGGTTTACGGCAAGACGCAGAAAGAAGTCCGCCAAAAGCTCACCGCCATCACGGCGGAGATCGATGACGGGACGTATATGGAGCCGACCAAGGACTCGGTTGGAGAATGGTTAGACACATGGCTGAAAACGTATGTCAAATATTCTGTAAAGAGCTATACCTATGATTCCTATGAGAGCAGCTGCAATGTCCACATCAAACCGGCATTGGGCCGGATTCCACTGGCCGCACTGTCTGCGCCGCAGATACAGGAGTTCTATAACAGTTTACTGACAGAGAAAAAGCTTTCTCCTAAGACGGTGAAGAACATCCACGGCGTACTGCACCGCGCACTGCGACAAGCGGTCAAGCTGGGGATGATCCGCTCCAATCAGACGGATATCTGCGATCTTCCTAAATCGTACAGAAAAGAAATACACCCTATGGAGCAGGCTGAAATCACCCGGTTTCTCAAGGCGATCCAAGATGCAAAGTACGGAACGATTTACCAAATCACCCTGTTCTCTGGTCTGCGAGAGGGTGAAGTGCTGGGGCTGACATGGGACTGCATTGATTTTGATCACAGCGCACTGTACATCAATAAGCAGCTCCAGAAAACGAAAAAGGTAGGCGGCACGTACTGCCTGGCCCCGACAAAGAACAGCCGTAACCGCACGATCCTGACCGCACCATCCGTCATGGCTCTGCTGCGAAAGCAAAAAAGCCAGCAGGCGCAAATGCGTCTGTTGGCAGGAGAAGCATGGAACAATTCGTGGAATTTGGTGTTTACCAATGAGCTGGGTGGACACTTGAGCCATTTTACGGTGTATATCCATTTCAAACGGATCGTAAAAGAACTGGGGATGCCAGAGGAGCGGTTTCACGATTTGCGGCACAGCTTTGCTGTGGCCTCCATTGAGAGCGGCGATGACATCAAGACAGTGCAATCCAATCTGGGCCATGCCACCGCCAGCTTTACCTTGGATGTGTATGGTCATGTATCGCAAAAAATGCGGCAGCAATCCGCTGACCGCATGGAGGAATTTATTCAGAAAGTCTCCGGTTGAAACGATTGCCGCAAATGCTCTTTGAAATCTATAAAGGGTCAAAATAAGGGTCAAAGGGTATACGAAAACCCTGTAACCGTTGAGATTACAGGGTTTTGTGTGGCGGAGAAGGAGGGATTCGAACCCTCGAGACCCTTTAGGAGCCTACATGATTTCCAATCATGCGCCCTCGACCAACTAGGCGACTTCTCCATAGCTGTGTCCAGCGCTTTCCGCTATGCACTTGTTGTCTTGAACAGACAGCGATATTATTATAACAGAGACTTTAAAAAAGTCAAGCCCTTTTCTGCATTTCCCTTGAGAAATTTGCGCTTTTTGTCGGAACTCTTGCGGCGAGCGGCTTTGCGCCTGCCAAGAAAGCGACAGATTTTCCACAGCGGTGAGGAAGCGTGTGCGCGGCCACCCCAAAAAGGGTGCTGCGCTATTGAAATCAAAAAGCTTCAGAACAGTTGTAAAGCTCTGAAAATAGACTCAGCAGAGAGAAAAGACTTTTTCTGCACGCTGAAGCGGCATGGCAGAACGCCATGCCGCTTCATGATGCTTGAAAACTTACTTGTGGTCAACAGCGGACATGTGACGGATCAGCTCCACCATCTTGTTGGAGTAGCCGCACTCGTTGTCGTACCAGGAAACAACCTTCACAAAGGTGTCGGTCAGAGCGATACCGGCCTTCTTGTCGAAGATGGAGGTGCGGGAATCGCCCAGGAAGTCAGAGGAAACAACTTCCTCATCGGTGTAACCCAAAACACCCTTCAGCTCGCCCTCGGAAGCGTCTTTCATGGCCTTGCAGATATCCTCATAGGTGGCGGGCTTAGCCAGCTTGACGGTCAGGTCCACAACGGAAACGTCCAGAGTGGGAACACGCATGGACATACCGGTGAGCTTGCCGTTCAGCTCGGGGATGACCTTGCCGACAGCCTTGGCAGCGCCGGTGGAGGAGGGGATGATGTTGCCGGTAGCAGCACGGCCGCCGCGCCAATCCTTCAGGGAAGCGCCGTCCAGCAGCTTCTGAGTGGGAGTGACAGAGTGAACGGTGGTCATCAGGCCTTCCACGATGCCGAACTTGTCATTCAGGACCTTGGCAATGGGAGCCAGGCAGTTGGTGGTGCAGGAAGCGTTGGAGACGAAGGTCATGTCGCTGGTGTACTTATCCAGGTTGACGCCGCAGACGAACATGGGGGTGTCATCCTTGGAGGGAGCGCCCATGATGACGTGCTTGGCACCGGCGTCGATGTGGCCCTGGCAGAGCTCCTTGGTCAGGTGTTTGCCGGTGCACTCGCAGATGTACTCAGCACCCACGGAAGCCCAGGGAATGTCCTTGACCTCCATAGAGGTGAAGACGGGGTACTTCTTGCCGTTGACGATCAGACCGCCGTCATAAGCCTCGACAGTGCCGGGGAACTTGCCGTGAACAGAGTCATACTTGAGCATGTAAGCCATGTACTCGGGGTTCATGAAGGGGTCGTTCAGAGCGACGACCTCAACATCGTCATGAGTCAGGGCAGCGCGGAAAGTGAGACGGCCGATGCGGCCAAAGCCATTGATACCAATCTTCGTGAGCATGGGAAAACTCCTTTCAATATTGAAAAAACTTTAAAAGATTAAAGAATCGTTTGCGCAAACGATTATTTCTTTGCTTTTACTATCTTATCATGGACGATAAAAAATGGCAATCAGCATTTTGCATAACATTCTGAGAGCATATTGGGCAAAATGGCGAGGATTTGGTTGGAATTTGATAAAAAAGCGAAAAAGTAGAAGAAAGGAGCCAAAAAAGACTTGACGTTATATGAAGCGGGGGCGTATACTGTAAAATGCAAATGATTACGCAAACGTAGAAAAATTGCGTAAAGAGGTGAACGATCATGAAGGTGACCATCAGCGATGTGGCAAGGTTGGCAGGTGTTTCCACCGCCACGGTTTCCCACACCATCAACTCGACCCGCTACGTCTCCGGCGAGACCAAGGAGAAGGTCTACCGGGCTATCGCGGAGCTGGGCTACACGCCGGACGCCTCGGCCAGAAGCTTCCGGACCGGAAAGAAAAAAACCATTGGATTTATCGTTCCGGATATTTCCAATAAGTTTTTCGCAACAATGATCGAATCCGTGGAGAATTATCTCTCTGCCCACGGATACCATCTGATCATTGCCAATACAAAGGAGAATCCGGAGCGGGAGGAGACCAATATCCGCCTGCTTTCCGCGGGACTGGTGGACGGGCTGCTCATCGCCAGCACCATGGAGGATTTCAGCCGGTTTGAGTCCTTGATCCCCGCCGGATTTCCTGTGGTGCTGGTGGACCGGACCTTTGACACAAAGCGGTTCCCGTCGGTGAGCGTGTCCAATTTCCAACCGATCTACCGCAGCGTCTGCCGTCTGGCGGGCAAGGGCGACAAGCGGATCGGCATGATCGGCGGCCTGCCCCGGCTGTCCTCGACCAAGGAGCGGATCGCTGCCTATCAGGAGGCGGTGGCGGACTGCGGCCTGCCTCAGGATGACCTGCTGATCCGCTACGGCAACTCTATGGAAAACAGCGCCCAGTCCTGTCTGGATGAGCTGCTGGAGCAGAAGTGTGACGCGCTGGTGGTGGCCCAGGGCCTGATGGCCTCAGAGACGGTGATCTACCTCCACAAGAAGGGCCTTAAGCTGGGAGAGGACATCGATCTGGTCACCTTCGTGGATTACGATTCGGATATCAACTATCTGTATTCAAAGCAGATGGACTGCATCATCCAGCCGGTGGAAAAGCTGGGCGAGACTGCCGGCGAACTGATCCTCCGGCGGATCGAAACGCCGGATGCCCCGGCCTTTGAACAGGTGCTGACCTCCACCTATCAGCCCTGCAGCATGTAATAAGAAAAATGTTTATGCCCCGTCCCGGATCATTCCGGGGCGGGGCTTTGTCTTGACAGGACCATACGGGTATGTTATGGTTGGAACGTCTCCGGAAAGTGTTTCTGACCGGCGACACCATGCCCGCATACCGTTCTGCCGGTGAGGATGCTCCGAACCGAAAGATGAGGAAGGACAAGATCGCTGTACATTTGTCATCCCCTCTGCTGAACGGCAGGGGGGATGTATTACTTTATTGAGAAGGAGAGACCGCTGTGGAAGCTGTGGAAACGCGGGTGGCCGTCATTGCCATCATTGTCCGGGAGGGCACGCAGGTCGCGGCACTGAATGATCTGCTGCACCAGTACGGGCCGTATATCGTGGGCCGCATGGGCGTACCCTACCGGGAGAAGGGCGTGAACATCATCAGCGTGGCCATGGATGCCCCCGGTGACGTCATCTCCGCCCTGTCTGGAAAGCTGGGTCGCTTGGAGGGTGTCACCGCCAAGACCGTCTATGCCCCGGCGGGGAGCGTATGAAAGGAAGAAAAACCATGAACTGGAAGAAAAAACTGTTGGCGCTGGGCCTGTCTCTGGCCCTGACCCTGTCCCTGACTGCCTGCGGCCAGAAGGCCGCCGAACCGGAGCAGCCGGAGGAACCTGCCCAAACGGAAGAACCTGCGGCCGAAGCGCCGGATGGTACAGAGACGGACACTGCCCATTTCAGAATTGCTGCCCTGAAAGGCCCCACCGCCATGGGCCTGGTGGAACTGATGAGTCTGAGCGACACGGCCAATGAGATGATGGAGGGCAAGGAGAATGTGGTATCCACCGGCAATACCTACGAATTCACCCTGGCCGGTTCCGCCGACGAGGTGACCCCCGCCCTCATCAAGGGGGACCTGGACATGGCCTGCGTGCCCGCCAACCTGGCCGCCGTGCTGTACGGCAAGACCAACGGTGCCGTGGAGGTGTTGGCGGTGAACACCCTTGGTGTGCTGTATATCGTGGAAAACGGGGGAACGGTGCAGTCTATGGCGGACTTGAAGGGCCAGACCATCGTGGCCGCCGGTAAGGGCAGTACCCCGGAATACGCTCTGCGGTATCTGCTGACGGAAAACGGCATTGACCCGGACAAGGATGTGACCATCGACTGGAAGAGCGAGCACAGCGAGTGCGTGGCGGCGCTGGCCAGCGGTCAGGCCACCATTGCCCTGCTGCCCCAGCCCTTTGTCACCGTGGCGCAAAACAAGATCGAGGGGCTGCGGATGGCCTTGGACCTGACGGCGGAGTGGGACAAGCTGGATAACGGCTCCGGCCTCATCACCGGCGTCATCGTGGCCCGGCGGGATGTGGTGGAGGCCAATCCCGGCGCGGTGGACAGCTTCCTCCAGAATTACGCCGCCAGCGTGGAGTGGGTCAACGCCAACAACGCGGACGCCGCCCAGCTGATCGCAGAGTACGGCATCATCGAGGCCGCCCCTGTGGCGGAAAAGGCCCTGCCCTACTGCAACATCGTCTGCATCACCGGCAGCGAGATGAAGGCCAAGCTCTCCGGTTATCTGCAGGTCCTGGCCGACGCGGAGCCTTCCTCCGTGGGCGGCACTCTGCCTGGGGATGATTTTTACTACGGCGGATAAAAACGGAAAATCCGCGCAGGCAGAGCTACACTTGGCCTATATCTGAATTTACGATAGAAAGGAGCGCCGCCTATGGACAGGAAAACAGACCTCCGCCTGTGGGCGGTGCTTTTCTGGCTGGCGGTCTGGCAGATCGCGGCCATGGCGCTGGCAGCGGTCTATCCCCACGGCGAGCTGCTGTTGGCCTCGCCCGTTGATGTGCTGCTGCGGCTGGGGCAGCTGGCCGTCACCGCCGCCTTCTGGCGGACGGTGGCCTGGTCCGCCGTCCGGATCTTCGGCGGATTTCTGCTCGCCACGGTGTTGGCGGTCGCGCTGGCGGCACTGGCGGCGTGGAAACAGTGGCTCCGGGGGCTGATGGCCCCGCTGGTGGCGGCGGTCAAGACAGTGCCGGTGGCGTCCTTCATCATTCTGGCGCTGGTGTGGCTCAACAGCCAGAGCCTGTCCCTGTTCATCTCGGCGCTGATGGTGTTCCCGCCGGTGTACCTGAATGTGCTGGAGGGTATCTGCCGCACGGACCGTCGGCTTCTGGAAATGGCCCGGGTGTTCCGCGTCCCCCTTGGGCGGCGGCTCCGGGGCATCTATCTGCCGCAGGTGATGCCCTATTTCCGCACGGCGGTATCTTTGGGCCTGGGCCTTTGCTGGAAAGCCGGGGCAGCGGCGGAGATCATCGGCTTGCCCGCCGGGTCCATGGGAGAGCGGCTGTACACCGCCAAGGTCTACTTCCAGACGGCAGATCTGTTTGCGTGGACCGTTACCATCGTGGCGGTGTCAGTGGTATTTGAGCGGCTGTTTTTGGCGCTGGTGGACCGATTGATGGGAAAGGCGGGGTTGTGATGGAAATCAAAAATCTATGCAAAGCCTACGGAGACCTTCCGGTGCTGGAAAACGTGTCCTTTACCGCCGGTGTGGGAGTCACGGCCCTGTGGGGGCCGTCAGGCGTGGGAAAGACCACCCTGCTGCGGATCCTGTTGGGTCTGGAAAAGCCAGACAGCGGCGAACTGATGGGAACGGCCGTCCGTTGGAGCGCCGTTTTTCAGGAGGACCGCCTGTTAGAGGGACTGGACGCCTTGGGAAATCTCCGGTTTGCGCTGGGGACGGACTACGAGGAAGCGAAAGCGGCGGCCATGCTCACGGCGCTGGGCCTGACCTGGGAGACGGGCAAGCCGGTGCGAGAGTGGTCCGGCGGCATGAAGCGCCGCTTGGCTTTGGCCCGGGCGTTGCTGGCAGTATCAGACGCCGTGGCGCTGGACGAGCCGTTCACAGGGCTGGATGAGGAAAATCGCCGGAGAGCAGTGCTGTGCGTCGCTGCGGCGGCGGAAACCAAGCCAGTGATTTTGGTGACCCATGACCGGACGGAGCTGAACCTCCTGCGGGCGAATATTGTAAATCTATAAGTAAGAAACCCGCCGCTGACAAAAGTCAGCGGCGGGTTTTTGCTGGATTCAATTTCCAAAACCGTTTTGCTTAAGGTGGCGGCGCATATCGGCAAGGGCCCACACCAGACTGGCGCCCAGTGCGATCCCAAGGGCATAAAGAGCGGTCTGACGGGCAAAGTCCGCCGACAGATCCATGTCCTGCTGAACGGCATAGTACATGGCGTAATAGAGGGGCCGCCCCGGCACCAGCGGGATCAGCAGCGCGGGGATCAGAAACAGCGTGGCGGGCGCACCCATAAACCAAGCCAGAAACTCCGCATACAACGCGGCAAAGGCGGCGGCGGTCAGGGTGGGGAGCAGGATACCGGACCAGATCGAGGCGGCCGCCAGATAGACGCCGCAGGTCAGCAGACCCCCCAGAGAAGCGGCGAACATATACCGCCGACGCAGGTGGAACACCAGACAAAAACCCAGCGCCCCGGTAAAAGATGTGAGAAGCTGCACGATCACAGTCCGATCCCTCCCATCAGTAAAAAGGCGCTCATGAAGCCCATAGCCAGCGCCCCGGCCCACAGCAGCGTTTCGATGAGCCGCATGGCGCCGGAGATCGGGGAGCCTACCATGGTGTCCCGGACGGCGTTGGTCATGGCCAGACCGGGGATCAGCAGCATGATGTCACCGATCAGGATTTTGTCGGCGTGGAGCTCCGGCAGGAAAAAGGCGCACAGAGTAATGCTGATGCCAACAGCCAGAGCGGAGAGCAGATTGAATACCAAGCGGTTGGGGCACTGAGGGCCAAAATGCCGCTGGAGGCGACAGATCACCAAGCCAAACAGGGCAGCCACCAGACCATCCGTCATGGAACCGCCGAAAAACAGGGCGCAGCTTCCTGCGGCCAGCGCGCTGCCCAGGTAGACCAGCAGTGGCTTGGGGGTTTCTGCCGTGATCTGGGCGACTTCCCGACGCAGCTCATCCAGCGGAATAGGATCGGCGCAGCACCGGCGGCTCAGATCGTTCAGCGCTTCCAGAACGGTGAAATCCGTGCCGCCGGGAGTCAGGATCCGGCGGGTCTGGGTGATGTCCCGCCCGCTGGGCAGCGTCATGGTTACCACGATGCTGGAGGTGATGACAAAGGCATTCATCCGAACAGCCCCGTAGGCCGTGCCCATGCGGGTCAGAGTGTCCTCCACCCGGTTTACCTCTGCCCCTACGGCCAGAAGCGCTTCCGCAATGTCCATGAGACAGTGCAGCAGGACCTCCGGCTGCGCCGGGACAGGGATCTTATCTGCGTTCACGTCACTCAAAAGCCGAAGAGCATAGAGCGGTCAATGTCAGCCAGACTGTGAGCACCGCACATGGCCATGGTGTCCGCAAGCTCTGCCTGAAGCTTGTCCACATAGGCCTGCACGCCTTCCTGAGCGCCGCCATAGACCGCGGTGACGAAGGGGCGGGCGATGAGCACCGCATCGGCACCCAGGGCCAGAGCCTTGAACACGTCCATGCCGGAGCGGATGCCACCGTCCACAAAGACCTTCATCTTGCCGCCCACAGCGTCCACAATGGCGGGCAGGACCTCGGCGGTGGCGGGGCACTGATCCAGCACACGGCCGCCGTGGTTGGAGACGATGATACCAGCGGCACCGGCTTCCAGTGCCTTTTCCGCACCCTTCACCGTCATGATGCCCTTGAGGATAAAGGGCTTGCCTGCCATGGCAGCGATGTCCTTGAGCTGATCCACGGTCTTGCTGCCGGCGGGGGGAGTCATCCCCTTCAGGAAAGGCAGACCGGCGGCGTCAATGTCCATGGCGATGGCGCAGGGATCAGCGGCCTTTACCAGGTCCATCTTCTGCCGGACGGTTTCCAGATTCCAGGGCTTCACAGTAGGAACACCGCAGCCGCCGTTGGCCCTTAGTGCCTCGGCTGTGGCTTCCATAACAGCGGGGTTGGTGCCGTCACCGGTGAAGGCGATAATACCAGCATTGGCGCAACCCTCTACCAGAACATTATTGTAGCTCAGGTCATCGTGCTTATCGCTGTAGTGCAGCGTCACGGCGCCCACAGGGCCTGCCATCACAGGGATCGCCAGCTTGTGGCCGAAGAAATCATAAGAGGTGTCCACATCACCGTTTTCGCAGATGGTGTCCATATTGACGCACAGCTCCTGCCATTTCTGGTAGTTGCGGATGGCGCCGGTGCCCAGACCCTTGGCACCGGGACCGGGGACCGTGTTTTTGCAGGCGAGGCCGTTGCACACAGGGCAGGCGTGGCATTTGCCCATGCAGGTCCGGGCCTGCTCCAAAACTTCCTGATAAGTCATTGCAGTTTCCTCCTGAATCGTATAGCTTTGTAAAAATCCCGTTAAAGATCAAACATATTCCCGATTGGCCTCATTTTACAGCAGGCGGCAGAAAAATACAAGTCGGTAAAATGTTGAGAGCGGCGGAACTTTTTGGCGGGAATTTCGTCTATATAAGTAGAAGAGCGGCACGACCGCTGAAAAGGAGGAAGCGCTATGAAAAGAAGGTTATTTGTCTGTTTTCTTGCACTGACCATGCTCCTGAGCCTGACTGCCTGCGGAGCCGCCAGCAAAACTGCGGCTTCCAGCGCCAACAGCCGCCCTGCGGATACTGTCTCCGCGACAGAGGAGAAGGGATATTTCGACGCTGAGACCAACGGCGGTTATGACGACGAGGGCCGGGACAGCGGAGGAAGTGTTCTGGAAAACCAGAAGATCATCTACACCGGAGACATCAATCTGGAAACCACGGCGTTTGACGAGACCGTTAAGGCGCTGGCAGCGCTGGCGGAGGTCAAGGGCGGCTATCTGGAGAGCAGCACCGTAGGCGGCGGGAGCCGGGGCTACCGGTGGGCGGATTATACCGTCCGGGTGCCCTCCGCTCAGTTTCAGGGCTTTCTGGATCAGGCCGGGGAGCTTGCCCATGTGACGTGGCGGAACACCAATTTGGAAAACATCACAGAGACCTATTATGACACGGCGGGCCGCCTGAAGACCCAGCAGATCAAGCTGGAGCGGCTGCAAAAGCTGCTGTCCCAGGCGGAAAACATGGAGGACATCATCACCATTGAGTCCGCCATTTCCGAAACAGAGTGGAATATCGAGGACCTTTCCGGCACCCTGCGGCACTATGACGCGCTGGTGGACTTCGCCACCATCAACGTCCATGTGTCGGAGGTCTATAAGTATTCCGACACGGAGGAACTGCCGGAGAATTTCGGAGATCGCCTGAGCAGCGCTATGAGCCGGGGCTGGCATTCCTTTGTGAACGGCATGGAGGACTTCGCCGTGGCGCTGGCGTACAGCTGGATGTGGCTGATCCTGTGGGCGGTCATCATCGTGACGGCGGTGGTCATTCTGCGGAAGATCCGGCGGCGGAACGGGACGAAAAAACCGCTGTTCAAGAAGAAAAACGATGTAAAACCGGATGACAAGTCCGGTGATACCTGATAGACTAAAGGCAGCGGGAGACCGCTGCCTGAGACTGTCGATAAAGTAGTAAATTCTCCGCGACGGTAAGGTAGGGCAGCCGTTAGCGGCTATGCCGCTCTACGGATGCCGCATACCCCTTGCGGGTAAAGGGTGTGCGCGGGAAACCCAAGAAGGGGAAACGGGCGAAGCGCCGCCAGCGGCGGATAAAGCGAGCCTGTTTCGAGGAAGGCCCCCGGTTTTCGGGGGCAAAGCACACGGAAACCGGCTGGGCCGACGGTGTATTCCTGCACCATGCGGGGAGAAAAGACTTTTTCGACACGCTGAGGCAGCGGGAGACCGCTGCCTTTTCTGATATTTTAGGAGGGATCGTTATGAAGCTGACCTGGCTGGGACACGCCTGTTTTCTTTTGGAGGAGGACGGCTATCGCATTGTATTGGACCCGTATACCGGCGTGGCGGGGTATCCGCCTTTGCACATACAGGCCCACGCCGTTTTTTGCAGCCATGGCCATTTTGATCATCACGCCACAGACTGCGTGGAACTGCTGCCGGAGCGGGAAAGTCCGTTTGCGGTCCGGGAGGTGGAGACCTTTCATGATGACCGGGGCGGTGCGCTGCGGGGGACCAACACGGTCCGGATTTTTACAGCCGGCGGCCTGTCTGTGGCCCATCTGGGCGATCTGGGGCACCAGCTGACGGCGGAGCAGGCGGCGGCCATCGGCCCGGTGGACGCCGTGCTGGTGCCGGTCGGGGGTGTTTACACAGTGGATGCCGCCGGAGCAAAGGCGGTGTGCGATGCGCTGCATCCTCGCTGCGTGGTGCCCATGCACTACCACCACGCGCCCTACGGCCTGACGGAGGTGGACAGCGTGGAGCCGTTTCTGGAGCTGTGGCCCGCGGAGGAGGTCCACCATCTGCAAGGGGCGGCGTTTGAGCTGACCGAGCAGACTGCCGGGGTCATGGTTCCTTCGTTTTGAAGAATAGCTCTTGACAAAACCATGAATACTATGTAATATAGTTTTGAAAACTATATTACACGGCAATGAGGTGATCGTATGGTACAGAACAGACAGGTGACCCTGTTAGGGGATTCCATCTTGAAGGGAATTCAGGTAGATCTGGGTGACCGGCGCTATCGTACTCATAATGAGATCAATGTGGAGGCACTGGAATCGGAATTTCAGCTTTCCATTCATAATGACGCGCACTTTGGAGCCACGGTCCGCAAGGGCAGCCGCTTGCTGGACCGGATGCTGGCCCGGAAACTGCCCTGCGACATGATGGTGATGGACTTCGGCGGCAATGACTGCGACTTCCGTTGGAAGGAGATCGCGGAGGACCCCACGGGGGACCATCAGCCCAACGTGCCGCTGCCAGAATTTGTGGAGCTGTACCGGGAGATGATCCGGCGGGTACGGAGCCACGGTATCCGGCCCATCCTTACCAACCTGCCGCCGCTGGACAGCGAGCGCTTTTTCAACTGGTGGTGCGGAGATCTGGACAAAGAGGCTGTGATGCGCTGGCTGGGAGACGTGGGCAACATCTACGTCTGGCAGGAGCGGTATTCCCGTGCGGTGGAGCGTCTGGCCCGGGAGGAAAATGTGCCGCTGGTGGATGTCCGTGGAGCCTTTTTGGACTACGGCCATCTGGAGCAGACCCTCTGCGCCGATGGTACCCACCCCAACACCGTCGGTCAGGGCTTGATCACAAAGGCGTTTCAGGATTTTGGCCGGGGGCTGCGGCTGGCCGGTCAGACCGTCTGACAGAAGGACAAAAATACGGGTCGGTTTTGAAAACCGACCCGTATTTTTTACAGCTTTTTGAAGATGTGGATGCGGAAGGATGCCTGACAGTCCAGATTTTCCAACGCTTCCATCCGCTCTACGCCCGCCTTGGGGGTTTTCCAGCAGTAGGGCGTCATACGGAAGAGGGATTGGATATCCGCCTGATTTGCCAGATGGAGGGTGAAATCCACCGGAACGATGGCCTCATAGGTGAAGCCCTCGTAGGGAGTTTCTTTTTCCTCGTTGGGGTAGGGCGCATCGTAGAGGACCCGCTTCAGCTCCCACAGATGGTCGGCGCCGGGTACCACATAGAGAAAATGGCCTCCGGGCTTCAGGACCCGGCGGAATTCGTCAATGGCCAGGGGGGAGAAGCAGTCCAGCAGCAGGTCTGCCGTTTCATCCGCAAAGGGAAGATGATAGCAGGAGGCCACTGCGAATTCCACCTGCTTTTCCCGTTTGGCGGCCAGCCGGAGGATAGATTTGGAGATGTCGATACCGGCTATAGCGGGCGTTTTCCCGGCGGCAGTCAGGGCTGCCCGGATGCCGGCAGTGTAGTACCCCTCTCCGCAGCCGGCATCCAAAATCACCGGATGCTCGCCCACAAGCGGCAAAATCTGGCTACAAAGCGTATTTAAGAGCGGCATATAATACTCTTTGGATAGGAAATCCCGGCGGGCTGCCGACATAGCCTTGTCATCGCCGGGATCGGCGGAGTGCTTCTGATTGGGGGGCAGCAGATAGGTGTAGCCCTCCTTGGCGATGTCATAGCTGTGTCGGTCAGCGCAGCGGTAGACCCGTTCCTCCCGGTCCAGCGGACCGCCGCAGACAGGACAGCGGAACAGAGATTTCATACGATCCCTCCTATGCGTTCAGATCTTGGGTCACGTCATGGATCCACTTGCCGCTGCGGATCCGGTGCAGGCCGAAGGGAACCTTCAAAGCGGATTCCGTGGCCATGATGAAGCAGAAGATGGCGATGGGAGCGTGGAGTACCAGCCCCAGCAGCACCAGCAGCGGCAGGGTGAAGCACCACAGGGGGAGAACGTCGATCAGCATGGCGATCCGCACATCGCCGCCTCCCCGGAGAACGCCCACAATGCCGGTGGTGGCAAAGGCGTGGAGCGGGGCAGAGATGGAGTAGCAGATCATCATGGTCACGCAGAGAGACGCTGAGGCGGCGGTCATGGAGAACAGAGGCAGCACGTGGGGCTTCAGCACGAGCCAGAACAGCAGCTGCTCCGCTATTGCGACACCAAAGCCGGTGCAAAAGGCCACAAAGGTCAGGGCCTGACCAATGGGATAGGCGTTTTTGCCGCCCATGCCCACCTCCTTGCCGACGATCACGGCGGCCGCCGCTGCCACGCCGAAGATGGCTACCGTCACCATCTTGTCGATGTTGCCTGCCACGGTATAGGCGGAGATCAGGTCTGTGTTGCCCGCCATGTGGCCCATGATGACGGTGTAGAGTGAGGTGCCGGTACCCCAGAGAGTCTCGTTCAGCAGCACCGGCGTGGAGAATTTCACAAAGCTGCGGAAGGTGGCCTTGCCGGGCCGGAGAATACAGGCGGGCATCAGGGGCATCTGCTTGCAGCGCAGGGCGTAGACAAGGGAAATGACAAATTCCACCACACGGGAGGAGAAGGTGGCGATGGCGGCGCCGGTGATCCCCAGTGCGGGCAGACCCAGCTTGCCGAAGATCAGAATGTAGTTGCCTACGGTGTTGCAGACGGTGGAAATGGCGAATACCGTCATGCCGAAGCGGGGATTCTCAATGCTCTGCTGCATACCGATGTAGATGGAGGAGAGGGAGTTGAGAATATAGGAGAAGCCCACGATGCGGATGTAGGAGGTGCCCAACTCCACCAGACGGGCATTGTCGGTAATGAGCATCAGCACCTGTCGGGGGAACAGACCCATGGTCAGAGCGCAGAGGGTGGAAATGCCTCCTGCCACAAAGAAGCCGATGCCCATGACCCGGTTGATGGATTCCCGATCTCCCCGACCCCAGAACTGGCTGATGAGCACGCGGGAGCCGCTTTGCAGACCGAAAACGATGAGCTGGATGATATAGATGGGTACATTGGCCACGGTGACGGCGGACATCTGCTCCTGACCGACCAGACCCACCATGAAGGTGTCCATGAAGCCAAGAGAGGTGGTGATGAGGTTCTGAAGGACCACTGGCAGAGCCAGTGTAAAGACCCGGCGGTAGAAGCCGGGCTCCCGGCGAAGATAGCTGAAATTCATAAAATGAAATTCCTTATTCAGAATAATAAATGGAATCCATGTTTTGTCAGGGCGTGTACCTGACAAAACATACTTTGCGGTTCACAAGTGTGCGAGCGTAGCGAGCTCTCCAGAGGGGCGTCTCTTGCAGCTTTGCGGCAATTCACCTTCTGCATAGCAGTGAACCGTGTGGGGAATTCTCAAGGGGGAGTCTGCTCCCCCTTGATATTTTATAGCTTTATAGCATGGGCATCCGGTGATCGTGATGATTCCGGAGGGCCTCCGCACAGGCGTCGATCTCGGCGAAGGTGGTCTCGGGGCCGAAACTCAGCCGGATGACACCGGCAGCCACCCGCTTAGGCAGGCCCAGAGCCGACACGACCTGACTGGACTTTCCGTGATGACAGGCGGAGCCGGCGGAAATGCAGATGCCCTGACTGCCCAGGTCCGTGACCACGTTCTGGCTGGGCCAGCCCGCCATGGAAACAGACAGGACATGGGGGGCTTTGCCGTCCCCGATAATCTGGAGGTCCGGAATGGCCGTCAGCTTTTCCACGGCGTAGGCCTTGACCTCAGCCATGTGATGCAGTTTGTCCTCCAAATGGTCCCAACGCAGCTCCACCGCTTTGGCGAAACCCGCGATTTGGGCGGTGGCCTCCGTGCCGGAGCGCAGGCCCATTTCCTGACCGCCGCCGGGCAGCAGGGGCCGGGGATTCCGCACCCGGGGGCCGATGTACAGGGCGCCGATGCCCTTGGGGGCGCCGATCTTATGGCCGGAGAGGGTGATGAAGTCTGCCCCCAAAGTTTTGGCGGAGAAGGGGACTTTCAAAAAGCCTTGGACCGCGTCGGTGTGGAGCAGGGTTTTTTCATTGACGGCCTTCAAACCCTTGGCGATGTCTGCAATGGGATAGATGCTGCCCAGCTCGTTGTTCACCATCATCACGGACACCAGCGCCGTGTCCGGCCGCACCGCCGCCAGAACGGATTCGGCGGAAATGTCGCCGTTTTGATCCGGCAGGATGGTCGTGACCTCCCAGCCCTCCTGCTCCAGCTGCTGGCAGCAGTTGAGGACGGCGTGGTGCTCCACGGCGGTGGTGACGATGTGGCGGCCCACATGGCGGTTCTGCCAGCAGGCGGCCCGGATGGCCCAGTTGTCACCCTCGGTGCCGCAGGAGGTAAAGAAAAGCTGGTTTGCTTCGCAGCCTACGGCTTTGGCGATCACAGCCCGCCAATCCTCCACGCTGCGGCGCATTTCCTGTCCGAAGGGATATTGTGCGTTGGGGTTGGCGTACTGTTCTGTCAGCACGGTGTACATGGCGTCCGCCACAGCCTTGGGGACCGGCGTGGTGGCGGCGTGGTCCAGATAGATCATAGCGCAGACCTCCCGTTTTTTCA
>OIXA01003547.1_pt1 | contig 16188 bp, 15 predicted proteins | sample 1587721 | NCBI WGS metagenome assembly OIXA01 (sample SAMEA3888900, study PRJEB22519) | human gut metagenome | biome: human gut; feature: human-associated habitat; material: faeces | place: Denmark | collected 2013 | reverse complement strand
GAAAAACTCGGCCTGCCGATCGACCAGATCGCGGTCATCGGCGACCAGATCTACACCGATGTGTTCGGCGGCAACCGCGCCGGTGCGCTGACCTGCTATGTTGAGACGCTTGACCGCCGTTTTTTCTGGATCAACGTCCGCTATCAGCTTGAGCGCGGCTTTATTGCGCGCGGACGGCGCAGAATGGAGGCGAGACGCCATGACTGAGCCCCGTTTCGGCCCTGCCGGAAATTCCGAGTCCTTCGCAGCCGCCGGCTTCAAGAAAAGCGAGGACGCTCCCGCATGGCTCGCGCAGATGGGCCTTACCGCCTTCGAGTATCAGTGCGGCCGCGGCGTGCGCTGCGGCGAGGAGACCGCGCTGAAGATCGGCGCGGCGGCAAAGCAGCACGGCATCCGCATGAGCATCCATGCGCCGTACTTCATCAACCTCTCCTCCGAGGAGAGCGAACGCATGGAGAAAAATGTCGGCTATGTACTCGAGACCGCCCGTCTCGCCGTGCCGCTCGGCGCGACGCGCATGGTCGTCCACTGCGGCGGTCAGGGCAAGCTGACGCGCGACCGCGCTATGCGAAATTCTCACGCGAACGTAAAAAACATCCTGCGTGCGCTCGATGAGGCGCATCTCACCGGCTGCACGGTCTGTCTCGAGACCATGGGCAAGAAGAGCGTGCTCGGCACGGCGGAGGAGGTCTATTACGATCCCCGCCACCCCTATACCAAAGGGCTGCTGCGTTCGCTTCCGGCGCTGGCCAAGCGCCACGGGGCGCTGCACACCATTCCCGGCATGCCGCCCACCCTCATCGACCCGCCGGAGGGCGACGCCTTCGCCTGCCGCAATCCCCAGGCGCTGGCCATCGACTACCAGCAGCAGCCCCCCATGTTCCCCGTCAGCGATACCCACTACGCGGCCACGTGGCTGCTGGATCCCAGAGCGCCCCAGCTGGCGCCCTTGCCGGAAGGAGAAGAGCACTATGTCTGATATCCTGCTGGACGTGCAGCACCTGACCCACTGCTTTCCCCTGCCGGGCAGGCAGACGCTTCGGGCGGTGAATGATGTGTCCTTCCAGCTGAAGCAGGGCGAGATATTGGGACTGGTGGGGGAGAGCGGCTGCGGCAAATCCACCGTGGCCCGCTGCATCATGAACGTGTACCGTCCCACGGCGGGGCATATCTATTATGACGGCATCGACACCTGCGACGCCGCCCAGTACCGTGCCAACCGCCGCCGGTTGGAGGCGGAGCGTCAGCTGATCTTTCAGGACTCCACCTCCAGCCTGAATCCCCGGATGACGGCGGCGGAGATCATCGCCGAGCCCATGGCCATTCACCATATGAAGCCGCCCCGGGGCAGTCTGCGGGCAGAAGCCGCCTTTCAGCTGTACTACGTGGGCATGGAGGAGAGCTATCTGGACAAGTATCCGCCGGAGCTGTCCGGCGGCCAGCGCCAGCGTGTGGCCATCGCCCGCGCTCTCGCCATGGAGCCGAGGCTGCTGGTGGCGGACGAGCCGGTGGCGGCGCTGGACGTGTCCATTCAGGCCCAGATCATCAATCTGTTTTCCCATCTGCGGCAGGAGCACGGGTTCTCCATCCTGTTCATCGCCCATGACCTGTCCATGGTGGAGTACCTGTGCGACCGGGTGGGGGTCATGTACCGGGGCAAGCTGGTGGAGCTTGGCCCCACCGAGACAGTGTTCGCTCATCCCCGGCATGACTATACCAAAGCGCTGCTGTCGGCTATCCCGCTGCCCGACCCTATTCGGGAGCGCCAGCGCCGGCGGCTGGATTTCGACGCCATGACCTTCCGCCGGGACGGCGTGATGGGGGAGGTCGAGCCGGGACACTTTGTCCTGACAGGAGAGGAGGACGGCCAATGAGAGAGAACATCCCTCTGCTGATCGCAAAAAAAGTCCTGATCTTCCTTGTCAGCGTGTGGCTGCTGTCGCTGGCGGTGTTCTGCATGGCCCGTCTCGCCCCCGGTGATCCTCTCAGCGCCTATTACGGCGAGCGGGTGGAGAAAATGTCCGTGGCGGAAAAGACGGAGGCCCGGACAAAGCTGGGACTGGACGAGCCGCTGCTGGAGCAGTACGGCGTGTGGCTGAAAAACGCCCTCCACGGCGATTTCGGTATCTCCTATAAGTACAAGCAGCCGGTGATGGAGGTCATCGTCCAGCGGGCAGGCAACACGCTGCTGCTGGGTGGCGTGGGCTTTGTGCTGACCTTTTTGGGCGCGCTGGGGCTGGGGCTTCTGTGCGCGTGGTACGAGGATCGCTGGGTGGACAAGCTGCTGTGCCGGTTGGGCACGGTGATGAGCTGTATTCCGGAATTCTGGCTGTCCATGATTCTGATCCTGATTTTCTGTGTCTCGCTGCGGTGGCTGCCCAGCAGCGGCGCTTATGCCATCGGCCACGCCGACGATGTGGGCGACCGGATCGTGCATCTGATCCTGCCCATGGCGGTGGTGCTGGCGGGGCACCTGTGGTACTACGCTTACATGGTGCGCAGCCGCCTTCTGGAGGAGGTGCGCTCCGACTATGTGCTGATGGGCCGTGCCACGGGGCTGAGCCGCCGCCGTCTGCTGCTGCGGCACTGTCTGCCCAACAGCCTGCCGGCGTATTTCAGTCTGATGGCTATCTCTGTGCCCCACGTGCTGGGGGGAACCTACATCGTGGAAACGGTGTTCAGCTATCCGGGGCTGGGCGCGCTGTCCTTCGAAAGCGCCCGCTACGCCGACTATAACCTGCTGATGGTGCTGTGTATCCTCACCGGTGCGCTGGTGATCCTGTGCAGCATGATCGCCCAGGGCATCAACCAGCGGATCGACCCCCGGCAGCGGGCTTCTCAGGGGGAGGTGACGGCGCTGTGACGGATCAGGAGTTGTTTTCCGTGGTGGGCATTCTGCCGGAAAAGACGCCCGCCGCTCTGCCCAAGCGGCGGCGGAAGCTGCCGCTTGTCCCCCTTGCCGTGCTGGCGGTGATCGTGCTGGGTTGCCTGTGCGCGCCGCTGCTGACGGGCCGCGACCCCGCCTATATGGATCTTGCCAACTGCGCCGCCGCGCCGTCGGGGCAATTCTGGTTCGGCACCGACACCATGGGCCGGGATATCTTCGCCTGCATCTGGTACGGTGGCCGGGTATCACTGGCAGTGGGATTTTTGGCCGCCGCCGTGTCCACGGTCATCGCCGTGGTGTACGGAGCCGTCAGCGGCATGGCAGCGCCGTGGCTGGACACGGCCATGATGCGCCTGACCGAGCTGCTGGGCAGCGTACCGTCGCTGCTGCTGGTGCTGTTCTTGCAGGCCATTCTGGGCACTGCCAATGTGCTGAGCCTGTCGCTGGTGATCGGCGTCACCGGCTGGTGCGCCATGGCCAAGGTGGTGCGTACCGAGGTGCGCCAGCTGCGGCACAGCGGCTATGTCATTGCCTGCCGCTGCATGGGCGGCAGCTTCCACCGGGTGCTGTGGCGGCATCTGGCCCCCAACTTCGTGTCCTCTATCCTGTTTATGGTGGTCATGAGTGTGTCCACCGCCATCGCGGCGGAGTCCACCCTCAGCTTTCTGGGCATGGGTCTGCCGCTGGATATTATCTCCTGGGGCAGCATGCTGACCCTTTCCCAACAGGCGCTGAACCGTGGCGCGTGGTGGATCATCGTGATCCCCGGCGCGTTTCTGGTGGCGGTGCTGGTGTGCGTCACCGCCATCGGCGGGTGGCTGCGCCGGGCCTTTGACAGAAGGCAGAGCAATTTGTAACGCTTCGCTTGTCAAAAAGGGCTATGCCCTTGCAGCTTTTTCAATAGACGCAAGCCGGGCAGCCTTGCAAGGCCGCCCGGCTTGCGCTATAATAGAGGAAAAACGGAAAGGGGCAATACAATATGGGACGTGACCGTTGGTATAAGGACATGGTGTTCTATCAGATCTGGCCGCGCAGCTTCAAGGATGGCGACGGCGACGGTATGGGCGACTTGCAGGGCGTGTACGAAAAGCTGAACTACATCAAGAGCCTTGGGGTGGACGGCATCTGGTTCTCGCCGCTGTATCCCTCGCCGGGCGCGGACTGCGGGTATGATATCTCCGATTACCGGGATATTGCGGCGGAGTTCGGCGGCATGGAGTGGTTCAAGAAGGTGCTGGAGGGCGCTCACGCCCGGGGCATGAAGGTCATTATGGATCTGGTGGTGAACCACACCAGCGACGAGCACGAGTGGTTCCAGAAGTCCCGCCGCCGCATCGCCCCCTACACCGATTACTACATCTGGCGCAAGGAGAAGCCCGACGGCAATCTACCCAACAACTGGGACAGCGTGTTCGAGGGCAAAGCATGGCAGTGGGACGAGCTGCGGCAGGAGTATTATCTCCACCTGTTCGCCGTGAAGCAGCCGGATCTGAACATGGATAACCCGCTGGTGCGGCAGGAGGTAAAGGAGATCCTGCGGTTCTGGCTGGAGCTGGGGGTGGACGGCTTCCGAGAGGACGTCATCACCTTTATCTCCAAGAAGGATGGACTGCCGGACGACCGGCTCATGCCTGCGGCACGGGGTATCCGCCACTATAACCACGGCCCCCATGTCCACGAGTATCTGGAGGAGTTCAAGCGGGACGTGCTGGATCACTACGACTGCGTGACGCTGGCGGAGGCTCCCATGGTCAGTCCCCGTCAGGCACTGAAATACATCGACGAAAAGCGGGGCCAGATGGACATGATGATCCAGTTCCAGAGCATGTGCGCCGACTGCCTGTATACCGACTATGCCCACACTGCCTTTTCCCTGCGGCGGCTGAAGCGGGTGTGGGATCTGTGGCAGCGGAAGCTGCGGGGCAAGGCGTGGAACATGCTGTATCTGGAGAATCACGACCATCCCCGCGTCATCTCCCGCTACGGCAGCGAGCAGTACCGGGAGCAAAGCGGCAAGGCGCTGGCGGCGGCCTATCTTTTCCAGCAGGGCACGCCCTTTGTCTATCAGGGGCAGGAGATCGGCATGACCAACTGGCGGCCTGCCCATACCGATATGTATGAGGACGTGCAGAGCCGCAACTTCATGCCCCATCTTCCGGAGAAGGTGCGGCTGCGTTGGCTGTGGCTGGGCAGCCGGGACAGCGCCCGCACCCCCATGCAGTGGGACGATACGGTCAACGCCGGGTTTACCGCCGGAACGCCGTGGTTCTACGTCAACGACAACTACCGGGAGATCAACGTGGAGGCCCAGGAGCACGATCCCGATTCGCTGCTGAATTTCTACCGCCGTGCCATCGCTTTGCGGAAGCGGCTTCCGGTGGTGCGGGAGGGCAAGTACCGGGATTGCTGTCCGCTGGCGGGGAGCCTTTACCTGTACACCCGCGAGATGAAGGGCCAGCGGCTGCTGGTGGCCTGCTCCTTTACAGAGCGGCCCCTGGTGGTGACGCCGCCTAAGGGGTACGACTTCTCCAAGGGCCGTCTGGTGCTGCAGAACTATCCGGTGGCCGACCCGGCCATCCCGTTCCAGACAAGACCCTATGAGACGAGGGTGTATCTGTTCGAGGAGTGAAGGGGCATCAAGCCTCCTCTTGTGTAAGGGGAGGTGGCGCGAAGCGCCGGAGGGGTTGACGGTGACGAACCAATCCCCCAGTCACGGCTTACGCCGTGACAGCCCCCTTTACACAAAGGGGCCTTAGGTGCCGTAGCACCCCACTCAACGCTCCGTCGGTTGCGGAAAACCGCCCTGCTTGCTACCATGAAGGCGGAGGTGATCCCATGGATCGAGAAATGTTGGGCAGATTCATCGCCCAGAGACGGAAAGAACGGAACATGACCCAGCGGGAGCTGGCGGAGAAGCTGCACGTGACGGACAAGGCCGTCAGCAAATGGGAGCGGGGCGCGGGCTGCCCGGATATCTCGCTGCTGGAGCCGCTGGCGGAAGCGCTGGAGCTGAGCGTGGATCAGCTGCTGACCTATCAGACCGCCCCGGAGGAACCGGAAGCGGCGGTGGAGCCTGTCACATCTCCGGCGGTGCAGGCGGTACTGGACCTGACGCTGGAGGAACGCCGTGCCCGTCGGCGCAGACGCTGGTTCATCGCTATGGCGGTAACGCTGAGCCTGATTGTGCTGGCGGTGGTGTATGTATTTCTGAGCAGCCTGCAAGCGCGAGGAGATTTGTTCCGCAACGAAAGCAGCACATCACCCGACGGCAGCATCACCGTGGTGACGTATGCCGGCAGCTTCGGCAATCCGTCGGTCAGGGTAACGAAGCCTGCCGATATGCAGCGCCGCTGGGGCGATGGCAGTGTGAATGCCGGTATGGGCGAATCGTATCCCGATACGAAGATCACCGGCCTGTACTGGTCGTCGGACAGCGCCTATCTGGCCATCGGCCAAAGTGTTCGTGATGAAACGCCCCACCTTGACTGCAAGGTTTGGCATTTCTATCAGGGTACGGATGAGCGGTGGTATGGCGAAGCAGTGGGCAGCATGAGACTCACTCTGGAGCACCTGTGGTATGAGGGGAATGAGGTGCTGAAGGACGCTTTCCCCGCCGTGCAGACGGTGCCGGCCAACGGCTATCCCATTTTTGATGTGACCATCGACGGCTGGGACGGTACGGTGCTGCAGGTGAGATGCACCTACACCGGCACCGACAACGAGGAGCATCAGGTGACGGTATGCTATGACGCCGCGTCCAAGCAGGTAGTATCTGCGGAGTAACATAAAAAATCGGTGATGGCAAAGCCATCACCGATTTTTTATGTCATATAAGCGTTAGTCGATGGAGATCGAGGAGCTCTTGGGCAGCTTCTTGGCGGCCTTGGGGACGCTGATCTGCAGAATGCCGCTTTCAAACTTAGCGCTGATCTGGTCGGGCTCCACATCCTCGCCGACGTAGAAGCTGCGGCTGCAGGCACCGGCGTAGCGCTCCTGACGGATGTACTTGCCCTTCTTGTCGCTCTCGCTCTTGTCCAGACCCTTGGCGGCCTGAATGGTCAGGCAGCCGTTCTTCAGGTCAATGCTGACCTCATCCTTCTTGAAGCCGGGCAGGTCAATGTCCAGCTCGTAGGAATCCTCCGTCTCGCGGACGTCGGTCTTCATCAGGTTCTTGGCGTGCTTGCCGTACAGGGGATCGCGGCCCTGAGGCACCATCATGCCGAAAGGATCAGAAAAGAAATCATCAAACAGATTTTCACCAAAAATGCTAGGCAACATAAGTCATAACCTCCATTCATTTTCCCGGCGGCGTTCCGCCGGCGAAACTCTGTTACCATGACAGATACATATATTTTTGATCTCCGGTGGGGAGCTTTCTTTGCCCTCCCTCAAGGATCGGCTTTATTATAACGCGGATTTTAGCACTGTCAATAGGAGAGTGCTAATGTTCACAAAACATCCGAAGTTCGTTCACAAAATATGCGATTTTTCCCGGAGAGGCCGAAGCAGGGCGGGGAAGGGGGAGCACTTTGCACAATTTCCCGCCATTTCCCCAGAGGAAAATCGGAGGGAAATGCTGTTGTTTTCGACAAAATGCCGTGCTATACTGTCCAATCGCATACGGAATTTTTATAAAAGGAGGGCGCGGCTATGGCACGGGAAAAGCGCGTCATCGAAATGACCACAGGCTCGCTGTGGAAGAATATCCTGCTGTTCAGCCTGCCGCTGATGCTGACGCAGGTGCTGGAGGTGCTGTTTAACCTCAGTGACGTGGCCATCGCGGGAAAGTTCGCCGACTACCGGGCGCTGGGTGCGGTGGGCTCCACCACGCTGCTGGTATCGCTGTTCACGGGACTGCTGATCGGTATCGGCAGCGGCGTCAATGTGGCGGTGGCCCACGGCCTTGGCCTGCGGGATGGGGAGCAGGTGGAAAAGACCGTCCACACCTCGTTCCTGATCTGCGCGGCGGCAGGCATCATCCTGCTGCTGATCTGCAATCTGCTGGCCCGGCCCATGCTGGCGCTGCTGAACACCAAGCCGGAGCTGATCGACGGCGCGACACTGTATTTGAAGATCTACGCCTTCGGCATGCCCGCCATGGCGCTTTATAACTTCGGCAACGGCGTGCTCAGCGCCACCGGCGATACCAAGCGCCCCCTCATCTACCTGTCGGCGGCGGGTGTGGTGAACGTGGCGCTGAACCTGTTCTTCGTCATCCAGTGCCACATGGCGGCGGACGGCGTGGCGCTGGCCAGCGTCATCGCCCAGTACCTGTCGGCGCTGCTGATCGTGCTGCACCTGCTGCGGCGTGGTGACGAGTGCCGTCTCAGCTGGCGGAAGCTGCGGTTCCACCCCCAGGCCAGCCGCCGCGTGCTGGCCATCGGCATTCCCACCGGCTTGCAGAACGCCATTTTCGCCATCGCCAACCTGTTTGTGCAGGTGGGCGTCAACTCCTTTGACGCGGTAATGGTGTCCGGCAACTCCGCCGCCGCCAACGCCGACACCCTGATCTTTAATATGATGGCCGCCTTTTACACCGCCTGCGCCACCTTCGGCAGCCGCAACTGGGGCGCGGGCAACAACGACCGCATTCTGAAAAGCTACCGCATCAGCATGTGCTACGCCGCCATCGTGGGCGGCGTGGCGGGCGGCTTGCTGCTGCTGTTCGGACGGGAGTTCCTGTCCCTGTTCGCCAACGAGCCGGAGGTCATCGACGCAGGTATGCAGCGTCTGCGGATCATGGGGTTCTCCTTCGTGGTGGCCCCGTGGATGGATGCCAGCATCGACGCGTCCCGCAGTATCGGCCGCAGCGTGGTGCCCACCATCATCGTGATCCTGGGCTCCTGTGTGTTCCGGGTCATCTGGGTGTATACCATCTTCACCTATTTCAAGACCATACCGTCTTTGTATCTGCTGTATATCTTCTCCTGGGCCATTACCGGCACGGCGGAGTACTTCTACTTCCGCGCCAGCTACCGCAAGCACGTGCTGCGGGGCGTGTAAATAATAAGAAATCCCGGCCAAAGGCCGGGATTTCTTATTATTTCTCTATCACATGCACATTCAAATGGTCATAGGTCATCTCCACGCCGTGGCGGGCAAAGGCGTCCCGCAGGTTCTCCCGCACCGCGAAGTAGACCCGCCAGTAGTCCGCTACCGACGCCCAGCAGCGGACGGAGTATTCGATGGCGCTGTTGCCGTAGTTGACCAGCTGCACCTCCGGCACGGGAGCGGACAGCACGCCGGGCACGGCGGCCACCGCCTCCAGACAGGCGGCCTTTACCGTCTCCGTGGGCGCGTCGTAGGAGGCGCTTACGCTGTGGACGATGCGCCGCCGTCCCAGCGCGGTGTAATTGGTTACGCGGGAGGAGGACAGCGCTTTGTTGGGCTGCATGATGGTCTGGCCGTCATAGGCCTCGATCTTCGTGTGGTTCAGGGTGATCTCACGGACGACGCCCTCCACGCCGTCCACCTCGATGGTGTCGCCGATGGAGAAGGGGTGGGAGGACAGAATCACCAGTCCCCCGGCCACGTTGCCCAGAATGTCCTCCGCCGCCAGCGTCACGCCCAATGTCACCACCGACATCAGCGCCGTCAGCGACGTGGTGTTGATGCCCAGCGCTCCGGCGGTGATGATGGCCGTCAGCAGGTACAGCACGGCCTTGACGGCGGTGCGGATGATTTTTTGCAGCCGTTCGTTGAGCTTCTGTGCCCGGCCCAGCAGCCGTGTGACCAGCTTCATCACCAGCCGCACCACCACCAGACAGACCAGCAGCGTCAAAATCGCCGACAGGATGTGCCCTACGGTAAACCCGCCCAGCGACGTATTCAGAACTTTGGAAACAGTCAGATCTTCCATTGCGGTATCCTCCCGGAAAAAAACGGTTATATGCAGTATAGCAGGCTTGTCCCCGTTTTGCAAACCCCGGGGAGAACTTCACAGAAAGTTTACCGTTGGCCTTCTTGACAACAGAGAGTATCATCACTATAATTCTTCCAATAATAGCAATTGGTATGAAAATAAGGAAAGGAGAAACGGTATTATGAAAGAGGTCAAGACCCCGAAAAAACCGCTGCTTTTTTACTACGCCGTTGCCCTGCTGGTGCTGTTTCTGTTCAACCTGCTGGCTATGCCCTGGTTGGCGGAGCATCAGATCAAGGATGTGGACTACAACACCTTTGTGTCCATGACGGAGAAGAAGGAGATCGGTCAGGTGGAGATCCAGCAGCAGGATAACCGCATCCTGTTTACCTCCACTGACGGCAAGACCATCTACAAGACCGCCATGGTGCCCGACGACGGACTGGTGCAGCGCCTGCTGGACGCCGGGATCTCCACCACCGGCGAGGAGATCCAGCAGACCTCGCTGCTGATGAGCATTCTGGGCTGGGTGCTGCCGCTGGTGATCTTCATCGCCGTTGGACAGATCATCTCCCGTAATCTCATGAAGAAGATGGGCGGCGGAAGCAATTCCCTGACGTTCGGCATGGGGAAATCCAATGCCAAGGTCTACGTCCAGTCCACTGAGGGCATCAAGTTTGCCGACGTGGCAGGCGAGGATGAGGCCAAGGAGAACCTGCAGGAGATCGTCAATTACCTCCACGACCCCGGCCAGTACCAGACCATCGGCGCGCATATGCCCAAGGGCGTGCTGCTGGTGGGCCCTCCGGGCACCGGCAAGACCATGCTGGCCAAGGCGGTGGCAGGCGAGTCCCACGTGCCGTTCTTCTCCATGTCCGGCTCGGAATTCGTGGAGATGTTCGTGGGTATGGGCGCCAGTAAGGTGCGCGACCTGTTCAGTCAGGCCAAGGAGAAGGCGCCCTGCATCGTGTTCATCGACGAGATCGACGCCATCGGCCAGAAGCGCAGCGGCGGCGGTCAGTACGGCGGCAACGATGAGCGGGAGCAGACACTGAACCAGCTGCTGACGGAGATGGACGGCTTTGAGGACAACTCCGGCGTTATCATTCTGGCGGCCACCAACCGGCCTGAATCCCTCGACCCGGCGCTGACCCGTCCCGGACGGTTCGACCGCCGCGTTCCCGTGGAGCTGCCCGACCTGAAGGGCCGCGAGGAAATTCTGAAGGTACACGCCAGAAAGATCAAGGTGGCGGAGGATGTGGACTTCAGCGTGGTGGCCCGCATGGCCTCCGGCGCTTCCGGCGCGGAGCTGGCCAACATCGTCAACGAGGCGGCGCTCCGTGCCGTCCGTGACGGCCGCAAGCTGGTGACGCAGGCCGACCTGGAGGAGAGCATCGAGACCGTCATCGCCGGCTATCAGAAGAAGAACGCCATCCTCACCGACAAGGAGAAGTGGATCGTGTCCTATCACGAGATCGGCCACGCCCTTGTGGCGGCGCGGCAGACCCACTCCGCCCCGGTGCAGAAGATCACCATCATCCCCCGCACCTCCGGCGCGCTGGGCTATACCATGCAGGTGGAGGAGGGCAACCACTACCTGATGAACAAGGAGGAGATCGAGAACAAGATCGCCACCCTGACCGGCGGACGTGCCGCCGAGGAGGTGGTGTTCGGCTCCATCACCACCGGCGCCAGCAACGATATCGAGCAGGCCACCAAGCTGGCCCGCGCCATGCTGACCCGCTACGGCATGAGCAAGGAGTTCGGTATGGTGGCGCTGGAGACCGTCACCAACCAGTATCTGGGCGGCGACGCGTCCCTTGCCTGTTCGCCGGAGACCCAGACCAAGATCGACCAGCTGGTGGTGGAGCAGGTGGAAAAGGCCCATCAGAAGGCGCTGGACATCCTGCAGAACGACCGGGCCAAGCTGGACGAGCTGGCCAAGTACCTCCACGAAAAGGAGACCATCACCGGCGAGGAGTTCATGCGCATCCTCAACGGCTGACGGCGGCAATGACAATCATACAAAAAGCTGTCCCGACCATTGGCCGGGACAGCTTTTTGTATGATGGGAAAGAAAATCACGAATGGCAGGTGTGGGCCTTGGGCGGCTCCTGATGCATCTCGTGCTCCTTGCCGGTGATGACCTCCGGCACGATTTTGATGACCTGCGCGGGGCAGTGCGCCATGGCCTGATCGAAGCGCCCCATACCCTTGGGGTCAAAGGCGGTGCACAGCAGCAGCATGGCCTTCATCTTTTCGCCCTCGTCCGTCACCACCTGGGCGCGGCCCCGGAACATGGCGCTACGGTAGGCGGTGGTGAACTGGTTGGGCAGCAGCGTGGCGGTGGATACCGCCGTAACGCATACCGGCGCGCCGTTCTTCAGCAGCTCCCACCGCTCGCCGGCCCCGGCGCAGTGGAAGTACAGCGCGTTGTACACCTCATCGCCGATGATGTTCACCGGGGTGGCGTAGGGCGTGCCGTCCGGGCATACCATGGACACGGTGGAATAGATGGAGTTCTTCAGCACCTCCCAGGCAAAAGCGGCGTCCCGTTCACATTCTTTTCTGCGCATGATGTTCGTCCTCCTGATACAGTTCGATAGTATGTTTATTGTGCGGCAAAGTCCTGTGTTTGTCAAGGAAAACAACAGAACGCGCCTTTTGTAAAAAGCTATTTGAAAACACGCCGCATCTGTGATATACTTTTCCTGTAGTATGAGGGAGGCGGTACGTGCTTGCCATCGGTCAATGAAGTGCCGATGGCGTCGATATAGGAGAAATACTATGGCAAAATTATGTAAAAAATGCGGCGCGGAGTTAGATCAGCTGACAGGGAAGTGCCCGGCCTGCGGAACGGAGGAGCAGAGCGCTTCACCAAAGAAACGCAGCCGTGCGGCGCTCTGGGCGGCGGTATGTCTGCTGCTGGCGGTGGTCGGCGTGGGCATTCTGGCCCACCTGGGAATCGTGGATATCCCGTCGGCGGGAAAGCAGGCGGAGCAACCGGATATTCCGCCGCAGACCGCCGCGGAGGACGGTAATCAGGGCGCTGCGGATACGAAAAAAGTCCGCCGTCTGACCCGGATGGACTCTTACGATGAAAGCGACGCTTTGCAGTGGTATCATACATATACCTATGACGCGAAGGGCGAAATGACCGGCGTAACGTCCTATGACGGGCAGGGAAACCAGACCGGCCACGCGGCGCTGAGCGCGGAGATCGGCTACTGGTATCCCAACTGCACGGGCGTAGTCACGGCCCGTGGAAGAACGACGGCGACGGAGGGCAATACGGAGACCGTTACCTATGAAAACGGATACCGCGAGGTCTCTGAGTATGACGCGGACGGGCGCAGGGAAAAGCAGTACCAGTATCCCCGTGGGGAGGAGAGCTTCTTCGCGTATGCCGTTTATGCGTATGACGATGATGGCCTGCTGACAAGGGTGGACACCTATCTTTCCGATGACACGCTGTCCGGCTATGTGGCCTATCAGTATAACGCGGCGGGAAAGCCGCTGAAGGAGACTGCTTGTCTTGCGGACGGCACGGTGGTCAGCGATTCCTCCGCCGTTTACAACGAGTATGGCGAGCTGGCAAGGAAGCATTACTATACCAGCACCGGCCGGCTGGAGAGCTATCACATGTATGAATATGCCGCGATAGACGAAACGGCCTGAAGCAAACAGGCACAACCAGACGAATAGATGGGAGAGAAAGCATGGATAGATTCTGCGGAAAATGCGGCGCAAGGCTGGATGAGCGGACGGGGCTGTGTCCCGTCTGCGACCCGACCGCCGATATTATCAACACGGTGCGTTCACGGGCTGAGGAGGAGACGGTGGTGCCGGAGAGCGATCCGGTGCGTCAAACGGCGGCGCCGCAGCCACAGGGCCAGCCGGTTCGGCGTATGGCCTACTGCGCACGGTGCGGCACAGCTCTTGACGCATGGGGACACTGTCCTGCCTGCGGCTGGACGGCGGTGCAGTCGGTGCAGCAGACCGTGGAGCGGACGGTAAACGGCGGCGGTCAGGACACGCGGCATAAGCAGTACGTCAAGGATGTTTATGAGGAGCCGAAGAAAGAAGACCGGACGACAGACATCCTGAAACGGGCCATCTGCATCGTGGCGGCGCTGATCGTGCTGCTGACGGTGGGGACGGGCGTGCTGGTCTATCTGGACGTGCTGGATATCCCGCCGGTGGCGAAGTTCTATGACGCCATCGGCCTGAAGCCCTATACGAACGGCCAAAACGGCGGCAGTCAGGATCAGCCCCGGCAGGACGCGGCCAATAACGATCTGCCCGCCGGGACGGGACAGGACAACGCGGCGCAGGCGCCCTATACCCAGCAGAGACTGGAGCTGGTCTCGTCGGGCAGCCGGGGTACGCTGACCCTGTCGGAATGGCAGGAGGACGGCACGTGGCGGGAGCTCTGCGCGGTGACGGCCTATCTGGGCGACAACGGCGTTACGTGGAACAAGCGGGACGGCGACAAGGCCACCCCTGCCGGAGAGTTTGATATCCTGTACTACATCGGCATCAATGACCGGGGCTCGAATCTAAAATATGTGCCCATCAGCGACGGCGATGTATGGGTCTGCGACCCGGATTCCCTGTACTACAACACCATGCAGCGGAACAGCGGCACGCGGGATTGGGACGCCGCGCAGGCGGAGAATCTCTACCGGAAGTTCCATGACGATTACTCGGCGGCCTGCATCATGTTCAACTATAACGGCGACGGATTGCGGAGCGATACGGCGGTCTCCGGCAAGGGCTCGGATATCTTCATCGACGGCGTTGGCTCCAAGGGCAACCTGACCTCCGGCTACGGCGACATCAAGATCACGGCCAACGACATGCTGATGCTGCTGGGCTATCTGGATTCCGACAAGCACCCGACGCTGACCGTAAGCTGACATGAAAAGGATCGTGGTGGTCATCATCGCGCTGCTGTCGATACTGCTGGCGGGCTGCGGACAGACGGCGGACAGCGAGCCGCCGGAACCGGAGAACGTTCCGGACGTACCGGCACAGGAGGAGCCCGCGCCGCCGGAGCCGGTCTTTCCGGAGGAATTGCAGGCAGCGCTGGAGCGGGCCAGAGTGTCGGCGGAGGACATTGCCGGGCGGCAGTTGATCGTGGTTTGCGCCGACGGCGATGCGGGACAGCTGCTCCGGTTCGAGGCGGACGGACAGCTGGTCTGGACGCAGGTGGGCGACGCAGTAGAGGCCCGAGTGGGTCAGAACGGCGTTTCCCGGGAAAAGACGGAGGGCGACCGGAAAACGCCGCAGGGGCTGTTCTTTCTGGGCTACGCCTTCGGCTGCGAGGAGCCACCGGCGGATATCGCCATGGGCTTCCGGCGGGTGACGCAGGACAGCTATTGGGTGGACGACGGCAATTCCCACTACTATAACCAGTGGGTGGAGGGCACGGCCTACAAGGACTGGGTCAGCGCCGAGCATCTGGCGGACTATCCTGCCCAGTACGCGCTGGCGGTGGTAGTGCAGTATAACAACGATCCGCCCCGGCCGGGCATGGGTTCGGCCATATTCCTGCACTGTGGTGAACGGCCTACCATGGGCTGCATTGCCATTGCCCACGACCGCATGACGGAGGTGCTGACATGGCTGCGGCCGGAAAAGCTGCCGATGATCCTGATTGAAACGGGAGAAGGACAATGAAAGTGGAGCAATTTGTGATGGCCTATGGCATTGAGCAGGACAGACTGCGGGCGGTTCTACCGGATGGCTTTATGTCCCTGCGCCCGGTGCTGCGCGTCAATGCCGAGGCGAGGGACGAGCGCACGGGATATGTGGAGTTCAACACCGCCGTGGAAAAGGACGGCGTGAGAGGCTGGCTCAATATCGGCTATTGGGACGCTGTGCCCTTTACCAGAGAGGGAAAGACAGTGACGTTCCGGACGGAGCTGCTGGAGATCCGCTTTACCGGCGTGGGTATCGAGGGCTCCTGTCCGGCGGAGAAGGACAACGCGGGCTGCTTCTTCACGGGACGGACGGAGCCGCTGCGTGCGCCGGAGGCCATTGCCAGCGGCAAGGAGTTCTGCGACTGTACGTTCCGCTGGAAGCTGGCAGACGGCGCGCACGGCGTCAGCATCGGAAAAACGCTGCCCGCCTATCCGACGGAGGTCAGCGTTGTGTACCCGAAGGAGGACTTCACCGTTGAAAACGCGGCGAAGATCCCCTGCCGGCAGGTACTGGGAACCTATACGGTGCGGTTTGAGCGGTAATAAAACGAAAAAGGAACCCCTTCGGTTCAAAAACCGAAGGGGTTCCTTTCAGTCTGTCAAAAAACTACCCAAACGCCCCTGTTTCTGCTATAATAGAGGAAACGGGGGTGTTTACATGGAAGGTTGGAGAAAAGACGCACGGCATGAGCCAATCATCGTAGATTTGGAGGCGCTGGTGCCAAAGGAGCATC